>Ga0182741_1000901_pt1 | contig 41889 bp, 7 predicted proteins | sample eDN5th37CBELigOP_FD_128874 | JGI IMG/M metagenome (GOLD analysis project Ga0182741, IMG submission 128874) | Enriched Organic Plus compost microbial communities from Emeryville, California, USA - eDNA 5th pass 37_C BE-Lig OP (version 2) (version 2) ... | reverse complement strand
CCCGGCATGAGCACCATGAGGTACTCGCCGGCCGACAGATGGATGTCGTAATAAGCGGGTACTGGGTAGTTGTATCCGGCGGGAAGGCCGACACCGGTCTGCTCCGACCATTGGTAGAAGCGCACCATGGTGTCATAGCCCCAGTCCTGCCAATCCGCGTCGAACCACAGCCCCCAGTACCCATCGTGTGGGATCCTCACGATGAACATTGGAGCGTCGACCATGGCGAACGAATTGCCGTTGGCCGGCTCGGTAACGCGCACGGAACCCTGGACAGTCCGCCCCTGCTCCAGAACCGGGAACGGTCGCCGAACCTGCAGAGGCTCTCCGTCGAGCAGGTACTGCACACCGATCGGGTTCATGCCCGGATCCTGCAGCGAGAACGGTATGTCCAGCGCCTGACCGACCGTGAGTTCCAAGGTATCGGGCAGATCGGCAGGAAAAGTCACCTGCGGCTGGGGATCGAGCTGCAGCGGCAACGTGACGGCCAGCGTGGTGCCCCACCGATCCGGCTCGGCATCCGGTAGCGGAATGCCGAGCTGACCATGGGACCGTCCCGTGCTCAGCAGTAGAGCCGCCCCCGCCAGCGCCGCCAGCCCGACATACCTGCACCACTGCATCCAGGCGCCCCTCCCCCTGATCATGCCGACGCCGTTCCCTCTATCGCTGCCAATCATCCGGTCTCGCTCACTCATAGCAGCAGTCACCACCGTAGCCGTAGCCGTCGTACAGCCTCGGCTCCCCAAGCAGCGCGTCGTACCTGAGTTCGAGGTAGTCGTTGCCCCACACGCTCAGGATCACCTTGATCTCGAGCGATTCCTTATCGCTCGGCAGGCCGTTGGGGAACACCAGCCGCAGCACGCCCGGACGGCGGACACTGGAGTACTCGTCGTAGTACTGGCCGCTGTCGCGGTCGTAGTCGACCCCAGGCACCGGCGCCCAGCTCGACACGATCTGCGCGTGGGTCTGTGCCAGCGTGCTCAACGTGTGGCTGTAGCCACCGCTGGTTGTGCTCTTCGCCAACGCCGGCGCGTAAGGCGGATTGGTGAAGTCGTAAGCCGTGTACACGATCGGCACGCTCCGGCCGTCGACTTCGACCTCCCCGATCCGGTACGGAATGCCGCTCGGAATCTCGAACCAGATCTCGGTGCCCGGCACGCCGCGGTAGACCGTGCCGTCACCCTCGGTGACCAGGCGACGCAGGCGCGGCGCGATGGTCAGCTCAGGCAGGACCTCGAGCTGGCTCAGCACCGTACGGCCACCCAGGGTCGCCGATAGCGTGGTTTCACCCTCGCGCACCAACTCGAAGCGGCCGTCGCCGAGCGAGATCGCCACACCCGGATCGTCGCTGGCATAGCGGGTGCCGAAGCGCTCCTCGGTGACGTCGATCTCGTAGTTCACGCCGTTCACCGTCAGCGTCGCGGTGACCCGGATCTGGGCGTGCACCGCCGGCGTGCTCAGCCGCACTTCCTGCGCCGCCGGCGTCACCGCCAGCGAGGTGACGAAGCCGCTGATGTCGATGCCGTTCGGGTCGAGCGGATCGTTGCCGGTGGCCACTTCCAGACCGTCGTCCAGGCCGTCGCCGTCGGTGTCGGCCTCGAGCGGATCGGTGCCGTGCAGCCGTACCTCGTCGCGGTCGCTCAGGCCGTCACCGTCGCTGTCGCCGCTGGCCGGGTCGGTACCCAAGGTCAGCTCGTCGATGTTGCTCAGGCCGTCGCCGTCGCTGTCCTCGAGGTAGTCCGGCACGCCGTCGCCGTCGCTGTCGACCAGCGCGGGATCGAGGCCGAGCTGCAGCTCGAGCGCGTTGCTCAGGCCGTCGCCGTCGAAGTCGCCGTCGGCCAGCAGCACGCGCAGGGTGATGGCGTTGGCCACGCCGAGCTTGCCGCCCTGATAGAGGCCGTCGAGCTCGAGGATCAGCTCGGCGCCGTCGACCACATCCGGGATATCGCTGATAACGGGGATCTGCACGGTACGGGCAGCCCAATTGAACGGCTGCTCGAACGACTCCTCGCCGATGGCAAGGTAGGCGCGACCGCTGCCGACCGCGGCCAGATTCACCCCGTCGCCGACCATCAGCTGCAGCGCCACACTGCTGCCTTCCAGCACATATCGCTGCGCCTGCTCCGGAATCGCCACGTGCGGCGAGCACACCTCGCCCTGCTGCGACAGCACCGCGTCCTTGGCCTCGCTGCCGACCAGGTTGGAGTCGGCCGTGCTGTAGCCGTAGCAGCGGTTCAGCTGCAGGCTGTTCAGACGATAGCGGAGCGTCCGGCCGTCGCCTTCGCTGTCGACCGTGCCGACGCCGCCCACCGGCTCGCCGTCCAGCGTCAGCCGGATCGGCGAACCCGCAGCCCCGGCCTCCACCGGCTCGGTGTAGGTGAACAGGATCGGCGGATTGGTATCGTCGATCAGCGTGTCGAAGACGGCCTGCTCGATGGCCGGACGGCGCTTGGCGAAGCTCAGCGGATAGCGCGCGTCGAGCGCCAGACCGGACGCCGCCGGCAGCAGCTGTTCGATGCTCAGCTCGACCTCTTCGACGGTATCGTCGACCACCGTGAACTCGGCGCTGCCGCGCACCAAGGCCACCTCGGCGCCGCCGGCGCTGTCGTCGACGCGGGCGTCGCCGCTGACCTTGACGCTGGCGCTGTAGTTCGCGTCGGCATAGCCGCCGCCGATCGCCACGCGGGTCACCAGGTTGCCGTAGCGGTCGGCCAGACGCAGCCGCATGGTCACCGTCTCGCCCACCTCCAGCACCGCCGGATCGGCCAGCGGGTGATGGTCGATGGCCACCTGCTCGAACAGCAGCTGCTCGGGCGCGCCGGCCACCACCCGCAGCGGCACGCTGGCGGTAACCACCGGCGCGGTCGCGGCGTTGCCATCGTGGTCGTAGCGCAGTTGCGGCTGGGCGCCGCCCAAGGCCGCCACGCCGATGGCGTAGTCGCCAGCGACGATGCCGGCGGTCACCGGCACCACCGCCTTGCCCTGGCGCAGCGTGATCACGGCGCGCTCGCCGGCATGGCCGCCCTCGCCCACCAGCGTTTCGATCGCCACGTCGGGGCCGAAGCCGAAGTGGAACAGCGGCGCCGCGATGCGCGCTTCGATGTGCTGCTCGCCGTGGGCGGTCACCTTGTTGCCGACCGCGTCGACCGCCTGCAGCTGCAGGCTGAACTGGCCGCCGGCCGGCACTTCGGCGATGTAGGCGATATCGACCGCGCTCATCGCGCCCGGCTCGATCTCCAGCGCGTGCACCGCTTCCGGCACGCCCGAGAAGTTCGGCAGACGCGCCAGCACGCGGTACTGGCCGCTCTCGCGCAGCGTATCCAGCATCAGCTGGGCGTTGCCCTGCGCGTCGGTGTCGCTACGGCCGAGCACCACATCGGGCCGCACGGCATCGACGCGGCGCAGCTTCCACTCGACCTGCTGCGCCGGCACGCGCCGGCCCGCCACGTCGAGCACGCGCACCTGCAGCGGCAGGGACTCGCCCACGGCCACGAAAGCACGGTTCAGCTGCGCGTCGCCGCCACGGAAGAACTCCACCGTGCTCGGCCGCTGGGTCAGCGCGACCTGGTACAGCGGCGTCTCGCTGGTCTGGCCGAGCGCGTCGGTCAGACGCAGCTTGAAGCGCATCAGGTCGCCGTGGGCGTCGTCGCGCGGCGTCGCCAGCGACAGCTGCAGCGCGTCGCGCGAACGGTCGGACGAGGTCACCGTGCCGGTCACCAGCTCGCGCGGCGTCGGCTGCGTGAGGTCGATCACCGCATAGCGCAGCGTCGCCGTGTCCTCGTCGGCCGCATTGATGTTGCGGAACACCACCGGAACGTAGCCGTTGAAGAAGCCGCTCGCCGGCACCTCGGCCAACAGCACGCCGGCGTCGGGTGCGCGGTCGCGCACCACGGTCAGATTCAGCGTCTGACGGGCCACCTGGCCACGGCTGTCCTCGACCTCGATCAGCAACGGCTCGGACACCTCGCCCTCGACCCGGATCGAGCGGGCGTCGATCAGGTTCAGCGTTCCGTTGAAGGTCGCGGCGCTGGTAGCCGGGGTCAGCGCGAAGGTCTCGCCGTGCCAAATCGCGCGCACCTGCTTCACCGCCAGATCGTCACGCGCGTTGACGCGGACGCTGAACCGCGTCTGCTCGCGCACGCTGGGCGGGACTTCGACGTCGACGATGAACGGCGGGTTGTCCTCGGTAACGGCGAAGCTGGCGTCGACCCGGCGCTCGTTGCCGGCCTTGTCGACCGCGACCACCGAGTAGTTCAGCACCGCGCCGGCGACCGACGGCGCTTCCTGATAAGACAGCACCCCATCCTGGAACGCCGCCGCCACGATCAGCCCGTTGCGGCTGAGCAGCGCGTAGTCGATGCCGCTACCGACGTCGGACAGCTGCACGTTGATGGTGTAGGCATGGCCGGCGGCCAGGTTGCCGTTGATGCGGGGGCCGTCCGCGCTGATCTGCGCGCTCGGCAGGAACGGATCGAGCAGCCGCAGGAAGCTCACCGGCGCCGACTCGGTGACGTTGCCGTACAGGTCGACGGCGCGGACCTTGATGAAGTGGCCGCTCTGCGCCAGCTCGAAGCCGCGGTCGATCACGTAGTCCGGACCGTAGTGCTTGCCGAGCAGCTCGAACGGACCGTTGGCGCTGCTGCCGTAGTAGAACTCCACCTGCTGCACCGGCTGCGTGCTGTTGTGCACGGTCGCCACCATGCGCAGCGGCTTCGGCTGGTAGAAGTTGGACACGTCCACGGTCACCGTGAACGGATTGGGCGGCAGTTCCTCGCCCTGCAGCAGCACGCGCCGCGGCGCCGAGCGCAGCACCTCGCCCCAGACCGTTTCGATCTCGGTGCTGACCTCGAACGGGAAGCCGTTGCGCAGGCTCGCCGGCACCGGCACAGACGCGGCGAACGGCGCGGTCACGGCGCGGGCGGCCAGCTGGCCGTTGATCAGGTAGCGCACCGCGTTGACACCGCTCCAGCTCTCCAGCCCGAAGCGGATGGCCTCGCCCTGGCGTAGCACCGTGTTAAGCAACGGCGTGCTCAGCGCCGGGTTGGCCGACAGCCAGCCGGTGGGAACGGCGGACAGCTCGAAGCCGTTGCCACCCTTGGCCAACGCCATCCGGTCGCCCTCGCCCGCCAGCGCGACCACCGGCGCGTTCAGGGTCAGAGCCTGGCCGGACTTGAGCTGCCAGCCGGCCGGATCGACCGCCTGCACCCGCTCGTCCTGCGCCACCCACAGCGTGCCCTCGGCATAGGCGAGCGCGGTCACGCGGCCGGCAAGAGTCAGTGTGGTGTCGGCCAGGTCGGACAGACGCAGGCGATGCAGCACGTTGCCGACCGCGAAGAACAGATGGTCGCCGTCGCTGGCCAGCGCACGGATCGGCTCGGCCGAGGTGAGCAGCGTGCGCACGTCGAGCTCGGCGTCGACCAGCGGCAGGCCACCCGGCCGCACCGCGTACAGCCGGCCGCCGGCGGTGGCGGCGAACAGGGTCTCGTGGCTGGCCGCCAGCGCCAGCACCGCGTTGCCGCCGCCGAGATCCACCACACCCTGGGTGGCCAGCGCCGACTTCAGCGCCAGGAACAGGCGCGAGCCGCTGCTGGCGACCACCATGGAGTCGGTCAGCGCCAGATGCTCGAACGAGTCGTTGCTGAACACCGCCACCGTGCGCAGGTTGTCGTCGATAGCCACCACGCGCTGCTGACCCGGCATCACCAGGTAACGCCGGCCGTCGTCCACCGCCGCGGCGGTGACGGCCTGCATGTACTCGCCCGGATACGGGCTGCCGGTCCAGGCGCCGTCGGCGCCGCGGCCGAGCAGGATCGCGCCGTAGTGGTCGGCGGCGACCACGTAGCGCCCGCCGTCCATCGCCACGCCGCGGGCGGTGCCGCGGTTGCGCTCGGGCGCGTACAGCCGGCGCGCCTCGCCGCCGCGGCGCTGCAGATCCACCACCACGCCGCCGGCGCCGCCCAGCCACAGCCGGCCGCCGGCGATCACCGCCGCGTCGGCCCGCTCGCCCAGCTGCATCGGCACGGTGCCGATCAGCAGCGGCTCGTCGGCGCTGGACACATCCAGCACCTGCACGGTGTTACGGCTGGCCGACAGGGCCAGCAGGTAGCCCTGCAGGCGTAGCAGGCGATCGGCGGCCACCCCCAGCTCGACGCGCCGTTCGTTGCTCAAGCCGCTGCCGAACACGTGGATGCGGCCGTTGGCGGCGGCCACGTACAGGCGCTGGCCGTGCCGCGCCATGGCGGTGAACTCGCCGGTGACACGGGTCTTGACCGCGAAGCCGCGGTCGAGCCGCATCAGCTCGGCGCGGGTGAGCACCAGGAAGCCGTCGCCGTCGGCCTCGATCGCCAGCACCTGACCGGCCAGAGGCACGGTGGCCAGCGCCTGCAGCGCGTTGCCGGCCACCGCGTAGCCGTACAGCTTGTCGCCGGCCGCCAGCGCGCGCTCGCCGTTACTGGCCAGTTTCAGGGCGTTGCCGGAGAAGGCGTGCGACGCCAGCTGACGGAAGTCGTCGGCGGGGTCGAGCACCACCAGGCCGACGCCCTCCAGCCCGACCAGCAGGCGCTCGCCCAGCGGCGCCAGCGCGGTCACCCGGCTGTCCAGGGTCTTGAGCAGCTGGCCGTCGATGCCGCTGACCTGACGGCCGCGCACGAACAGCGCGCCGTTGACGTCCGGCAACGCCAGGTCGAACGCGCGCGTCTGCGCCGCGCGCTGCAACCCGAGCACATCGATCACGTTAATCAGGCGCTCGAGCTCGCGACGGTTGCCGGTGGCGTCGGTCACGCTGGCCACCGCCCGCAGCGACGTGGCCGTGGCGGGCACGGTGAACTCGAGGCTGCGCTGGCCGGCCGCCAGAGCGTTGCCGTCCTGGTCGTACAGCGCGATGGCGGCCGCGTCGTCGGCACCGACGTTGCCGTCGATGCGCAGCGCTAGCTGCGAACCCACCATCACCACCGGCTGCACGCCGCTGAGCGTGAAGCTCGGCTGGCGGTTCTGCGGGTACACGCGGATGCCGACCTCGCCCTCGCTGTAGCGCAGGCGCGGACCGTAGTAGGCGCGCACCCGCACGAACAGGTTGTCCTGCTCGGCGACGGTGGGCGCGCGCAGGCTGAGCAGACCGTTCGGCTGCTGCGTGCGCACCCGGCCGAGCAGCTGACGGTTGAAGTCGTACAGGCTGATCTCGGCGAAGCGGAAGTCCTCGCCGCCGCGCTGGCTGGCGCGGTATTCCACGCGCAGCGCATCGCCGGCGATGAAGCCCTGGTTGTTGAGCGGCTGGATCAGCGTGACCTCGTCCAGCGTCGGCTGGTTGGCGACCACGCTCAGCGCCACGTCCGCGGCCTCGGCGCCGTTCACCAGCAGCGCGAACGACTGGCCGCCGGCCTCCTCGCCCAGCGTCAACCACTGGAAGGCGGACGCGCCGACGTTCGCGGTCAGCGCCCGCGCCGTGCCGTTCACGCTCAGCGCCGCGCTCTGGATGCGGGCCGCGTCGGCGAACAGGGCGCGCACCGGCACCGTCGCGCCGGCACTGAGCTCGGCGCCGGCCGACGGCTGCACGCCGTCGATCAAGGTCAGCGGCGTGGCCAGGTACGGCAGCTGCGCATCGGCGACGTTGCCGGCGCGATCGATACGGCGCACCAGGATCCGGTCGCTGCCGGTCAGGGCGTGCCGCGCGATGTACCAGCCGTCGCTGCGATGCTGCGCGGGCAACACGCGGCCGGCGCCGTCGAAGAACACGAAGCTGGCGCCGCCGGTGGTCGCACCGTCGGCGAGACCCTGCAGCAACACGCCCTGCGCGGTCTCGACCAGCTGCGGCTGCAACGCGTCGCCCGCGGCCGGCGCGGCCAGCGCGCGGCTGACCACGCGGTCGCCGTCGGCGCCGCGGATCAGCTCGAACACCGCGCCGCCGGCGAAGGCGATTCGCGCCGCGCCATTGCGCCACAAACCGACCAACTCGCCGTCCAGGTAAGCCTGCCAGGTACCGTCGGCGTACGGACCGTCGGCCAGCAGCCACAGCAGCTCGCCGTCGGCCAGCGCGGCGTGGATGGCGCCGCCGGCGTCGATCCGCGCCCGCTCGCTGACGCTGCCGTCGGGCAGCAGCGTGAACAGCCGGGCCTCGTTCTCCTGCCAGGTCAGCAGCCGGCCGCCGTCGACGTGGAAGTCGGCGTGGCCCGGCAGCGCGACGAAGTAGCTGCGCACCAGCGCCGCATAGTCGCCGCCGCCAGCCACGAAGCGGTACAAGCCGGACTCGGTGAGCGCGTACAGCGCCTCACCGTCGACGCGGGTGGCCAGCACGTCCTCGTGCAGCCCCTCGCCCACCAGCGGGATCAGCTCGCCGCCGCGGTAGTGGAAGCCGGCCAGCAGGCGGCCGTAGCCGACGAACAACGTGTCGCCGCTGCCGCCGAGCAGCTCGCCGTCGAGGTTGGCGCGCAGCGGCGTGCCCAGCGCGCCGTCGACCAGCGGCCAGAACAGCAGGCTGCGCTCGCCGGAGCGATCTTCCTCGGCCAGCAGGCCGGTACCGGTGTAGCTCAGCGAGCGCAGCCGGCCGCTCGCCGCGGCGTGGCGCACGCCGCCGGCGTCGCGCAGTTCGTAGCCGCCGGCGCGGCGGTTGACCGCCCACAGCACGTCGCCCGCCGCCAGGCCCGGAGCCACGGTCAGGTGCTCGATGCCGCCGTCGGTCGCCGCCAGCGCGAACAGCTCGCCGCTGTCGCTGCCCAGGTACGGCAGCTTGGCGAGCGTGCGCTGCTCGCGCCGCTCATGCTGCGAGCGGTCGCGCAGGATCGCTTCCACCGCCACCTCGCCCGCCGCGCTCGACACCGGCACCGCCTGGGCGGCCTCGCCCATCGGCAGTTCGGCCACCGGATCGGCGCCGGCCGGGTCACGCACCAGCACCCGCGAATCGGCGGAGAAGTCCGGCATGTCGGCCGGCTGGCGCGCGCGCACCCACAGCTCGGTGCCGCCCAGGATGCGGTTGGCCGGCAACAGGGTCAGATCCGGCGTCTGCTCGATGCCGTCGTCGCGCAGCACGTTGAGGAAGCGGCGGGCGTTCAGGCCCTCGGCCTGCAGCCGCACCACCACCACCGCGCTGTCGTTGATCACCGGCAGGCGGATGCGGAACGGGAAGCGGGTCGGCTCGCCGGCCTGCCGGACGATCTCCGCCGCCGCCTCGGCCGCCGGCACGCCGCCGACGTCGAAGTACAGCTGGGCACGCGCGACGTTGCGCATCACCAGCTCGAACTCGACCTCCTCGCCCTCGTGGTAGGTGCTGCCGTTGGCCGGAGCGACGATGTCCACCATCGGCTCGCCCAGCGTGGCGTCGTACGGCTGCACCGTGATCTGCGCCACCGCGCTGACGTTGCCGTTCGGATCCCAGGCGCGGGCGGCGATGGTCACCGGATCGAGGCTGGTGGCGGTGAAGCTGAACCGGTTCGGCTCGGCGATCGCCTGGAACGGCTGGCCGTCGATCGACACCTCGACCCGCTCGATGCCGTAGCGGTCGAAGGTCTGGATCAGCACGTCGGTGCGCTCGTTCAGCAGCACGCGGTCGCCGTCGCCGGGCGAGACGATCTGCAGCGTCGGCGGCGTGGCGTCGAGCACCAGCGGATAGGCGTCGTCGACCACGCGGTTGCCGGAGAAGCCGTACTGCAGCTGCAGCCGCACCGGAATTTCGGTCGCCGGCGCGATATCGGCCAGCTTCGGATTGAGGTAGGACAGGCTCAGCACGCCAGTGCTACCGCCGGCGCCCAGCTCCACGCCGACCGGATACCACTTGTCGCGCACCCGCAGTTCGGTGGTCTTGACCAGGTCGACGTCGCCGCTCAGGTCGAAGCGGATGTCGGCGCGGGTCATCTCCTCCACCGGGCTCGGCACGTTGTAGACCGGAGACACGTTGATCACCGGATCGACCACGGCCATGTCGAAGCGCTGTTCGCGATAGTTGCCGGCGGCGTCCTCGACGCGCAGCAGCACAGCGATGTTGCCGTCGCTTTCGAGCACGGAGATCGGCAGCGCCAGCTGCTGGCCGTTGGTCGCGCGGCCGATGGTCTGGTACGGGCCGAAGCTCAGACCGCCGTTGCGGGACACGCGCGCCGAGAACTTCAGCTGATTGGCCGCGGACATGTTGTCTTCCGCCGCCGGCAGGAAGCCGTAGCTGCGGCCGCGGGTGAGCAGCATGGCCTGGCTGACCGCCTGGCCATCGCTGGTGCGGGTCAGCGTCAGCGCCCGCGGCGTGAGCGTGTCGTTGGCGGTGAAGCGAGCCGTGGCCACGCCGTCGGCGATGGTCGCGCCGCCGCCGCTACGGTTGACCGGACGGTTGCCGTGGCTGTCGGCCAGGCCGTCGATGGTGGCGACGTAGACGCGGTTGTGCTCCAGGCTGCCGCCGCGCAGGCGCAGCTCGACCACGTTGCCGAGCAGGCGCAGCTCGAATCGGTCGCTGATGTCGGCCGCGGGGCTGCCGCTGTAGTCGTGGTGCTCGGCGAGCACCTGGAAGCCGGCGGCCACCATCGGTTCGTCGAAGGTCAGGCGCAGCGGCTCGACGTAGCTCAGCGCCTGCACATTGCTCAGCGCCGGCGCGACATCGTCGACGCCGACCAGCACCGGCTCGGAGCTGACCTCCTCGCCGGTGGCCGCCTTGCGGATCAGCACGCGGTAGCGCGCGCCATGGCTGGCGGCCGGCGAGGCGAAGCTCAGGCCGTTCGCGGTCTTGCGGTAGCTGACCGCGTTGTTGGCGCTGGGCGCGTAGCCGGCGCCGTCCTCGAGCCAGTGCACCGACAGCTCGCCGTCCATGCCCAGGCCGGCGACCGTGACGGTGGTGCGGCCGGCTTCGCTGACGTAGCTGGCGCCGCGGGCATGGTCGGTGCTCACGCCATGCAGCTCCAGCGCCTGGCTGACCAGCACCGCCGCCGGCAGCACGTCGTACTGGCCGGGCTGCGACGCCTGCAGCGACATCAGGCCCGGCGCCGGGAAGGTGGCGGTGAAGCTCAGGCTGCTGCCATCGGCATTCACGCTGAGCTGCTCGGCGGACAGGATCACGCCGCCGATACTGAGCTGCTGGATGTGCTGCAGGCCCTGGCCGGTGAGCGTGAACGTGGTCGGCCTTCCGGTGATCGTGGACGCCGGCGCGACGCCGGTGACGTCGATGTCGACCACGCCGAACAGCGGCGCGCCGGCCAACTGCCACGGCATGTCGTAGTTCACCGTCACGCCCTGCACCACGTCCGACGGCGGGTTGAACAGCGCCAGGCTGTAGCGCTCGCCCTGAGCGAAGTTGTCGCCCAGCGGATGGAACTCGACGGCATCGCCCAGCAGGCGCGAGTCGCCGGCCAGGGTATGGCCGTCGCCGACGCGGCTGATCGTGAGCAGCACCGAGCGCCAGGCCTCGGCGGCGCCGGTGACGCGCAGGCTCAGCACCTGATCGGCCGCGCCGATGCTGCGGTGCGGACGCGGACCGATGGCGTTGGCGATCGGCACGCGCACGCTGCTGTAGTCGCCGCCGTGCTGCCACTCGACCAGGTCGCCGCGGTAACGCAGGCCGCTCAGCGCGCGGTCGACGAAGGCCTCGGCCAGCAGTCGGGCGCTGAGGTCGCCGCCCGGCTGCAGCGCCGGATCGATGTCGTACAGCTCGACCCGCGCCGTGGCGCCGCTCTGGCGGTACACGGCCAGCAGCTCGCCGCTGAGCTCCGCCTCGACCAGGTCGACGATGGCGGCGCTGCCAAGCGAGCGCAGCTCGCCGTCGCCGAGACGGCCGGTGTCGACCAGCTGGAAGCGGCCGCGGCTCACCAGCAGCAGGCGCTGGTTGGACAGCTTCAGCGCGGTCGGGTCGACCAGCCCGTGGAACAGCGTCACCGGCGGCTGCGTCGGATCGAGCAACGAACGCGCCTGCAGCGCCGTATCGGTGAGCAGGTACAGGTAGTCCTCGTCCAGCTCGAAGTCGGCGAAGCTGCCCGGCAGCATCTGCCACTCCTCGCCGCCGACGCGGGTGATCCAGACGCCGGCTTGCACCGCCGGGCTGGCCTGGGCCGGCACCCGCGCCACCACGGTCTCGCCGTGCACGCGCAGCTTGAGCAGGTCCACGCCCATCCGGTTGGGGATGCGATGCAGCAGGCGCGGCGCATAGACGTTGTCGAGGCTGTACACCAGCACGTCGTGGCGCGCGGTCTCGACCAGCGCGTACTTGTCGCCCAGCGCGACGCCGTTCACCTCCTCGCCGCCCAGGTCGAAGGCCGACAGGAACACCGGCACCACGCCGTCGCGGGTGGTGTACAGCTCCACCGCCGGCACCGGCTTGCCGCCCTGCGTGACGTCGCGGGTCAGCAGCAGCATGTCCTCGCGCCGGTCGCTCATGCCGGCGCGCGCGCGCTCCAGCCGCTTGGCCGGTTGCAGACCGACCTGCAGCGACTCGTCGACCGCGGTGTCGAGGCCGTTGCGCATGTTGGTGGCTTCCAGCCGCACCGGACCGAGCAGGTTATCGGGCAGCAGGAAGCTGACCAGGCCCGGCCCTTCCAGCCGCACGTCCTGCACCGGCAGGCCGTTGGCCGTGATGTAGGTCATCGGACCGAGGCCGAGGCCGCGCACGCCGATGCGCTCGCCACTCTGGTACGGCAGGCGGTGACGCTGCGCGTTGAATGCCGCCGTGAACGGATCGTAGGTGCCGACCTGCTGGATCACCGGATCGGCGACATAGGTGAAGCGGCCCGGCTTGAAGTCGAACATCTCGCCGTTGCGCACGCTCACGCCCACCAGCAGGTTCTGCGCCGGCGACGCCGGCAGGCGCGGCAGACGGAAGCGGATCTCGTCGTCGTGCACGGCGAGCACGTCGGCGGCGGGCACCTTGATGCCGCCCAACGTGATCTCGCTGCCGACGCCGAAGCCTTCGCCGGTGATGCGGACTTCGATGCCGCCGCGCCAGCTGCCGAAGGCCGGATCGACGTTGGCGATCAGCGGCTGCCGCTCGGCCGAGGCGACGAAGCGGAAGCCGTAGTCGGCCGGCAGGGTCTGGCCGTGCAGATCGCGCGCGGCGCGGCTGATGCGCACCCGGTACTCGCGGCCGTCCTGGAAGCCCGCCACCGGACGGAAGAACAGCCTGGTGCCGGCATGGTTAACCTGCGACGACACCACGCCCGCCACCGGCGCGCCGGACAGCGTCACCTCGAACAGCGCCGACGCCTGCTCGCGCAGCAGATCCGGATCGAGGATGCGGTTGAACTGGATCTCCACCGCGGCATCGACCGGCAGCCGGCCCATCGGCGCCGGCACCTGGTCGACGATCACCAACTGGTCGTTGACGATGGTCTCCAGCCCGCCGCCGAGCGAGCCCACGCCGCTGGCGGAATCCAGCGGATTCTCGGCCGGCTTGCCGCCGACGTAGACGTAGGCCGTACCGGCGTAGATCGCGTCGCCGCCGAAGACGAGCGCGTTCACCGCGCCGGTGGCGGCGAAGTAATGCTGCAGCGTTACCGCATCCTGGTAGCGGCCGTTGAGCCAGCCGGAGACGTCGAACAGCTGCACGTCGCCCTGCCCAGCCGCCACGTACAGGGTCTGGCCGGTGAGGCTGAGCCGGCCGGCGAACACGTCGCCGTTACGGATCAGGTAAGCCAGCGCGAACTCCGCCAGCGTCACGCTCTTGCCCTGCGGACGCACGCCCAGCGCCAGCACCTTGGCCGAGCGGCCGGTGGATACCAGCAGCAGATCGTTGCGCACCAGCAGATCCTGCGCGTCGAGGCGGTTGCCGCCCTTGTCGAGCACGTCGACCCGCTCGCGCACGGCGAACGCCCCGCCCATCAGATCCAGCTCCAGCACCTGGCCGGCGCTCGGCACCGCCACCCACAGGCTGCCGCCGGCAACCCGCAGCGCGCCGGGCGCCCCGCCCAGCGCCGCGGCCGCCACGTTGGCCACGCCTTCGAGCTTGCGCTCGCCGGTCAGGCGGTAGACATCGAGGCCGGCCGCGCCGGAGACGTACACCATGCCGTCGGCCACGGCCAGGCGGTTGCCGGTCGCGGGCAACGTGTGCACCGCCAGCAGCAGCGGATCGGCCGGCAGCGTCACGTCGAAGTGGTAGAGCCGGTCGCCGCCGAGCAGGAACAGCTCGCGCTCGTGCAGCGCCAGGTCGCGGAAGCCGTCCGGCGGCAGCTGCTCGTTGAGGTGGTAGGGCCGCTCGAGGTCGGCCAGCTTCTTGTAGATGACCTTCGGCCGGACCGGGTCGGACACGTCGGCCACCACCAGCTGCGCGGCGCTGGTGGTCGGACGGCCGATCACGTTGCCGCGGCGATCCACCACTTCGTAGCCGCCGCCGGTGACGGCGTAGACGATCTGCGAGCCCAGCGCCACCGCGGTGACCGGGCTGGAGCGATGCCCGTCGTCGGACAGGTCGACCGCGCCGGTGCTCTTGCCGGCATAGAAGTAGCCGTCGCGCAGCACGCTGCTCTCGTCGGGGAACAGGCTGCTGGAGACGGTGACGTCGACGTAGCCGAAGCTGTTGGACGGCGCCCGAACCTGCAGGTGGTTGCTGCTGAGCAGGCGCAGATCGCCGGCGACGTTGGCGCCGAACTTCACCACGGTATGGTGGCTGAAGCCCTTGCCGTACAGATCGACGATGTTGCCGCCCTGCGGCGGGCCGGTCTGCGGGTTGACGTCCTCCAGGTCGAGACGCGGCAGCACCACCAGCGCGCCGTTGCGGGTAACTCGCACGCCGTTGCGCACCACGCTCACGCTCAGGCTGGCGCTGGGCACGGCCAGGCGCAGGTTGGGCAGGCGTAGGCGGATCTCACCGTCGCTGACCGAGGCCAGCTCGGCGCCGGCGATGACCAGATCGCCGATCTCGACGCTCAGCGCGGCGGCGTCGCTGCCGAAGCCGCTGCCGAGGATCACGGCATCCTCGCTGCCGTCGCCGTGGAAGTAGTGGCTGCCCAGCCCGTCGGCGGTCACGCGGCGCACCGCGTCGAGCTGCGGCCGCGCGGCCGCGCCGAGCTGGTAGCCGGCGCTGACCGGCGCCGCCAGGTGCTGGCCGCTGAGCGCGGTCAGCTCGGTGCCCACCCGCACGGTGAGGCTGCCGCTGTAGTTCAGCGCCGGGGTGAAGGCGATGTCGACGTAGCCGCCGGCCAGCGTGTTGATGCCCTGCACCGTGTAGGCGTCGGCCGGCAGCGGACCGCCGTCGCCGCTCAGCGTGATGGCGGAGCGCAGCAGCGCCTCGTCGGTGTTGAACAGCTGGTTGAGCTGGACGCGGATCACGTCCTGCGGCGTAACGACGGACCCGGCCGCCGGCGAGAACGCGCTCACCACCAGCCGCGGCGTGGGCGTGACCACCGCGCCCTGGTCGCCGCCGAAGAACAGCCCGCCGCCGTTGCCGAACAGCTCGCTGGAGTCAGCGGTCATGCTCTGCCAGTACACGGTCTGATAGCGGCCGTCGCTACCCGGCTCCAGCAGCAGGAAGTGGCTGCCGGTGGTAACGGCGATCTGGCCGTGCTGCACCACCATGGACACGCGGTCGATGTCGCGGATGCCGTCGGCGCGGCCCACCGGCTGCACGCTGTAGCCCTGGGCGCCACCCAGGTCGCTGAACACCGCCAGGTGCAGCGCGCCGTCGCGCTCGAACAGCACGTACAACTGCTCGCCCTGCCACTGCAGGTCGAGCGGCCGGCCGCGCAACGCATCCTCGGCGAAAGCGATCGTGGAGTAACCGACCGGCGGATCGAGTTCGGGATCGGCCAGGTCGAAGAAGCGCACGAAGCCGGTGCCAAGGTCGTTGGCCACGGCCATGGCCAGCACGCCGCGCGCGCGCAGCACGTCGACGTCGGTGGCGTAGTTGCCGGGCACCGGCATCTTGCTCACCAGCAGCGGCTGGGTGAGGTCGTGGATGTCCACCACCAACAGGCCGTCGGCGCCGCTGGCCAGGTACAACGCATCGCCGAAGCTGACCAGGCCGGTGACCGGGTGGTCGGTGCGCAGCTGCGCCAGCCGCACCGGCCGATCCCAGATCGCGATGTCGTAGATCTCCAGACCCGAGCGCATCAGGAAGCGGTTCTGCGCCGTCGGCTCGAGACCGTCCTTGACGCCGACGAACAGCGTGTCGCCGCGGGTCTCCGCCGCACCCACCACCATCGGCGGATAGTTGGGCAGATCCAGCGCCCTGCCCTGCGCCAGCGTGTAGGACAGCTCGCCGACCAAGATCTCGCGGCCGCCCATGGACAGATACACCTGGTACAGCTCGGGCTCGAGCACGCCCGGCGCGCGGAACTCGAAGCGGCTCAGCGTGCGGACGTCGTCCTCCAGGTTGGAGATGAAGATGCCCGGGCTGACCTCCAGCGTGCGGATCTCGTTGCCGCGCCCGGAGCGCAGCACCACCTTGGCGCCGGGCAGGATCGCCGGCGCGCTGCTGGTGATGGCGATACGGCGCCCGCCCTTCAGCTCGGAGCTGTCGGCGGACATCTGGAAGCCGACCAGGTCCGCGGACTCGACCATCACCAGCGCGCCCGGCATGGCGGCGGTGAGACCGTTGTCGATCACGCGCAGATGGTGCTCGCCGAACTCCAGCGGCAGCAGCTCGAGCTGGCCCGCCGGAATGAGCAGCGTGCTGTCGTCGATCCACTGCGGACTGAGCTCGAACTGGTCGACGTACACCCGCACGCTCGGATCGTTTCGGAAGCCCTCGCCGACGATGGTGATATCGACGTTGTCGCCGCGACGGAACAGGCCGTTGCGGACCTCATGGATCACCGGCCGCTGCGCGCCGGCCGGCGCCGCGCGCAGGTTCAGCACGTACGGACGCCACAGCTCGCCGCCGCGCAGGTTGCGGCCGCCGGCGACGCGCAGGCGGTAGACCACGCCCGGCTCGCGCTCGAACCGCAGCGCGTAGCGGGTGGCGGCGTCGCCCTGCAGGTCGAGCGCGGTGATGGTCACCGGCACCTCGGCCTGGGTATCGTCGCGAACGACGGTTACCGCGCCCGGCTGACGCAGCGATTCGTCGACGATGAGTTCGTTGAAGGACAGCTCGACGGCCTCGCCTTCCGCCAGCAAGGCGCCCTCGGCCAGCGAGGCCTGCCGCACCAGCGCGCCCGGCAGCTGGAACACGGTCATGTCGCTGCTCGGCGCGACCGATACCAACCGATCCTTGTACAGATCCAGGCCGTACACCGACTCGCGGTTACCCGCGGAAACCACGTACGGCTTGAGCGGATCGGCCAGATCCAGCACCACCAAGCCGCTGCCGCCGGCCACGAACAGCAGGTTGCCGTACAGACGCAGGCGCACGCCCCGGCCGGAGACGGTCTGCAGCTCGTCGTCGAGGTTGACGGTAACCGACTGCTCCGGCCGGTCGCGGTGCACCAGCGTGACGCCGACGTCGCCGACCGCGGCGATCAGGTAGTCGCCGTACATCGCCAGGTCGTGCACGCTGCCGGCGAAGCTGTACGAGCGCGCCAGCGCGGGATCGTACAGATGCTGCGCGGTGACGGTGGAGGTGGCGTCCGCCGCCGGCTCGTTGGCCGAGAACTCGGGGCACAGCGGCGGCACCGCGTACCACAGCTCGGAGGTACGGCGGCCGCCGGTATACAGCCATTCGCCGTCACTGAGCAGCGCGTTGGCGCCTTCCAGCCCCGGCACCCGGCCCAGTTCGACCGGATCGCGCAGATCGGCGAAACTCACCCGCTCGACGCGGCCGTCGACCGCGCTGGTACGGGTGTGCTGGCACGGCTCCTTCGGCTGCTCGGCCTCGCCCGGCTCGGCCTTGACCGCGAACAGGGTATTGCCCAGCTTGAGCACGTCGGTGACGGTGCGGCCGCCGCCGTCGCGCTCCTCCAAGACATGGGAGATCTGCTGCAGACCGTTCTGGTCGTCGAGGTTGTAGCGCACCACACCGGCGGTACCCGCGGCCAGATACAGCCGCTTGCGCAGCACGCCTTCCTCGCGCTCCAAGGCCTGATGCAGGCGCAGCGAATCCGGACCGATCGGCAGATACGGCCGCTGCTCGCCCAGCTCCTGCAGGCGAGCCTGCTCGTCCTCGGAGATCGAGCCCATGCCGAGCTCGGCCCGCAGCGCCTTCGCCTCCAGCTTGGCGAGCTCGCTGTAACGCTGCAGCAGTTCCTGACCGGCCGCGCCGGACGGCAATGCGGACACGCCGCCGACCAGCAGCGGCTGCCCCGCCTGCTGTACGTCGAAGCTGGCCAGCATGGTCGGATCGCTGAAGGTCAGGTCGAAGGCGGTGATGGTCGAGCCGCCGAAGGTGCGCGCGAACAGGCCGCCGTTGGTGATGGCGACGCCGGTCTCCTGATCGACCAGCACGTCGGACGGCGACAGCGCCGCCGCCGGATGGCTGCCGAGCGCGCGCAGGCCGTAGCCGAAGCCGGCGTCGCCGGTCAGCGCGGCCTTGTTGCCGTAACGGTCCTCGCCGACCACGTCGTGGCGGCCCGGCGTGCCGCCGGCGGTGACCACCTCCATGCGCGTGGTGGAGAGCACGCGGATGCCGCGCACCGGAATACCGCCGATGTCGATCTTGAGCCCCTCGGACACCGTGGTGCCCGGCTCGAAGCCGCGGCCGATGATGGTGATGGTGTCGCCGCCGGCGCCGGCGCCCCACAGCGGCGTGACGCGCTCGAACTGCAGCTTGGCGTCGACCGCCAGGCCGCCGCGCAGCACGGTTTCTTCCCACACGCCCTGCCGCTCGACCTGCAGCGCCACGTCGTAGTAGCCCGGCGCGGCGATGGCGGGCACCACGGCGTGGATGATCGCGGCGCGCTCGGCGTCGTCGTTCGATTCGATGCGCTCGATCGCCAGCGGCCGATCGCCCACGAACAGGCGCACCCGCGCCGGATCGGTCGGGATGCCCAACCCGGATACGGTTACCTTGGCCTCGGTGGCTTCCGGCACGCGCCGCGGCACCACCGCCTCGATGCGCAGGTTGTCCGGCCGCGCGCCGCGGAACGACAGCGGGAAGCGCTGGGTCTGCTCGAGCGTGTACAGCTTGATGTCGGCGCCGGCATCGAGCGGCTTCACCGAAGCCACGCCGGCCTCGGCCACCGCGGTCACCACGTCGCCCACCGCGAGCCCGCTAACGTCGGTCAGCGTCAGGATGGCGTCGTTGTTGACGATCTCCACGCTCACCGGCAGCCGGCCGGCCGGACCGACCAGGCTGAAGCGCTTGAGGTTGTCGGCCCACAGGTCGATCGCCTTGTTGAAGCGCAGGTAGACCTTGAAGCGGCCCTCGGCATCCTGGTCGAGGATGCGGTTGCGCGGGTCCACCGTATGGATCTTCAGCACCACGTCCGGCGTGACCTGCACCACCGTGCTGCCGTTGCCGCCGAGGCCGGCGCCGATCGCGGCGTAGTTGCCGGCCAGCACCACTTCCACACTGTTGGACGCGAACGCTTCCATGCCGCGCAGCACGCGCGGCCGCGCCGGATCGGTCACGTCCACCGTGACCACGCCGCGCTTGCCCAGCGCCAGGTAGGCGATGTTGCCGCTGACCGAGACGTCGTGCACATGACCGACGTCGGTAACGCGCGACACCACCTTCGGATTACGCGGATCGCTCACGTCGACCAGCGCGAAGCCGGCGTCGCCCGCGGCGAGGAAGGCGTAGCTGCCGGACAGCGCGACGCGGCTCGACGGCAGCTCGAGCTGACCGATCACGCGTAGGCCGTGCTGCGGGCTCTGCTCGGCGATGTAGAAGCCGCCGCTGCCGCGATCGTCGGCGTCGAGCAGGCGGTTTCCGCCCAGATCGAAGCGTCCGGCGGCGATGGCGTACAGGCTGTTGCCGCCGGCCGTGACCGGGAAGCGCGCCACGTCGAGGGCCTGATGGCCGTTCGGCAGTGCCAGCTGCGCGGCCAGGTAGGTCTTGGTCTGCAGGAACACGTCGACCAGACCCAGGCCGCCATCGGCCATGGCGATCGCCGCCAGACCGTTCTCCACCTCGATGCCGCGAGCGAAGTCGGCCGGCAGCGGCAACGCCGAGACGATCGTGGTGTTGCGCAGATCGGAATCGTCGAAAGCGATCACGAACAGACGCGCGCTACTGGGCAGCGGCTGGCCGTTGACGATCCGCGCGCCGGTGACGAACACGCGGTCGGTGGCGCGCTCGAAATAGGTGTCCACGCCCAGCGCGGCGTAGCCGTCCGGCAGCGGGATCTGCACCAGCAGGCGGTCGTCCTTGCCGTCGCCGTTGAGGTCGATCAAACGGCGCAGATCGTCCGGATTGAGCGGATTGGGCGAATTGGTGGTGTAAGCGGACGCGTCGATGTTGTAGATGCGCACGCCGCTGGTGCCGGCCGCCGCCACCAGATAGGTGCCGGTCGGATCGAGCGCCAGGTCGTAGATGCGGCCACCCTTGGTCTCGATGTTGGACTGGATCGGCTGCTGATAGTCGAAGGCCTGCGGCAGCACCTGGCGCTGGCCGTTATCCAGGCTCACCACGACATCGACCTTGCCGAGCGGGCCGGCCGGGGTCACCAGCTCGACCGTCTCGGCGTCGAGCACGCGAAGCTGCGCGGCGTCGGCGGGAACGCCGCCGAACGACACGCTGACCCGGGTCAGACCCGGCTGGAAGCCGCGGCCCTTGATGGTGACGCGGGTACCACCGTTGACCGAGCCCTGCTCGGGCGCGATCGACAGCAGTTCCAGCGGCTCGACGTACTGGATGGCGCCGGCGAGACGATGGCGGCCGCCGTTGCGGTTGATCACCTGCAGGTCGGCCGGGCCGGCGAAGCTGGCCGGCACGGTCAGGTCGTAGCGCGTGCGGGCGCCGTCGAGCGCCTCCGCCGCGCCGACGGTGGCGGGCTGACCGGCCACCAGGAAGCTCGGGTTGTCGCCGTTGAGCACGACGACCTGGGCGCTACCGCCGCTGGTGGCGACGATGGACGGCGTCACCTCCAGGATCCGCGGCGCCGGTCCGCTGCCGCTGCCGGTGCTGAAGCGGATGGTGTGGTTGAACAGCCCCGAGGTGCGGCGGCTGCCGACGTCGCCCTTGATCACCAGCCGGTGCGCGCTATTGGCCTGCAGCGCGCCCGCCGGCGTGACGATGACATGCGTCGGATCGTTGCCGTCGATCGCGGCACTGAAGCCGAGTTCGACACCCGCGCCGCTGGCATCGTCATAGAGCAGCGACAGGTAGCGCGACAGGAAGGCGTTCGCGGTCTGACCGAACGGCACCTCGATCGGGCGATTGAAGTACAGGTGCAGCGCCTGATCGGTACCCACGCCCTCCTCGCCGTTGGCCGGCAGCGAGCTGACCAGATCCAGCGTCAGCGTGTCGACCAGGATCACCTCGGGCGCCGAGCCCTTGGCCCCCGCGTAGGCGGTGAGCAGGGTCATGACGATGCCGTCGTCGGTCAGCAGCGGGCGGGACAGTCGGGCCGGGTCTTCCGAATCCGCGCAGTCGCGCAACTTGACCGCGTCCAGCAGATCGATCTGGCTGGGCGTACCGAAGTCGTACAGGCTCAGGTACATCGCGGTGTTGTTGCCGCCGCAGGCGTTGCGGGTCAGCGCGGCCATGCTCTGGCCGGCCGCGAGACCGGGAATCGAGCCCGGCAGACGGAAGCCGCGGTACGGCGCTTCGCCGCTCAAGCGGACGTTATCCGGCCGGCTCAGGTCGAACAGACGCAGCGCGGCGGCGCCGCCGCCCGCGCCGATACCCACATGGCTCGGCGTCCAGTAGCTGCTGTTGAGCAGCACGCTCTCGCTCGGCTCGGAAGCGGTGTGCACCGCCAGCGGCGCGCCCTTGGCCAGCACCATCGAGCCCCTGGCGACGCTGCCCACCTGCGGCAGCGTCGGCCGCGTGGTGTCGAAGATGTACGTGCCCGTGGCGGTGGTGACGTAGAGCCGGCCGTCGGCGGCCGACAGGCCGAGCGGCGCCAGCGCGGTACGGCGGCCATCGACGTTGGCCTCGCGCAGCACGCGGATCACCGACGGCCTGCGCGGATCGGCGATGGAGATCACGGCCACGCCGTCATCCCTGGACGCGGCGAACAGCAGCGCGCCGTCGCTGACCAGGCTATGCGGCACCTCGGTGAAGTTCAGCGGCAGGCTGTAAAGGATGTCGCGGTCCTTGCCCTCCGGCTGCTCGGCGCCGCCCTGCCCCGGCATGCGGGTTTCGCGGTCGTAGACCAGGATGACGCGCTGATCCTCGTACGCGGTGTCGAGGAACGGGAAGTGGTAGCCGCCCGCCGCCACGTACAGCTGACGCTCGGTCAGGTGCATGGTCCACGGCACCAGGTCCTGCGGCAGGTTGTAGTAGCCCAGGCCGTGCATGGGCGCGGCCTCGCCCAGCGCGTCGCGCTGGTAGTGGATCAACGAGATCCAGCCGGGCGCGAAGTAGCTGCGGAAGGTCTCCGGATCCTCCACGGTGTCCGGACTGACGCCGTCGGCGAGCACGCCGCGGCCCAGGACGTAGATCAGGCCAAGGCTCGGATCCGAGGCCAGCGCCACCGGCTGCCCCGGCGGCAGCTTCATCGCATCCGGCACGAACACGAACGGACTGCCCTGACGCAGCAGCAGCTCCAGCTCCTTGGCGGTGAACGGCCGCTCCACTTCGATGCGACGGTCGATCTGCAGATGACCGTAGAACAGCGCGTTGGGCAGGATGAAGCGCCGCCCCATCTGATCGCTGATCTCGACGTCGACGAAGCCGCGATAGGACGTACCGAAGTCGGGCACGGTCCACTGCATCCGCTCGGCGCTATAGAGATGCAGCCGATCCTGATCGACCTCGTCGGTCACGGCCGTTTCCGGCTTGCCGCTCTGGTAGGCCTTGATGCGCACGCCCGGGTGGAAGCCGTAGCCCACCACGTTGACCACGTCGCCGGCGCCGGCCTGGCTGACCCGCACCACCGCCGGATCGATGAAGGAAATGCGCAGTTCGTCGACGTAGGTGAAGGCGCCGAGCACGGTGTCGGACAGGTCATCCTCGGTGATCACGGTCACCGCCGCCGGGCCGGCGTAGTTCGGGATGGTCCTGGCGTAGATGCGATCGAGCGGATCGTTGGCGTCGGCCGCCTCGACCTTGTCGACCACCAGCTGCTGGCCGCCCAGGTACAGCTTGGGGTTGGCGCCGAAGCGCTCGCCGCGCACCACGATGGCGGTGCCGCCCTGGATCGGGCCCTGCGCCGGCGTCACCGAAGCGATGTCCGGCGCCTGGCCGGTACCGGCCTGAGTGCTGAAGCCGAACACGTAGTCCTCGGCCAGCGGCCGGCCCGCCATGGGCGCCAGCCCGGCCTTGACGATCACGTAGTACGGACGGTTCGCCTCGAGCTGCGCGTCCTGTTTGCGCGTGAGCGTTACGAAGCGCCGCGCCGGCTCGCCGTCGCGCTCGCCGAAGGCGATGGTGAAGCGATCGGTGATGTCGACACCGATGGTCGGATCGCCCTCGACCACACGGAAGTAATCCTGCAAGCCGACCCCGGCCGGCAGCACGGCCGAGAACTCCAGTTCGATCCGGCCGAGATCGACCGGCACGTCGCGCTCATCGCGGGTCGGCGTGTGCGCGATCACCGACAGATAGGCCAGCTCGATACGGGCCAGGCCCTGCTGACCGGCGGCGACGTGCACCGCCCCGCGCGCCAACGCCATGCCGCGGGCGGCGAAGTCGTCCAGGCTGGCGCGGCGGTGCGTGACCACCGGCACGGTGGCGTCCTTGCGCGCGTCGTCGAGCTTGCGCAGGTCGATGATCTCCACCACCGACTGCACCGGCCGGTCTTCCTGATCGGAATAATGCACGGTGACATAGGCGAAGCCGCCGGCCACCAGCACGTCGTAGGCACCGTCGGCCACCCAGTCCGGCCGCGCCGGCTTGAGATCGACCACGCGCACCAGCCGCGGACGATACGGATCGGCGATGTCGAACACGTTCAGCGCCGACACGCCGCCGTCGCCGGCCATGTCGGTGAGGTACAGCGAGTTGCCGACGATCTGCAGCCGGTTGGCCACGCCGAGGGTGTCGACGCGGGCGATGATCGGCATCGACGGATCGGCGATGTCGGCCACCACCAGACCCTCGTGCGAGGCGGCGATGAAGGCGAAGCGGTCCTTGACCGCCACGTCGCGGCTGGTGCCGTTGGGCTGGATGTAGCCGACATGGTACGGCGCCGCCAGGTTGCTGATGTCGATCACCTGCACGCCGCCGCGGCCGTTGGCCACCAGCGCCAGGTCGTCCTTGCGCGCCACGCCCAGCACTTCGGGGTACGGCATGTCGACCCGGCCGGCCAGCTGATACGGCAGGCCGAACTGGCCGTCGCCGTTGCGGACGTTGAAGATCAGCAGCTCGCCGCCTTCGTTGTCCAGCTTCAGCCCGCCGGTTTCGGAGTTGCGCTGGATCGCCGCCGTCAGATGGCCGACGAACGGCGAGTTCTCGCCCTCCAGGCCCGGCAGTACACCGCTCTTGGCGGCGAGCACGAAATCGGCGTCGGCGTGAACGTCGGTGATGGTGCCGGCGAAGATCTCGGCGGCACCGTTGAGCAGCTCGGAGTAGACGAACACCTCGCCGTTGTCCGCGCCAGTCTCGTCCACCGCGTCGGCGATGAACAGGCCGGTGCGCGCCTTGACAGGATCCTTGTCGGACGGCGCCGCGGTAACGATCTCGCTGTCGATGCGCATCGGGTCGACCGTCGACCAGGCGCCGATCATGCCGCCCTCGCGCTCGGCACCGCGGAACTGGTCGACCGCGCCGTAGTACACCTGCTTGGCCGAACCGCGGGTAGCCACGCTCTGATCCGGCTGCAGGTAGCGGCGCTCGGAAATGCGCATGCCGACTTCGTGGCTGGTCTCGTAGCGCACCGTGTGGTTTGGCGTCTCCACGGTGGTGACCACGCGCACGCGCTCGTTGGCGTCGGTGCCGCGGGCGGTGATTTCGGCGTCGACGAAGCTGTCGCGGTAGACGTAGAGATGCTGATCCGGGTTGCTCACCGGCGTGTCGTCGCCGGGCTGGCCCTGATCGTTGCGGAACAACTGCCGGGTCCGCTCGGCGACCATCTGCCAGCTGCCGTCGGCGGCCTGACGCTCGCGGATCCAGCGCATGCTGACCTTGCGGTCGGCCTCGACGCCGATGTCGCTGACCACGGCGACCGCGTGCACGGTCTCGCCCGCGGTGAGGATCTCGCCGCGCACCGGCTCGAGCACTTCCAGCTTGGGCGCGACCGTGTCGGCGATGCGACCCACCCGCACCGGCGCGGTCTGGCTGCGGTGGCCGACCACGTCGTACACCTCGGCGTGAATCACGAAGCCGTCCACGTCCTCGGGCGGGCTGATCAGCGCCTTGAATAGATGCTCCTGAGCGAAGCCGCCGCTGGTGTCGGTCAGCGAGTTGTAGGCCGTGGCCACCGCCAGGCCATTGACGTAGAACACCACGCGGTCGATGCCTTCCGGACCGAGGTCGTCGATGGCTTCCACCACCACTTCCAGGTCCTGGCCCTCGATGATCACGGAGTCGTCGTTGGCCGGCTGCACGATCCTCGTCTGCGGCGGCTTGTCGGCGGCGATCGTCAGGCGCAGCGGCGCCGACAGCGCCGAGCGGTAGCCGTCCACGTCGAGCGCGTCGGCGCGGAAGCTCAGCACCTTGCCGGCCTGGCCGGCGGGCACCTTGATATGGAACTGGAACGGCGCGGCGCCGTCCTCGCCCACCGGCTCGTAACTAGGCTCGGCGACTCCGGCGTCGGCCAAGGCACGGACCAGGCGCACCGAGTCGACACCCGCCTCGGGATCCTGCGCGATCACGTGGATGACGATCTCGCGGCCTTCGGTGATCTCCTGCAGGTTGTCGCCCAGGCTGTAGCCGCGCGCATCCAGCACCTGAATCTTGCTGACGGTGGGCGGCGCGTTGCGCACCAGCGTGGCCGGCACGCGCACCACGCTCTCGTTGCCGGCGCCGTCGATGGCGCGCACCAGCACCTGCATCGCCAACTGGTCGACGCCTTCGGCCTCGGCGGCGCCGAGGTAGCTTTCGATGCTGCCGACCGTGAGATCGCTGCTATAGGGCGGCGCAAGCATCAGCCGCTGCGCCACGCTCTCGTCGGCGCTGAAGTTGCCGTCGCGATTACGGTCGACCTGCAGGTCGAAGCGCACCGTGCTGACCCGCACGTTGTCGCGCACCTCGACTTCCACCGGCAGCGCGCGCTTTTCCACCACCGTGGCGCCGCTCGCCACCGGCCGGCGCAACACGATCTCGGGCGCGTCGAGGTCGGCTGCCACCTGCAACACGGTGGGCTTGAGCGTGCTGACGGTACGCGGGTTGCTGGCGCGCCGCTCCACCGCGCTGGCGTTGAGCGTCACCGGCCTGCCGGCCTGGCCGTACGGAATCTCCAGCAGGAACTCGTACGGGAAGCTGGTATCGGTGAGCGTGCGCTCGCCGCTGACCAGGCCGCCGACCTGCAGGATGACGCGCTCCAGCGCCACGTCGTCGACCGCGTTGACCTGGACTACGACGTACTGGCCCTCGATCACCTCGGTGCCGTCGAGCGGGCTGCCGATCGCGACCGTCGGCGGCTGGTCCTCGACGATCTCGACGCTGATGGTCTCCTCGGCGCGATGCCGGTCCAGGTCGCCGAAGGCGGCGCCGTAGGTATCGATCGCCTCGACCCGCAGTTCGATGCGGTTGTTGCCCGGCACCGCCGGATCGAAGGCCGGCACCGTCAGCTGGAACGAATACGGCGACTGCCGCAGCCGTAGATCCTTGATCACCGTGCCGGTGCCGACGTGAGTGGCGACCAGGCGCACGTAGTCGATGCCGACGTCGTCGAAGGCGGTGACGTTGACCGTGAGCGGCGCGCCCTCCACCACCCGCGCACCGGGCACGGGCGAGGCGATGTCGATCACCGGCCGCTCGTCCACCCGCACCGGGTAGCTGACCTCGCGGCTGCGGCTGTTGCCGGCCTCGTCGTGCGCCACCACGCGCACCCAGATGTCGAACTGCTCGCTGCCGGTCGCCGCCAGCCCCGGGAACAGGGCGTACAGATTCTGGATGCGGCCGACATTGAACAGCCGCACGTACTCCGGCGTGTCGATGTTGACGGTGGTAACCGGCTCGAAATCGCGCGGCTCGATCTGGTCGATGACCTGCACCGGACTGCCGTACTCGGTCATGCGGTAGCTGCCGTCGGCGCTACGCACGCCATAGGCGCTGTACAGCTCCAGCGCGCGCACCTTGACGTTGTCGTAAGCGCGGAACTTGAGCGTGAAGTCGGACGCTTCCTTCGGACCGTAACCCGGCTCGGGCTGGGTGATCGCCACTTCCGGATTGATCTCGTCGGCGGCGACGTGGATGGTCACTTCGTGCTTGCCGACCGCGCCCTCGGTGTCCTTCACCAGCGCCGTGATGGTGAGGTCTTCGTTGTAGCGCACCATGCCGGAGGGCACGGCCATGACGAAGCTGCGCAGGCCGGCGTACGGGCTGTCCGGCCGGCCGTGCTCGGCGGCCATGTCGATGCCGTAGCGGCGTTCGATCTCGTCGTACATCGAGGCGTAGGCCTGCTGGATCACGCCCTCGCCGCCGACCTCGTTGGCGCGCAGTACGTTGCTGCCCGCCGAGTAATTGCCCAGGCGCACGCCGTTGGCATACACCTCCACCGCGTTCCAGTCGAAGCGGCGATCGTCGGTGGCGGCGACACCTACCTTGATGAAGAAGGTGCCGGCGGCGATGTACTGGCCGTTGGCGGGCGTGAGCACGCGGATGCTCGGCGCCATGTTGGCCTGCGGATGAACGATGAAGGTCCGCTTGGCCCGCTGCCCCAGATGGTCCTCGACCACCACCTCGTACTCGGTGGGCTCGATCTGGTTGAAGCGGATCTCGGCGGCGATGGTCTCCTTGACCGGCGCGTCCTCCTTGCACAGGTCCGGGTTCCAGTCGCGGCGGAACTCGGTGACGCGCTGTCCGGCGCGATCGAGGCGGTAGATGGTGTAGCTGCTCAGGCGAGCGTCGTCCTCCACCCGCGTGGTGAGGCGGAACTCCTCGCCGGTGCGTACCCAGAACTCGCCGTAGTTGATGCGCGCGGCATCGCGCAGCACCTTCTGATAGGCGTTGCCCACCTTGTAGCTGGCGAACTCGGTGAGGCTGAGCTGCGGCGGCTCGTTGGGCTGCACCGGCAGCGTGATCAGCTCGCTGGTCTTGTTGCCGCTGCGGTCGGTGGCGACCGCCAGCAGCTCCAGATTGCCGGCCCGGAAGTGATCGGGCACGACATAGGCGGCGATGTAGTCGTTGCGCAGGAAGCTGCCGCCGAGTTCGCGCACCAGGCGGTCGCGCGACTCGAACAGCTGCCAGCTACGCAGGCCGGTGCTGTTGTCGCCGATCAGGGCGTCGATCTCGAGCCGCTTACCGGCCACTACCTGGGTGCCGGTCACCGGCTTGCGGACGGTCAGCGACGGCGGCAGCTCATCGGCCGCCACCGTCTCCACCAGCAGCGGCTGCAGCGGCTGCGGTCCGCGCTCGTTGGAGAAGCGGTCGATGGCGTGGCCCAGGACCACGAACTCCTGCACGCCGAAATCGTGCGGCACCGGCAGCGCGTGGCCACGGGTCTGCTGCGCGGCGTTCAACTGCGCGGCCCGGCCGACCGCGACGAAGGCCGGCTGGGCGCCGCTGCCGTCGCCCTGCAGCATGACGGTGAGCAGCGGCTGACGAGTGATGCCGTAGGAACTGGCGCCGTTGAATTTATCGGCCTGGCGCAGGCTGCCGCTGTCGACGCGAATCTCGCGGAACACGCCCGGCGTGCCGGTATCGGGCGTGATCACCGCATGGCTGACGTTGCCGGCGACGAGTTCGGACCAGGCGACGCCGTCGCTCGACTCGACCACCCGCTCCTCGACCGGCGGCGCGCAGGCGTCGTCGCGGTAGATCCGCACGCGGTAGCGCACGCTGCCCGCGCTGCCGCCGAAGCGCAGCACCAGACGCTCGGGGTTGCCGCTCATTGCATTGGGCAGCGGCCGGACCGTCAGCACGCCGTCCTCGGTCTGCAGCACCGGGCGGCCACCCAACAGCAGGGTTTCGGCGGCGGCGCCCGCCTCGGGCAGCTTGAGGCGCACGTAGGGGTAAGGATCGGCCGACTGGGTCAGCGGCTCGTACAAGCCGGTCGGATCGCGGCTACCGCCCGCGCCCAGGCCCTTCAGCGAGGTGTACAGCGGGAAGTAGTACAGCGGCGCGCCGGCGGCGACGTAGTCGTCCTCGATCGCGATCGCTTGATAGGCCAGCGAGCCCCTGACCGGATTGGCGGCCGGCAGCTTGTCGGTAACCGACAGCACCGGCGGCTTGTCCGGCATCAGCTTGATCTTGTGAATACGCTCGGCCTGGTTGCCGCTCAGGTCGGCGGCGCGAACGATCAGATTCAGGTCGCGCCCTTCCGGCGGCAGCGGGTTGAAGCGCGCCAGATCCAACTCGATCTCGTTGGACGTCACCTGCGGCGCTTCCAACCCGGAGGCTTGCGCCAGCGGCGCGGCGTCGCCTTCGATGCGGATGCTGTAGCTGGCGACCGAGGAATTGTCGGTAATGGTGACCTGCACCTTGGCCGGCTGCCGGTCGTACAGCCGATCGCCCGGTTTGTTGACGGTGATGGTCGGCGCTTCCTCGTCGCGCGCCACGGTCAGATCCACGCCCGGCACCTGCGCGGTGTTGTAGCCGCGGTCGCGGGTGCGCAGCACGAACTTGAAGGTCTCGCCGGCGCGATCCACCAGCGTGCGCGGCAGACGGATGCGGCCGGAGAAGTCGACGTGGAAGCGCTCGCCGACGATCAGCTCGCCGAAGGTGAGCGGATTCGGCGCGGTCTGCCGCTCGAGACGGTCGTTGCGCTTGAGCACTTCCCAGCTCAGCGGGATCTCGCCGCCGTTGCCGATCAACACCGGCACGATGTCTTCGACGTAGTGGTTGTCGTCGGCGCGACCGACGACCTCGAAGCTGTCGCCCGGCATGATCGTGAGCGCATCGGCCGGCACGGTCATCACCAGATTGGGCGCTTCCTCGTCATCGAGGATGATCATGTCCAGCAGCGCGGTGCCTACCTGGCCGCCGTCGTCGCGCGCGCTCACGCCGATGCGCAAGCTCTCGCCGGGCTGCTCCGGCCGGTTCGGCACGCGCATCGCAGCGGACAGGTAATTTCCGCCGGCAATCGCCTCGGCAACCTGCCGGTCGTTGTAGACACGCTCGAACAAGCGCGTGCTACCGCCGGGGCCGACCCGGTCGATGAAGAAGGTCATGCTCGTGACCTGACGGTCGTCGCTGGCCGTCGCCACCAACGTGAACGACTCACCTTCCACCAACTGTGAACCGGGCGCCGGTGAGCGGATGCTTACCGTGGGCGGGTTGTCCTCGGTCAGCGGATAGCGCCACACGCTCTCGCCGCTGTTGCCGTAAATGTCGGTGGCCTGCGCGCGCAGCACCAACTCGTCGCCCTGCGCGGGAACGGTGTAGTAGAACGTGCCGGTATCGGTATCCCCAGCGACATTCGGCGCCTGGTGAATCAGCTGCGTGCCGGTGTAGATGCGCACGCTCGCCAAGCCGGAGTTATCGACCGCGCGCCAAGTGACGCTGATCTGGCGGCCGTGGTAGAGGCGCTCGCCCTGTACCGGCGCCGAGATCGCGACGATCGGCTGCTGCAGGTCGGGGTTGATCGTCAGGTTGCGGACGAAGGGCTCGCCCTGCGCATCCGAGCGCTGACCTCGATCGTCGATGGCGGTGAATACCACGCGCAGGGTGTGCGCGGCGTTGCTCAGGCCTAGCGTGGCCAGGTCGAGATTGAACCGCGGCAGGAACTCCGGCCCTGGCGGATAGCCGTTGTTGACGTCGGCGCGGTCGACGCGCAGCGGCGTGGTCGCGCCGTCCAGATAGTAGGCGGCCTCGACCGCGCTGACGGCCTTGTCGTCGCGGGCGTGGGCCAGGAATTCGATCTTGTCCTTGGGGAAGTACGCCGGCCGGTTCTGCTCGACGTTGATCATCTTCGGCGGCGCGTCGGCGACAACCGCGATCACGACGCGGGCGGTGGAACTGTTGCCCGCCTTGTCCCAGGCGGTGACCGCCACCGGATAGCGGTCCGCGCCGGAACCGGCGTTGCCGCTAAATGCCGGCACCCGCACGATCTTCAGCGCGGAGAACGCGTGCAGCGCGCCGGGAATCTGCTGCGGCGCGAAATCCGGCTCGGTCAGCACGTCGTCCGGGTTGCCGGTGAGCACGTACTGGCTGCCGGCCTGACGCACGCCCTGCAGCTGCACCCGCTCCACACCGACGTTGTCGTAGCCGGAGACCTTGATCACCACATCGCTCTGCTCGACCACGTCGGCGATGGAATCGCCGCCGTCGGTGCCGGTCACTGCCGGCGAGGACAGGTTGACCACCGGGCGCTCTTCGTCCTTGCCCAGCGTGACCAGCACCGGCGCGCTGGTGGTCTGCTGCCCCTTGCTGTCGACCGCGACCGCGTGCAGGCGCATGGTCTGCTCGCGCACCACGCCCGCCGGCGTCTCGAACGGCACGCTGAACGGTGTCCTGGTGTCGGACCCGACCAGGCGGTCGTCGACGTAGAAGTCGACGCGGGCGATGCCGTTGTCGTCGTTCGCTTCCGCCAGCAGTTCGACCGTCGTGCCGGCCACCAGATGCGCGCCTTCGACCGGACTGACCAGCGCCACGCCGGGCGGCTGATCGGCCTTGACCGTGACCTTCACCGGCTCGGACATGGCCACCGCGCGATGATGGTCGATCGCGCGCAGCCGCAGCGTGAGCACCTCGCCGAGCATTTCCTCGGTCACCGGCACGCTGAAGCGGTGGGTCGCGCGCTGCATCGAGGCGCTGCTCTCGAAGCGCCGATCGTCGTCCTCGTAGCGGTAGCGTTGCGCTACCTCACCGTTGATCAGCAGTTCGACGTCGAGCCCGATGCTTAGCGTGTCGTCGGCGAGCGTGGCGTCGATGTTCAGCACCTGGCCGACGCTGACGTTGTGCCCCGCCGACGGCTGGGTGATCGCCACCGACGGCTTCTGATTGCCGACCACACGCACCAGCAGCGACTCGAGCTTGCGCACGCCGCCGTTTCTGCCATAAACGGTGCCGCTGACGGACACGCTGGATTCATTGGTGGAAATCGCGCCCAGCGCGGCGTCGAAGCGCCACAGCAGGTAGTAGACGTCCTTGGGCTTACCGTTGGGCTGCGGCTCCTCGCGCTTCTCCATCAGCGGGAAATAGGCGTCGCCGACCTTACGGCCGTCGAGGAAGAAGTCGACGTACTCGACGCCGTTGTATATCTCAGTGACATCCTCGAACCGCTGCGACACCTGCAAACGGATCGGCGTCTCCTCGACCCGCCGATCCATGTGCGAGGGCATTTCCCAAGAGAGCGCCGGCGCCTCGGCCACGGTCTTGGCGTTGACCACGGTGGCGCGCTCGGCCGACATGCCGGTCTGACCGGCGGTATCCACCGCCAGCGCCTTGAAGGTGAGCCGATGGTTGGCCAGCTGCTCCGGGAGCTCGACCGCGACCTCGTACGGCGCGCTCTTGCGGGTGCCGATCACCGCGTCGTTCATCAGGAAGCGCACTTCGGCGATGCCGACGTCGTCGCTCACCTCCGCCACCACCCGCAGCAGCTCGCCGACTTCCGCCGACGCGGGCACGGTCAAGGCGGCCTCCGGCGGTGCGTCCTGCGCGCTTACGGGAATGGTGGCGCGAATGGTCGGGTCATCGCGCAGCTGGATGACCAGCGGAATGGGCACCGACTCGGGAATGATGGCCGACGCCTTCAGCCGCCCCTGCGCATCGACCGACAAGATGCCGGCCGCGGCCTCGGGCAACAGATAGTTCATTTTCAGCTGGGTGCCGATCTCCGCGCGCGTGCCGTCGTCGAACACGCCGAATGCGGCCGGGAGCGACGTCAGCGTGTTGAGCCGCGGCATCACGAAACCGCCGGTACCGACACCCTCCAGCTCCAGCCCCACCAAGCGCTTGGTGAGATCTATCTCGACCGGAATCGTGACCTCATTGACGCCGGGATAGCTGACCGTGATGGTCACTTGCTCGCCGCCAGTCTCGCGCAGCGGGTACACCAGGCCGGCCGGCGTCACCGCCACCAGCGACGGATGAGAGGAACTGTACTGCACGCCAGTACCGGAACCGGGCAGCGGCGTGAGGCCGCGGAACTGGAACTGCACTGACGGAATGATGGAGGCCGACTGCAGCAGGTTGTTGAACACCATGCGCGACGGCGTGACCAGCAGCGCGCTGGCCGCCTCGGTGACGTCACCACCGGTGAACAGAATGCGCGAGCGCGACACGCGGTTGCCGGAGGCGTCGACGGCTTCGCCATCCACCAATACCAGACCATCGTGCGCGATCGCCGCCGCATCCAGCTGCTGCGTCATCGGCACGCGCAGCGTGAACGAGGTCTGCCCGTCGATCGATGGATAGCGGCGAACCAGACCGGCCGTATTAGCGAACGCCTTACCTTGGCCGATTACATCCGCGACGACGCCTTGCGCACTACGCAAGTCGGACGCGCGCAGACCGGTTACCGAGAATCCGACGTGGCTGATATCGACATCGTCTTCAGCGCGGCCGCTGATGACGAGATATTGCTCGCCGCCTTCGCTCTGCACCGATGCGCTTTCGATGGTGAGGCTCGGCGCGTTGGTCTCGATCTGGAACGATTCGGAATAAGTCTTGCTCGTTCCGTCGGTAAAGTTCAGAACGACCTGGGGCGCGAAACGGTCATTTCCTTTAATGGAGAATTCGACGCTGCAGCCGGTGGAATTGTCGGCGTCGGGAGAAAGATCGGCAGCGGATACGGTACGCGTGCCCTGCTCGGCGGGCACCACGATGCTGCGCAGGCGGGTGCAGTCGGCTATCGCCGCAACATAGTACGCGGTATCCAAGGACTGTCGGAGACTGGCCGCGGCACGCAGATCGACGGCAGCGTCGTCGGCCCGCGCCAAGGACTGAACCCCACCGAGCAGCGCCAACGCAACAACACTGCTCACCCCGCCAAACAGCGTTCGAATCGCTTCCCTAGCCAACAGGGCCGTCCTGCGTTTGTTATTGTTGTTCCGGTGCCGTTCGAGCCTGCGCGCTTCGACATGGTCGAGCACCGCGCACGAACCGCTTGGCACCACGATGGCCACGCCCCGGACCCACTTGGAGCATGACCATCCCCCCAACAGCCGCTGCTCATCACGCTCTTGCGAACGCCCCACCCAGCAACGGCCAAAAAAATCCACGCACCGGTTTTTATTTAGGTGTCGTGGATACGCGGCAGAGGATAAGCCTTATCTATTCTCACCTCAAGAGGGCGACTCCGGCATTCCCCGGCGGCGATCCCTACTAGCAGGTGACTCACTATTCAGCAATTCACGCCAACACCAAACCCTTCCACGCCTTTCATTTAACCGGCCCGGCTTTGGTTATATGGATATAGCTACTTGGACTGAACGATCGCTATTAGTCCGACCGGACTATTGCAGCCTTCGGATAAGCAATGCTAATCCGCCTAGTTAAATGTCGGCCAATTCCCATCCCTCTAGGGGTGCAGCACACGCCCTAGGGGGCTCGACCGGTTCCAGATGGAAGTCTGATGCGGGGACGCCGTTGGCACACGGGTCACACCCCGCACCGAGGTGCAGAGATGTCGGCAGGTTACGCGATGAAGCCCTAGCGCCTGCGCAAGGCTTTGGAAGCCGCAGATCCAAGCGCGGGCGATACGGCGTGGTCGCTACGCACAAGGAACGCGCAACAACGCCGCGTCGCCTCCACAGGCTCGCCCACCGCGGCGACGGCGGCGTGCCGCGATGCTGTGTGAAGCGTTTAGCTACGCCGTGGAGTTCGGGGTTGGTAATTAAAGCGGCACAAAGCAAAAAGGCCAGGTATTTCTACCTGGCCTTTTCGGGATTTGGTGGAGCTAGTCGGGATCGAACCGACGACCTCTTGCATGCCATGCAAGCGCTCTCCCAGCTGAGCTATAGCCCCGCGTCGTTGCGAGTGCGCGCATTATACGAGGCCACTCGGCAGCGCGCAACACCTCTTTCGCAAATTTCTTCTACACCCCCTGCTGCGCGTCGATATACGCGATCGCCCGGTCGATCCGGCGCAGCGTCGACTCGCGTCCCACCACCTCCAGCGTGACGTCGATCGGCGGCGACACCGGGCCGCCGCACACCGCCACGCGCAGCGGCTGGGCAACCTTGCCCATGCCCAGGCCACCGCTCTCGGCCACGGCGTTGACCACGTCGTGAATGGCCGGCGCCACCCACTCCTCCACGGCGGCCAGGCGCTGGCGCAGCTCGGCCAGCACCGCGCGCGCGTCCGCGCCGAGGTTCTTGCGCGCGGCCTTCTCGTCGTACTCCTGCGGCTCCTTGTAGAAGAACACGCTCGCCGCGGCCATCTCGGCCAGGGTCTTGGCCCGATCGGCCATGACCTGCACCACCCGCTCCGGCGCCGGCCCCTCGGCCGGGTCGATATCGAACTTGGCCAGGTGCGGGCGCAGGTGGCGCGCCACGTACTGCGGATCGAGCGTGCGCATGTAGTGCTGGTTCAGCCAGGCCAGCTTGGACAGGTTGAGGCTCGAAGCCGCGCCGTTGAGATCCTCGATGTCGAACAGCGAGATCATCTCGTCCAGGCTGAAGATCTCCTGGTCGCCGTGCGACCAACCCAAGCGCACCAGATAGTTCAGCACCGCCTCGGGCAGGTAGCCCATGTCGCGGTACTCCATGACGCTGGCCGCGCCGGTACGCTTGGACAGCTTCTTGCCCTGCTCGTCCAGGATCATCGGCACGTGGGCGTACACCGGCGGCTCCACGCCCAGGGCGCGCAGGATGTTCATCTGCCGCGGCGTGTTGTTGAGGTGGTCGTCGCCACGGATGACATGGGTGATCTCCATGTCCATGTCGTCCACCACCACGGTGAAGTTATAGGTAGGCGTGCCGTCGCCGCGGGCGATGATCAGATCGTCGAGCTCGGTGTTCTGGAACACCACCCGCCCCTTCACCCGATCCTCGACCACCACCTCGCCGTCCACCGGGTTCTTGAAGCGGACCACCGCCTCCTCGCCCGGCTGCGGCACCCGGCCGAGATCACGGCAGCAGGCGTCATAGCGCGGCTTGATCTTCTGCGCCATCTGCTCCTCGCGCAGCTTCTCCAGCCGCTCCTTGGAGCAGAAGCAGTAGTAGGCCTTGCCCTCCTTGAGCAGTTGCTGGATCACCTCCTTGTACCGATCGAAGCGCTGGGTCTGGTAGAACGGGCCTTCGTCGTACTCCAGCCCCAGCCAGCTCATGCCCTCGAGGATGGCGTTCACCGCCTCTCGGGTAGAGCGCTCCAGGTCGGTGTCCTCGATCCGCAGCACGAACGTACCGCCATGGCGGCGCGCATATAAATAAGAGAACAGCGCCGTGCGGGCGCCACCGATATGCAGATAACCCGTGGGCGACGGAGCGAAGCGCGTCTTGACCTTCATCGCAATCCTGGCTCGTGAGGGTGGCTGGGGAAGCGCGGTATGGTAGCAAATGCGGGCGGTGGGGCAGAAAAGCCTACCGCGGCACGCGCGCCGCTACGGTCCATGCATCAGGACTCGCGCAAAACCAGCGCGCCCAAGCTCCGCGCCCTGCCCGCCCGGCTCAGCGAGCCTCCGCGTCGGCGACGTTGACGATTCAATCCCCTCTCCTCAGCAGAAGGGGCTTGAACCACCCGCCACCCACCGCCGGCGACCGCTCAGGTTTCCCCGGTCGCCGTCGCGGCGGACGCCTTCGCACGCATCGCCCGCATCCGTGCTTCGTAGTCCGCCGCGTTGGTGCCCATCAGGCGGTCCCAGATGTTGAAGTACAGCATGTAGTGCCCGCGCCCGCGGGAGTGATGCATGTTGTGGTGCAGGCTGGTGATGAACCACTTCGCCACCCACGGCTTGTAGAACTCGTAGCCGAGGTGACTGATGACGTTCAGCACGGTGAGGATGACGACGTAGATAGCGAATGCCGCCGGATGGATCGGCACCAGGAAAATCAACGGCGGCACCCAGGCGCTTTCGATGATCGCCTCCAGCGGATGGAAAGCGTAGCTCGCGAACGGCGTGGGGTTGTGAAACTGATGATGCACCTTGTGCACGTAGCGGAACACGCGCGGATGGTGCATGAAGCGGTGCGCCCAGTAGTAGTAGGTGTCGTGCACCAGCGCCAGTACCAGGATGCTGGCGAAGAACCAGCCCCAACCGTACTCCGCTACATCGGTGTAGAAGGCCGTCCAGCCCAGCTCGGCGAACACCCACAAGACCGTCAGCAACAGCGAGAAGAACACGCTGAACCAGGTCGACAGGATGAACTCCCGCTTCGGCCTGGCGGTATGCAGCGGTTTGTTCTGAATACGGTAGCGCTCGAATCGTCCCGGAAACCAACGCCACAAGACGAGATAGGCGCTCCCCGCGATGATGACGAAATGTCCGTAGAACGCGAGGAAGATAAGCCCCGCGACAAGTGCGATGTGTGCAGCGAACTCCATGGTCACTTCCTTGTTCTCCCTCGCTCCGGGAATGCGATTCCATGAGGCAGCATAGACCACGATGGATGATATGCACTTGGCAGCCCGGCATGGCCGAGGATTTAGCCGATCGCGGATACTTGAAGCAGGCCTGGCAGCTGACGACATCTCGCATCGAACCGGGACATTTGCCGCCCGTATCCGGCTCGACCGACCGTTCCGGCGGCTGCGCGAGGCTTGATTTGCCGTGGGCACCTGCCGATACTTTCGGCCGCATTGACGACCAGCGCCGGGATGCGGGATGGCGCGATTCCATTAACTAATTAACCGTCAAGGACGATCGGGTGATTGGACTCTCCCTCTCCGCGGCCACCGGCTTAAGCGGGCAGAACGCGCCCGCGGACATCAGACTGGTTCGCGCCTTACTGAACGTCTATCTGCGCGCGCTCGGCGAGAACGCACTGGTTATCTCCCACACCCTGGACGACGCGCTCGTGGGCCTGATCAAGCGGTTCCAACAGCAGGTGATGAATCTGGCCAAGCCGGACGGACTCATTTCCCCGCAAGGCCCAACCTTCCGCGCACTGGTGAAATTCCTGCGTTCCCGCTACACGGTGCTGCCGCTCACGCCGCCTTCGCGCGGCCTGCTGACCTGGAACGCCGAAGGTACCGAAGGCGGGCTCTATCACAGCCGCATCCTACACGTCCCCAGCGCCGGCTCCGGCCTAACCCTCGGACGCGGCTACGACATGAAACTGCGCAATCCCGCCGCGGTGGTCGGCGACCTGACAGCCGCTACCATTCCGGCCGCAACCGCCGAACTCATCGCCCAAGGCGCCCGCCTCTACGGCAACGCGGCAAGGCAGTTCATCGTGGATCACGATCTGCTCGATTTCGAGATCACGCCGGCGGCGCAGTTGGCCCTGTTTGAGACGGTGTACCAAGAGAAGGAAAACTACGCCATTCAAATATGTAATCGTCCTCGAAACAAACTCGCGTACGGGACGGTTCAGTGGGACTCTCTCAACCCAATCATCAAGGATGTATTAGTCGACCTTATCTACCGCGGCGACTACACCGATCAATCCCGCCGGTTTCTCCAGAAGCATGTGGTCGACAACGATCTGGCCGCGTTCAGCGCCGCCATCACCAACGCCGCGAACTGGCCGAACGTGCCGCCGGCGCGGTATGCCGCCCGGGTCGAGTATGTGCGGGGTACCACAGCCGTCGCCTCGCACACCGCCGTTCGTGGCTATCAGCCGTGGGCCGCCTATGCGTAAGGCAATAGCTACGCTCGGTGTGCTGCTCAGCGCGAACGCGCTGGCCGTGGAGCCTGCGCCGGAGAAACATCCCGTTTCGGTGTATGCCGACTCGATCGGCACGGAGCGTATTGGAGACGTTCTCCTCCGCTACGTGCTGTTTGATTTGACTCAAGATTACCCATGTATCCGCTTCGAGAGCCTGGTGCCTATCAACCGCAAGCTCATCGAACGCAAGGATGTTTGCCTGATCAGGGCACCCGACGGCAGGGTACTCAACCCACACACCGACGTCGCCATGGCGGATCACATCAACTTCCGCTTCGCCGGCAACGCCCTACACTATCGAACCGTCATTATCGAGCGCATTCCCGGCCCCACCGACACAGTGATCGACTGCCGTGTCGAGGTCGACCGTAACGGTCAGCTAAGCGGCCCGCATTGCATTGACGTGTCGAAGCCCTCCCCTGACGGGGAAAGACATTAGTGAGCGGCAATCGTGAATTGCTGCCGCTTATCCTCTCCCCTCAGCAAGCGCGCACTATCGATGCCATAGCTCCTCGCCGCCGGTTGCCCGCTCCCTCTGCCGACGAACCGAATCCAGCCAAAACCTGGATTCGGGCTTTGCGAGCGCCCCTCCCGCCGGTTGCGGTACCGAGTCATGCCCACCACCAACGCCTTCATCAACTGAGCCGGCCTGGCGATGTCCCCTCCCGGCGCAAGCAGCAGGTTGAACCGCCCCGACTCTCCCGGAGGCTCCACCTCTTGAGAGGATGGAGCGATGAAGGCATCAGCGAAATACTCCCCTGAGGTACGGGAGCAAGCGGTTCGGATGGTGCGCGAGCACCAGGGCGAGCACGCCCGTCATCGATGTCGTCGCCCGGCGAATTGTCGGCTGGAAGGTCTCCAACTCGGCACCGACCGACCTCGTGCTCGAAGCCCTGGAGCGGACCTTGTACGCGCGCCGACCGACCGAAGGCGGCCTGGTCCATCATGGCGATCGGGGCGTGCAGTACGTCTCCATCCGCTACACGGAGCGCTTGGCGGAGGTGGGCTTCGAACCCTCGGTGGGCAGCGTGGGCGACTCCTACGCCAATGCGTTGGGCGAAACCATCAACGGCCTGTACAAGGCTGAAGTCATCCACCGCCAGTCGTGGAAGAGCCGTGTGAGGCGCTGGAGCTGGCTACGCTGGCGTGGGTGGACTGGTTCAATCACCGGCGCCTGCTGGGGCCGATCGGCAATGTGCCGCCAGCCGAAGCCGAGGCGCTTGAGGAGTCCGCCAAAGCGGCGTGACTCACACCAACAGGCCTCCGAAAAAGCCGGGGCGATTCAGAGAGTGGAAAGCGGCAATGAATCAGTTCGCCATCCTCTGTCCCAAGCGGTTTACCCCCAGCATCATCGGGTAGCCCTCAATAACCGCCTTGCACACAAAATTTCTGACAGGCTCGGCGTAACCCTCCACACCGAACAGCCCCTTCAGCTCGCGCAGATCCGCCCGATAACGCGTGGAATCCTCCCCGGCCGCGAACACGACTTGACGGTTATTACTTCGCTGAACGACATGATGCGGATAGCTCGGCACAACGACTCGGCCCATCCTAGGCATGACCCGCCCGTCGGAGAGGCCACACTCCCAACCTTAGCCGAGAATGGAAGTGAATAAATCCGCCCCCTTTTCTCAGTCACGCCTTGATCGGACCAGCGACTTTCGGCCAGCCATATCCGAAAAATCCGCATACCGCACTGGATTGTGACTCAATCCTTACCGCGAACAAGGCACATACCAAGCAGTCAAAAAAAGAGAGCAAACCTAATCAAAGTTACGCAACGCATATTATATTACCAACAACGACCACATGGCGACACGATCAACCCTTTACCTCTCTATCTAGAGCGGCAACAGCATCCATTATCGCGTTACGAACCTCGAGCGATGGTATCAGTCCGTGAACATCCACCGCGTGCAACACGAGCGCATCCACAACAAACACGACCCCCTGAGAGTTCATGATCCTTATCTCAGAAGCAGTTATTTGGCGGATCTCTTTCGACTGACTTCCCTCAGAAAATGAAGCCAACTGACCGCAGAGTGGACATACTGGGATATGGCGGCGAACATTGATCAGCTGCCCAACCCGATATAGCGCCCTTAACGCGGCAGCAATAGTCGACCGATCCTCATCACAACCATCAAAATTCACCAGATCATCAATTCCCACGAGGCGATCTGACTTTGAGCATAAGTAGATAACCACTTAACCACCTTCAATCCTTATCAAATCTCCACCGGAATACTCATAGATATCTCTACCCAACTTCTTATATACACCAAGCCCGCCATGAATCACATCACTATTTGGATACCCTCCAATATAGGTACATGCAGCCCAATGAAAATCCCCCATGTTCGGCTTGAGCAGATGGTCGATGGCGGTACTCGCCCTCACCTGAACGGAGTGTGGCGATAGACATAGGGCCCCGCAATTTTGATGTAGAACGTACTCAGGTATTTCGTCGCCAGCTTCAAAGCGCTTCGAGCACACGCCGGTCAGATCAGCACCAGCCTCTATTGCCCGACCTAAATCATCAGTAATCGAAGCTCCGTCCCACGAATAAACTGTTCGCGACGTCCCTTCAGGCACTACGTGAATTCTTCCCGGTTGAATACTCCCATGTCCTGCAAGCACTGTTCGAGCAATAGCGCTTTTCGCACGTACGCCATCCTCCTTCTCGGGAGTTAGACCATACGGATCAACCCACTGCGTGGGCCTAGGGACGTATGAATAGAGGTTTCCGCCTCCCAGCAGCCCAATCGGGTCCTGACTGATAAACCGCCCACACCCCGGATCGTAGTACCGGAACCGGTTGTAGTGCAGGCCCGTCTCCTCGTCGAAGTACTGCCCCTGGAACCGCAACGGTTGTTCGATCCGCGCCTCGTACGTGAGCGCGACGCTACCGTAGCTGCGGTAGCTCACCGCCCAGGCGACTTCGCCTTGCGCGTCGGACCGTTCCAGCGGGGTGCCGAGATGCTCGAGGTGGTAGTAATAGGTGCGGCCGTCCTGCAGCAGTGTCAGCGGGCGGAAGCTGCCTGGTTCGAACACATAGCTTCACTCGACCGCCTTGCCATCGACAGTGGCCGGCTCGAAGCGCTCGCTGAGCGGCACGTCGCCGTTCCAGAGGAACCGTGTGATGCCTCGACTGCTGGACTTGCTGATCCGGCGTCCAGAGGGTCGTAAGCGAAGCTGACCGTG
>Ga0182741_1000900_pt1 | contig 41890 bp, 36 predicted proteins | sample eDN5th37CBELigOP_FD_128874 | JGI IMG/M metagenome (GOLD analysis project Ga0182741, IMG submission 128874) | Enriched Organic Plus compost microbial communities from Emeryville, California, USA - eDNA 5th pass 37_C BE-Lig OP (version 2) (version 2) ... | reverse complement strand
GCGGACGCGCCGGCGCCCGCTATCTGCTCAGCCTGACTGAGCATAATCTGGCGATCGCGCAGGAGACCGGCGCGGTGCCGGTGCTTATTCCCGTTCAACACGGCGATGTGCCCTCGCTGCTGCGGGCGGCCGAGGCTGCGGAACGGATGGGCCTCGCGGCCCTCCTCGATCCGATCCTCGATCCGATCCATTTCGGTTTTGCCGCCTCGCTCGGGCGCTACGCAGCCGTGCGCGCGGCGCTGCCGGAGGCGCACATGCTGATGGGCACCGGCAACCTCACCGAACTCACCGACGCGGATTCCGGCGGCGTGACGGCGGCGTTGCTCGGGATCTGCTCGGAACTGCGGATCGGCAACGTACTGGTGGTGCAGGTGAGCCCGCATACGCGGCGCACGATTCAGGAGCACGACGCCGCGCGCCGGATGATGTATGCGGCGCGGGCGGACGGCAGCCTGCCGCAAGGCTATTCGAACGCACTCCTGCAGCTGCACGACCGCCGGCCATTCCCGAACAGCGAGGCCGAGATCGCCGAACTGGCGGCGCAGGTGAAAGACCGCAACTACCGCATCGAGACGGCGGCGGACGGGCTGCATGTCTACAATCGCGACGGCCATCACGTGGCGCAGGACGCGTTCGCGCTGTTTCCGCACCTCAAGGTCGAGGGCGACGCGGCGCATGCCTTCTATCTCGGCGCGGAACTCGCAAAGGCCGAGATCGCCTGGCGGCTCGGCAAGCGCTACGCCCAGGACGAGCCGATCGACTGGGGCTGCGCGGTGGACCGCGATCCCGAGGATCTCACGCGGCTGCGCGAAGCCGGGCACACCCTGCGCGGCGCGGGGGAGGACTGATCATGCCGATGATCCGCGAGACGATCGTGACGACGGTGAATGCGGAAGGGCGGGTGCATATCGCACCGCTCGGCCTGATCGCGGAAGGCGAGGGCTGGCTGATCGCGCCGTTCCGGCCGTCGACGACACTGGACAATTTGCTGGCGGTTCCGTTCGCGGTGGCGAACCATACGGACGACGTGCGCGTCTTCGCCGGCTGTCTCACAGGGCGGCACGACTGGGCGACGGCCGCCGCGGACGTCGTGCCGGTGCCGCGACTGGCGCAGGCGCTGGCGCATATGGAGCTGGCGGTGACGGGTTTCGCCGACGATCCGCTGCGACCTCGTCTGTCGTGTCGCGTGGTGCACCGGGCGACGCACGCGCCGTTCGAAGGCTTCAATCGCGCGAAAGCGGCCGTGATCGAGGCGGCCATCCTGGTCAGTCGCCTGCATCTCCTGCCGCGGGACCAGATCGAGCGCGAGATCGCGGGGCTGCGCATTGCGGTCGACAAGACCGCGGGGCCGGAGGAACGCGAGGCGTGGGGCTGGCTGATGGCGAAGATCGCCGCGCACGACGCAGCGGGCCAGACTGTGATCGGCCAAACGCCGTAGTCCTGCAACCGCGATCGACGGGAACGGTTGCAGGGTAGGAGAGTGTCGAAGTCACGCCCCGGCTGGGGTGCTGATTCCCGAAGCCGTTTCTGGAGCCGCTCTACGACGGCGGGCTCGACGGCGAGACGCCGGGCAGCAGCTGCATCGTCAATGCCTCTAGCAGCTTCCATGACGCAGCGGCGTCAGGCGAGGGCGCGCGGTCCGCCGCTTTGCACGGCATGCGGTCGAGGCGGTCGGAATCGTCCATGCCGCCATCCTGCGCATCCAGGGCGTTGCTGCTGCCGATCCAGGCGCTGGTCCTTACCACTAGCAGCGCCGGCGTGGCCCGCCCGCGGAACCCGCTTCGCGGGCGGCTCGAGAAGGTATTCCGTCGCCGTCATCGCCCTGCCTTGCCCTTGACATGGTTTTCAGGCTCGCGTGAGAGAACGTACCGCTTTCCGCAGCCGGTTTCCCATGCGCGCTCTCCGTTCTCTCGTCTTCGCCGTCATCATGGCCGCCGCCGCGCTCGCCGCAACGGGCCTCGCCGCCCAGCCGGCACCGGAACGGCCCACCCTCGACGCCGTGCGGTTGACGCTCGATCAGCTGGAGGCGGAGGGCAAGCGCGAGGGGCTGAGCGACGAGGCCCTGGCGGACCTGCGCGACCGGGTGCTGCCGATCCGGGACGATCTGCGCGAGCGCCTCGGCACACTGGAGGCGGAACTCGCGGAAATCGAGGCTCGGCGGCAGAAGCTCGGGCCGCCGCCGGCTGCCGACGCGCCGCCCGAGGAGCCTGGCCTTGCCGCCGAGCGGCAGAAGCTGAACCAGAGCTTCGCCGAGGCGGATGCGGCGGTGAAACAGGCGCGGCTGCTGACGGCCCGCGCCGAAGACCTGCAGAATCGCGTCACCGAACGGCGGCGCGATCTGTTCACGCGGCAGCTGTTCGAGCGGGGGGCCAGCATCCTCGATCCCTATTTCTGGATGGAGGTGAGCGACGGGCTCCCGCGCGAGCTGCGCAGCCTCGGGATCCTGGCCCGGTCCTGGTGGACCTACGCCGAGAACAACGGCGGCTTCGTCGGCGCGATCGGGGCGCTGCTGACGCTGCTTGGCTTGGCCGTCGCCATGGCGGCGGTGGTGCGGTGGTGGCGCCGCACGCGCCCGACCGTGAGCCATGCGAACCGTTTCGCCAAGACGCTTGCGGCGATGCGGCGGTTCCTGCGCATCGCCGCCACCACGCCGCTGCTGGTGCTCGGCGTGCTCTCCGTGCTCAACATGTACAGCTTGGTGCCGCCGTTGATCATGGAGATCGGCCGCGGCGTGGTGATCGCGCTGGCGGTGGCGGCGTTCGGCCGCGGCATCATCACGGCCCTGTTCGCGCCCGGTCAACCCGACCGCCGGCTGATCGACGCCGGCGACGAGACGGCGGAGCGGGTGTCGCGCCACTTCCTGTGGGCGACGCGGGCCCTGGCGCTGGCCGTGCTGCTGAACGCGATTCACAAGGCGGTGGCCGCGCCACTCGCCCTGACCGTCGCGACAAGCGGGCTGATGGCGCTGGGCATCACTTTGATCCTGCTGCACGGCCTGGTGCGGATCGAGGGCGAGCCCACCGCGGTGGCCGACGCGCCGGCCTTCAAGCTGCCGGGACTGCGGATGGTCCTCTGGCTGGCGGTGCTCGTCGCCGGCGTGGCGTTGCTGGTGGGCTATATCGGCTTCGCCGCCTTCATCACCGGCCGCCTGGTGGTGGCGCTGGCGGTGTTCGGCGCGCTGTACCTGTCGCTGGCGCTGATCGACACGTTCTTCACCGAGCGGATCAATGCCGCCAGCCCGCGCGGGCGGGCGGTGGCCTCGACGCTCGGGCTGCAGCCACGCAGCCTGGAGCTGGCGGGCACGCTGGCCTCGGGCGTGCTGCGGCTGCTGCTGATCGTGGTCGCCGTGTTTCTGATCGTGGGCCCGGGCGGGGTGTTCGCGACCGATTTCGTCGGCGCGCTCGAAGGCATCGCCTTTGGATTCACGATCGGCGGCTTCACAATCTCACTGTCCGCGATCATGGTCGCGCTGCTGGTGCTGCTGGCGGGCTTCCTTGTCACCCGCGCGCTGCAGCGCTGGCTGGAACTGCATCTGCTGCCCCGGACCGGGCTCGAGCCCAGCCTGCAGATCTCGATCTCCACCATCATCGGCTATGTCGGCATCATCGCGGTGATCGCGATGGCAATGTCGTCGCTCGGCATCGACCTGCAAAAGATCGCCTTCGTCGCCGGCGCGCTGTCGGTCGGTATCGGTTTCGGCCTGCAATCGATCGTGTCGAACTTCGTATCTGGCCTGATCCTGCTCGCCGAGCGGCCGATACGGGTCGGCGATTCGATCGTGGTCAAGGGCGAGGAAGGCTACGTCCGGCGCATCAGCGTGCGGGCGACCGAGATCGAGACGTTCGAGCGCGCCAGCGTGATCGTGCCGAATTCGGAACTGATCACCGGCGTGGTCAAGAACTGGACCCATGCCAATTCGACAGGCCGCATCATCGTCAAGGTGGCGGTCGCCTATGACTGCGACCCGGACGAAGTGCGCGACGTGCTGATGGCCTGCGCCTGCGAACATCCGCAGGTGCTGCAGACGCCGGCGCCGCGGGTGCTGCTGCTCAACTTCGGCGACACGGCGCTCGAGTTCGAACTGCGCTGCGTCGTGGCCAATGTCGACTACGGCCTGACGGTGCGCAGCGACCTGCACTTCGCCATCCTGCACCGGTTCCGCAAAGCCGGAATCGGCATTCCGCATCAGGTGCGCGAGGGCTGGCCCGCGCGCGTCGCCGCCGCCAAGGACGCCTGATCCGCGTCCCCGTTTTCCTTCCTGGAGATTACCCATGCCGCTCGCTGACTTTCGTCCTGCCCGGCTCGCTGCCCTCGCGCTCGCCGCTCTGATCGCCGGTTGTGCCGGGTTCGGCGACAAGGACCCGCCCGCGGGCGAGCCGAGCTTCTATCGGAACCTCGCCCAGGCCGGCGCCGAGCTCGACGCCGGCGCGGCGGCTTCGATGATCTCCGGCTATCGCCGCAACAACGGGCTCGAAGCGTTGACGCTCGATCCGACCTTGATGCGGATGGCGGAGGAGCAGGCCCGTGCGATGGCCCGGCGCGACCGGCTGGACCACAACGTGATCGGCACGTTCAACAAGCGGATCGCCGGGTCCGGTTTCGACGCCAAGGTGGCGGCGGAGAACATTTCGGCCGGCTATCACACGCTCGCGGAGGCCTTCTCCGGCTGGCGCGATTCGCCGCCTCACCGCAAGAACATGCTGCTTTCCGGGGCGACCCGGATGGGGATCGCGGCGGTCTATGCGCCCAACACCAAATACAAGGTGTTCTGGTCGCTGATCGTGGCTGCGCCCGACGCCTGAGCGGGGTGAAAAAGCGGATTTCCCTGCGGCCGCCGAGGCACTAGCGTGACGCGGCCACCGGGAGGCCAGAATGCTGCCAACGCTCGACGACTACGACGCCCTTTGCCGCGCGTTCCGCTGGAACGTGCCGGCGGACTACAACATCGGCATCGACGTTTGCGACAAGTGGGCGGACGCGGATCCAGACCGGCTCGCGGTGCTGCAGATCGACGGCGACGGCCGCGAGACGGCGGTGACCTTCAACATGCTGCGGGCCCGCTCGAACCGGATCGCCAATGCGCTGCGCGCCCATGGCGTCGGCGCCGGCGACCGGGTGGCGATTCTGCTGCCGCAGAGCGCGGACGTGGTGGCGATCCATGTGGCGATCTACAAGCTCGGCGCGATCGCGCTGCCGATCGCGGTGCTGTTCGGGGTCGATGCGATCGGCTACCGGCTGGAGAATTCCGGGGCGAAGGCGCTGATCACCAACGCGGCCGGTGCGGAAAAGGTGACGTCGCTTCGCCAGGATTTGCCCGGCCTATCGCTCGTCGTCGCGGTGGACGGCAAGGCGGAAGGTGCGCACGATTTCGCGGCGTTGCTGGAGCGTGCCTCCGACAATTTCACGGCGGTGGCGACCACGTGCGACACGCCGGCGATGATGATCTACACGTCGGGCACGACCGGGCAGCCGAAAGGCGCGCTGCACGCGCACCGCGTCGTGCTCGGGCACCTGCCCGGCGTGCAGATGCCTCACGAAGGATTCCCGCAGAAGGGCGACCGGTTCTGGACACCGGCGGACTGGGCCTGGGCCGGCGGGCTGCTCGACGTGCTGCTGCCGAGCCTGCATTTCGGCGTGCCGGTGGTGGCGCGCAAGTTCGACAAGTTCGATCCCGCCGAAGCCTGGGCGCTGATCGCGCGGGCGCAGGTGCGCAATGCGTTCATCCCGCCGACGGCTTTGCGGATGCTGCGCTCGGCCGGGGCGCCGCCGGTGGAGGCCGCCGGCGTGCTGCGCACGGTCGCCTCGGGCGGCGAAGCGCTGGGTGCCGAGACCTATGATTGGGGCCGGTCGGCCCTGGGGCTGACCATCAACGAGTTCTACGGCCAGACCGAATGCAACCTGGTGCTGGCCTCGTCGGCGCGGCTCGGCGTGTCGCGGCCCGGCTCGATGGGCAAGCCGGTGCCGGGCCATGTCGTGGCGGTGATCCGGCCCGACGGCACGCCGGTGGCGACGGGCGAGACCGGGCAGGTCGCCGTGCGGCGTCCGAACCCGGTGATGTTCCTCGAATATTGGGGACGTCCCGACGCGACGCGCGAGAAGTTCGTCGGCGACTGGATGACGACCGGTGACCAGGGCATGGTCGATGCCGACGGCTATTTCCATTTCATCGGCCGCGACGACGACGTGATCACCTCGGCGGGCTACCGGATCGGACCGGGAGAGATCGAGGACTGCCTGATCCGTCATCCCGCGGTGGCGCTGGCGGCCGCGGTGGGCAAGCCCGACCCGATCCGCACCGAGGTGGTGAAGGCGTTCATCGTGCTGAAAGCGGGCTATACCCCGTCGGATGCGCTGGCGCAGGAGATCCAGACCTTCGTGCGGACGCGGCTGTCGGCGCACGAATATCCGCGCGAGATCGCCTTCATCGACGAAATGCCGATGACGACGACCGGGAAGGTGATCCGGCGGTTGCTGCGTGCGCGCTAGGACCGGTGCAAAGCGGCGCGCAGGCTGCGCGCCGCCTCGATCGCGCTCCGGCGCAGGCGCTCGAGCCGCACAAGAACGGCGAAGGGCACGCCGTCGTCGCGCAGCGAGACGAGGCGGTCGGCGAGTTCCATGCGACCGCGCCAGAGATGGTCGATCATTGGATGGCCGGCGGTGGCGCAGGAGTCGATCCGGTCGAGATCGCCGCGCGCAAGCAGCGCTTCCGACAGATCGAGCGCGATCTGCACGCCGGGCGAGGCACGGGCATGGTCCTCGTCATAGGCGATCTTCCAGAACCAGGCGGCCTGCTCGCTGAACAAGGTGATGGCGGCGGCGATCGCGCGTCCGGAAAGGAGCATCCGGTCGATGCGCACGCGACCGCGTACGGCGAGCGCTGCGACCGCCTCGGTCATGAACGAAGCAACGCGCGGATCGGCGGCGGCGGCGGTGCCGGCGCGGCCCTTCCAGCCGGCCGCCTCCAAGGTCAGGAAATCTGCGAGCGCGGCGGCGACCGCCTCGGGCGAGGTGGCGGCCACGTCCTGCAGCGGGCCGTGATCCTCCAGGCGGCGGCGCTGGCGGCGCAGTTCCTTGCGCTTGCGGGAATCGAGGGCGAGGGCCGGGGCATGTTCCGGCTGCGGCCGCAGGACCGCCCGGGCGTGGATGGCGAAGCGTTCCTGCGGGTGCGGCGCCACGGCACGGTCGAAGGCGGCGGCGAGCGGCCCCTCATTCGGCATGAACGGCTGCAGCACATGCGCCGGCAAGCTGCGATCCGCGGAAAGACGCGCGAACCAGGCCGCGAGCACGGCGTCGGCCGCGTGGCGGTCGATCAGCGGTGCGCCGAGCGGCGCGAAGGGATGGGTCCAGCCCTCGAGCAGCGGCAGCGGGACGCCGTAGCGGCGGCGTGCGACGCGTAACGGCCACAGGCCGACGAGCCGGCGCGGCGTGTCGTCGAACCATGCGAGCAGGCAATTGACGCCGGCGCCGAACAGCGGGGCGGCGGCGAGCGCGAAAGCCGGCTCATAAAACACATTGGGTTCGAGCGAAGCCGACGCGAGACGTTGCCAGGCCTCGCGGTCCACCTCGGCCAGCGGCCGCCACTCCACGGCGACGCGCGGGTCGACGCGGGATGCGGCGGGTGAGAACGAGGCCATGGTCGGCTTCAGGCCGGCCGGCGCGTCGTCGCGCCCCAGACGAAGACGTGGAAGCCGAGGCGGGTCTTGGCCACCCAGAAGAGAAGGAGCGTCTCGAACGACAGCGCCGTGGCGGTGGCGATCGCGGCGCCGACCGGACCAAGGGGCGGGATCAGCAGCAGGCAGCCGATCAGGTTGATGACGAAGGCGCCGGCATAGGCCAAGGCGCAGGCGCGCTGCTGGCCGAGCATGCTGAGCAGACGCTCCACCGGGCCCACGGCAGACCGCGCGAGCAGGCCGATGGCGAGGATGAACATCCACGGATAGCCTTCGACGAAGGCCGGTCCGAACAGCCACAGGAACGGCTTGCCGAGTGCGAGAATCACGATTGTCGCGGCGAGCGACGGCCAGAAGGTCCAGCGCACGGCATCGCCGAGGAAGGCCGCGAGCCGCTCGCGGTCGCCGGCGACGTGATACTCGGTGAAGCGGTGCGTCACCGCGGCGGACACGGCGAAATAGATGAAGGCGACGAAATTGAGGATCTTGGTCGCGGCGTAATAGTGCGCGACGTCATCCGGCGGCTGGAAATGCTGCAGCACCAGGATGTCGGTATAGGTCAGCAGCATGTAGAAGCCGGTGACCATGAAAATCGGCACTGCGACCGAGAACCAGTGGCGGATGTCGTAAGCGCGCGGGCCCGGCTCGACACGGGTGCGCAGCCGGCGCTCCATGACGACAAGCTGCAGCACCGCTGTCGCCCAGGTGGCGATGACGGCGCAGACCATCGCCACGGTCGCATCGTTGTCGAAGCCGGCATAATGCGCGCCGACGATCAGCGCGAGCAATAGCAGCGGCCGCACCACCATCGGCGGAACGAGGGCGAGATTGACCCAGTTGTAGGAGCGGGCGATGCCGTCCTGCACCTCGGTCAGCGCGTAGAGCGGCAGGCAGATGCAGGCGAGAATGAGCGGAATGAACTCGTAGCGATCGACATACGGCCGCAACAGCCAGATGCCGCCCAGGCCGAGCACGGCGGCGACGGTCGCCATCGTGACGGTCAGCCAGCGGCTGCCGAACAGGAAGCCGCGCAGCAGAGCCGGCTCCTTGCGCTCGGCATATTCGGGGATGAAGCGCTGGGTCGCCGAGGACAGGCCGAGATCGACGACGCTGCCGATCAGCATCACCCACGTCCAGACATAGACGTAAATGCCGAAATCGAAGCTGCCCATCCAGCGCGCGAGGAGGATCTGCGACAGGTAGAGGATTGCGGCGCTTGCCACGCGAATGAGGAAGGCGGTGCCCGCCATCCGCTGTGCAAGCGAGCGATGATCGGAATCGGTCAGCCAGGTGCGAATGCGTGCGGTCCAGCCGGCCCACGCCGTACCGGCCGGCTCAGGCTTGGCCTTGTCGGAACCCATGACCGTCACGCACGCACCCCGGTTTGGCCCCCCAGGCCTTCGGAGAGAGGGATAGCGTGGCAGGCCTTAAGGTTCGGTTGGTGCTGTGCCGGAAAGAACCTTAACGAAAGGTAACGACATTTGGTGCAATCGCGCGGGGCGGCGCTCAGCCGGCGAAGCCCCCGGAATCGAGGAACGCCTGTTCCTCCGGCGTGGTGCTCCGGCCGAGTATGACGTTGCGGTGCGGGAAGCGGCCGAAGCGCCGGATGATGTCGAGATGCAGGTCGGCGTAGTAGACGCCCTCGTCGTCGCCGGCGGCGCGGCAAAGGTCGAGGCAGCGCTGCTGGTCGGCCAGATCCTCGGAATGCATGAACGGCATGAACACGAAGCGGCGTTCCGGCAGCGGAATGGAATCGGCGAAGCCGCGGGCGATGGCGCGATCGGCGACGGCGCGGGCGAGAGCATCGGTGGCGAAAGCCTGCGGCGTGCCGCGGTACATGTTGCGCGGAAACTGATCGAGCACGATGACGAGCGCCAGCGCGCCTTCGGCCGTCTCCTCCCAATCGCGGAGCGCGCCGGCGGCAGCGGCGTGGTGGAGATCGGCGAAGCGCGCGCGGATGGCCGCGTCGAAGGCGTCGTCCTTGGCAAACCACTTGGCCGGTCCGGCATCGCGCCAGAAGGCGAGGACGGCGGCGGGCGTCGTCACAGCCGCACCTGGCCGGACTGGATGCGGTCGTAGAGCGCTGCGTCGATCGGCATGAAGGCTTGTGTCTCCGGGTCGTTGAAATAGAGCGGGTCGCCGACGACGGCGGGATCGAAGCCCTGGCGGACGAGGTCGACCTTGCGTTGCTTGAACGTGCCGGTCACCTCCATTTCCGCCTGCAGGCGCAGGAACAGCGGGCGCGCGTAGTCGGGCAGATGTTCGACGAGATGGCGGCGGAAGCCGGCGAGGTCGAAATCGGGGCCGACGACGATCGCGGCCATGCCGGCGCGGCCGTCGCGGCCCGCGACGTTGACGCCGTAGACATTGGCCTCGCGCACGCCCGGGAAGGTGGTCATGGTCTCGGCGACCTCGGAGGTGGCGACGTTCTCACCCTTCCAGCGGAACGTGTCGCCGATGCGGTCGACGAAATAGAAGAAGCCTTCGGAATCCTTGCGCATCAAGTCGCCGGTCCGGAACCAGGCGTCGCCCTTCGCGAACACGTCGCGCAGAATCTTGCGCTCGGTCTCATGGGCGCTGGCATAGCCTTCGAAGCGGTTCGCCGGCTTCGACGGGTCGTTGACGATGCGGGCGAGAACCTCGCCCGGCTCGTTCGGCGCGCAGGGGATGCAGAAACCGTCGGCGCCCCGGATCGGCTCGGCCTTGTCGACGTCGAACTTGACCACGGCGGTGGGAAAACGATGGGCGACGAACCATGGGATCCGACCGATCGCTCCCGGCTTGCCCTCGAAGTTCACCATCGTGCAATTGCCTTCGGTCGCGGCATAGAACTCGATGATGTGGGGGATCTGGAAACGCTCCTGGAACTGGGTCCAGACGTCCGGGCGGAGGCCGTTGCCGCAGCAGACCCGCAGCTTGTGCTGCCTTTCCTTGGGATGGGGCGGCGAGTTGACGAGATAGCGACAGAGCTCGCCGATGTATTGGAACAAGGTGCAGTCCCATTTGACCACGTCGTCCCAGAACTCGCGCGCGGAGAAGCGTTCGCGGATGAAGACCGAGCCGCCGTGGACGAGCGGCGCGCCGGTGGCGATGACGCCGCCCACCGTGTGGTACATCGGCAGGCAGACATACATGCGGTCGCTCGGCTTGGTGTCGATGATGCCGGCGAAGCCGAGGCTCGCCAGCATCAGCCGGTAGTGGTTGATGTTCGCCGCCTTGGGCAGGCCGGTGGTGCCCGAAGTGTAGATGAAGAGGGCGCGGTCCTCGATCGTCAGCGGCGGGCGATCGGCATCGGGAATGCGCGCGTCGGACAACCGCGCCAGCTCGAGGTCGAGGCGCGGCAGATCGGCGTCGCCGTCACCGTCACCGTGCATCCAGACCTTGGCGTCGGCCTTCACATGGGGCTCGGCGCTGCGATAGGCCGCGTAGAGCTCGCCGGCGACGAGGACGTGCTTGGGCGCGACGATGTTGATGCAATGGGCGAGCGAGGGGCCGGTCAGGTTGGTGTTGAGCATGGCGACGACGCCGCCGACACGGGTGATGCCGAGCCAAGCGGCCATGTATTCCGGCCGGTTCGGCATCAAGAGGCAGATCGTGTCACCCTTCTGCAGACCCTGTTCCAGCGCCCAGCGGGCATAGCGGTTCGAGCGGGCGACGAGGGTGCGATAGGTGAAGGTCTCGCGCTCCGACAGCAGCGCCGGTGCATCGCCGTATTTTTCGGCGAGGTCCTCGATGAGGTTCGGAAAGATGCGCGTGGGATTCTTGGCGATCGGGGTGGTCAGACGCAGCGCGCGCAAGGCGGAACGCAAATAGGTGATGTCGCCTCGCAAACGATCGAAAAATCCCATGATCCTCCCCCGGCGGAATCGTGCCGGCGCCGCGCGCGCCCCACTCCGCGATTGTTGCGCCTAAGATCGGCGAGCGGCCGCGCCGAGGCAAGGGCGTCAGCGGTCGCGGCCGCCGAATGGAACCAGCGGATTGTCGGCGAGGGCGGCGGCGTCCGGCCGATCGGCCGAGACGGCGCCGGTAAAGGCGTCGAACAGAGCCTGGATCGCCTGGGGCTCGACGTCGCGCGCGATGACGACGAGCCGGGTGCGGTGGTCGTCGTCGGGCCAGGCGTCGAGCGCCGCGGGCGGGTGGAACACGTGCTGGACCCCGTGCACGACCAGCGGGCGCTCCGGCATCTCGGCGAGGCGAATCACGCCTTTCAGACGCAGCAGCTTGTCGCCATAGGCGGAGCGGACGAGGTCGAGGAACATGTCGAGGGCGGAGCCGGGCAGCGCCGCCTCGCTGGCAATGGAGAACGAGCGGATGCGGTCGTCGTGCGGGTGCGTGGCGGCGGCGTTCGCGCTGTCATAGGCCTCGGCGGCGAGCCAGCGCTTCACGTCCGGAATCTTGCGCTCGGGATCGAACAGGCCGCAATCGAGGAGGCGCGCGGCGACCGCTTCGCCCGCAGCCGCGTCGAGCAGCGGCGCGGCGGGATTGAGCTGGCGCAGCCGCGCGCGCAGACGCTCGGCTGCGGCGCGGCGTTCCTCGCTGTCGAGAAGATCGGTCTTGGTGAGGACGAGACGGTCGGCGACGGCGACCTGCTTCACCGCCTCCTCATGTGCGCCGAGCGTGGCGAGGCCGTTGATCGCGTCGACGACGGTGACGACGCCGTCGAGGCGAAAGCGCAGCGTCAGATACGGATGCACCATCGCCGTGTGCAGCACCGGCGCCGGATCGGCGAGCCCCGTCGTTTCGATGACGACGCGGCGGAACGCGATGCGGCCGTTGTCGCGGTCGCGCAACAACTTCTCCAGCACGTCGACGAGATCGCCGCGCATGGTGCAGCACAGACAGCCGCTGCCGATCATGACGACGCCGTCCTCGACATATTCGACCAGCAGATGGTCGAGGGCGATATCGCCGAACTCGTTGATGATGACGGCGGTCTCGGCCAGGTCGGGGTCGCGCAGCAGCGCGTTGAGAAGCCGTGTCTTGCCCGCGCCGAGAAAGCCGGTGAGGACAGTGAGCGGAATCGGCGGGGGCGGCCGGCGCCGGGTCGCCGGTTCGGCCGGAACGTCAGTCATGGGTGCGCCCTGAGATTCTCGCGCCCGGCGCGCCGGGCGGGCGGATGTTCCATAGGATCATATGGGGATGGCGCCGGAACCATGCCGCCGGCGCGACAGGCCGTTCAGCGCCGCGGGCGCGGGCGCGGCATTGGCGCCGGGCGGCCCGTGGGCGGTGCGGCCCGGGCCGCGGAGACGGTGGCTGCCGGTGCGGCAGCCTGCTTTTTCGGCGCGCCGACGAAAACCTGGATCGGCGGCATCGACGGCGGCAGGTGCTGGAGCAGCGAGCCCGGCTTGCCGCTGGCGGTCACGCCGGCGAGGTTCGGGGCCATGATGGCGTAGGCGGAGGCCGAATCCACGTTCGGATTGACCACGACCTGTTCTTCGTTCTCGGCGGCGGGGCGACGGCGGTTCTTGCCGCACATGTCCTCGCGCAGATTGGGCGGCGCGGCGGCAATCGGCTGCAGAGCCTCGACGGTTCCCAACGCGGGAGTCAGCCAGGACAGCGCGCTGGCGGCGAAGCCTTTTTCAAGCAATCCGGCCGCCTTCTCGGCCCGCTCGGCCGAGGACGGCGCGCCGAGCACGACGGCGATGAGGCGTTTGCCGTTGCGGGTCGCGGAGGCGACGAGATTGAAGCCGGAGGCGCAGATGAAGCCAGTCTTCATGCCGTCGGCGCCGGGATAGCGGTCGATCAGCGTGTTGTAGTTGCGCATGGTGCGGCGGCCGAACTTGATCGCCGGAATGCGCCAATAGAGCTCGTGCTCGGGGAAGTCGCGGATGAGCGCTCGCGACAGGATCGCCATGTCGCGCGCCGAGGTGATCTGACGCTCGTCGGGCAGGCCGTTCGGGTTGACCCATTGCGACTGGGTCATGCCAAGGCGCTGCGAGACTTCGTTCATCTCGGTGGCGAAAGCTTCGACCGATCCGGACACGCCTTCGGCGAGCACGACGGCCATGTCGTTGGCCGACTTCACCATCAGCATCTTCAGGGCGTTGTCGACCGTCACCGTCGTGCCGACCTGAAAGCCCATCTTCGAGGGCTGCTGCGCCGCCGCGTTGGCGGAGACCGTCAGCGGCGTGTCGAGGCCGAGGCGCCGCGCCTTCACCGCACGCAACGTCACGTAGGCGGTCATCAGCTTGGTGAGCGAGGCGGGATACCAGGGATAGGTGGCATGCTCAGCGTGCAGGACCTTGCCGCTGTCGGCCTCGATCAGCAGCAGCGCCTCGGAACGCGCGGCGGTCGACCCCGCGGCGATGGCCGCCATGGCGAGCCCGAGCAGAACGGGCGCCCGGCGGCGCAGCCGGGTGAGGAGCGAAGACAGCAAAGACGAGGACAGTGGCGGCACGGGTCGCGGTCCGGTCAGTGGTGCGAGGCGCAAAATTCGGAAAGATGTCAGCGTTTGTAGCCCGAAGCGGCGGCGAAGGCAAAATACTCGTCGTGAGGCACCCTGGTGTCGTATAACCGGGCGCGGTCCTCCAACGGCAAAGCGTCGAAATTTCGACACGGGAGATTCGTCATGAGCGCGTGCATCGTCGGCTGGAGCCACAGCCCGTTCGGAAAACTCGACGCCGAGACGGTGGAAAGCCTGATCGTCACGGTGGCCCAGGGTGCGCTGGCCGACGCGGGCATTGCTGCAAGCGAGGTCGACGAAATCGTCCTCGGTCATTTCAATGGCGGCTTCTCGGCGCAGGATTTTACCGCCTCACTGGTGCTTCAGGCGGCGCCGGAACTCCGCTTCAAGCGGGCGACGCGGGTGGAGAATGCCTGTGCGACCGGATCGGCGGCGGTGCACCAGGGCGTGCGCGCGATCGAGGCCGGCCGCGCCCGCATCGTTCTGGTGGTCGGCGTCGAACAGATGACGACGACGCCGGGACCGGAAATCGGCAAGATTCTGCTGAAGGCGTCCTATGTCCGCGAGGAAGGGGACACGCCCGGGGGCTTTGCCGGGGTGTTCGGCAGGATCGCGGGTCAGTATTTCCAGAAGTACGGCGACCAGTCCGACGCGCTGGCGATGATCGCCGCCAAGAACCACAAGAACGGCGTCGGCAATCCTTATGCGCAAATGCGCAAGGATCTCGGCTTCGCCTTCTGCCGCGCCGAAAGCGAGAAGAATCCGTTCGTCGCCGGTCCACTGAAGCGGACCGACTGTTCGCTCGTGTCGGACGGCGCGGCAGCGCTGGTGCTGACCGACACGGAGACGGCGCAGCGGATGGGCAAGGCGGTGCGGCTGCGCGCCACCGAGCACGTGCAGGATTTCCTGCCGATGTCGCGGCGCGACATCCTCAAGTTCGAAGGCTGCGCGGAGGCGTGGAAGCGGGCGCTGGGGGCGGCCGGCGTGCAGCTGTCGGACCTCTCCTTCGTCGAGACGCACGACTGCTTCACCATCGCCGAACTGATCGAATACGAAGCGATGGGGCTGACGCCCGAAGGCAAAGGCGCAATGGCGATCCAGGAAGGCTGGACGACGAAGGACGGCAAGCTGCCGGTCAATCCGTCCGGCGGTCTCAAAGCCAAAGGCCATCCGATCGGCGCCACCGGCGTGTCGATGCACGTACTGTCGTCGATGCAGCTGATGGGCAGCGCGGGCGACATCCAGGTGAAGGACGCGACGCTCGCGGGCATCTTCAATATGGGCGGCGCCGCGGTCGCCAATTACGTCAGCATCCTCGAGCGGCTGAAATAGCCGCCCCTCAGGTCTCGACCGGCGCGCGGCGCCCGCGCGTCATGTCCGCAGCCATGAACTGGGCGCGGGCAAGCTCGGCGAACAGGCCGCCGGCGGCGACGAGCTCGTCGAACGATCCGGCCTCGACGACGCGGCCGGCCTCGAACACGAGAATCCGGGTTGCGTTGCGAATCGTCGCGAGGCGATGCGCGATGACGAAGGTGGTGCGGTTGCGCATCACCTCGTCCAGCGCGGCCTGAACCTTGATCTCGGTGGCGGCGTCGAGGGCGCTGGTGGCTTCGTCGAGAATGAGGATCGGCGGGTCCTTGAGCAAGGCGCGGGCGATCGACAGCCGCTGGCGCTCGCCCCCGGACAGCGCGCGGCCGCGCTCGCCGACAGTGACGTCGAAACCCTCGGGGTTGCGCATGATGAAGTCGAGCGCCTGGGCCCGCGCGGCGGCTTCGCGCATTTCCTCGACGGTCGCATCCGGCTTGCCGACCTGCAGGTTCTCGGCGATCGAGCGGTTGAACAGCAGCGCCTCCTGGAACACGACGCCGATGTTGCGGCGCAAGGCCATGAGCGTCATCGCGCGCACGTCGATGCCGTCGATCCGGATCGCGCCGGATTGCGGATCGAAGGCGCGGTGCAGCAGGGCCAGCGCCGTCGACTTGCCGGCGCCGGTTGCGCCGACGAGGGCGATCGTCTCCCCGGGCAAAGCCGTGAAGGTGAGGTCCGCGACCGCGGCGCGCTTGCCGTCATAGGAGAACGAGACGCGATCGAACTCGACCAGGCCGCGCACGCGGCCGGGATCGATCGCGTCGGGGCGGTCGCGCACGGCGGGGACGGTGTCGAGCACGTCGTAGAATTCGCGCAGCCGGGGCGCCTCCATGAACACCCGGTTGACGAAGCCGACCGCCTGTTCGAGCCGGACGATCAGCATGGTTGCGAAGTTCACGAAGGTGACGATCTCGCCGATGGAGGCCAGCCCCCGCAGGAAGAGCCAGGTGCCGACGACGAACAGGGACAGGATGGTGAGCGTGGTGGAGGCGCGGGTGAGGACCGCGACCATCGCCCACCACGACAGGACCGGCATCTGCGCCGCGAGCAGGCGGTCGATCACGACACGCAGATGGGTGACCTCGGCCTCGACCCGGGCGTAGCTCTGCACCAGCGCGATGTTGCCGAGCGTGTCGGAGGCGCGTTCGGCGAGATCGGTATAATGCGCCTCGACGGAACTCTGCAGCGTTTCGGTGCGGCGCAACACGAGCGCCGTCAGCGCGGCAAAGACGACGCACAGCGCGATCAGCAGCAGCGCCAGTCGCCAGTTCAGGAACAGCGACAGCGGCAGCAGCACCAGCAGCGAGACGAAGGCGGCCAGATGCTCGCGGAAGAACGACAGCCAGAGCGTCCACAGCGAGTCGGTGCCCTGCAGCATGATCTTCATCAGCCGGCCCGAATGGGTCTCGCCGTGAAAGCTCAGCGGCAGTTCCAGAACGTGCTCGAAATAGTTGGTGAGCACCGCCTGGCGACGGCGGTGGGCGAGGCGGTCCGCCTGCAGGGCGACGATCGCGCCGCAGCCGATGTTGAACAGGCCGAAGCCGACCCAGGCGGCAAGCAGCGGCAGCAGCGTCGCCCATGACGGCGCTTCGGCGCGGGTCTGGGCGCCGATCAGCGTGTCGATGACGCGGCCGAACAGGACCGGCTCGGCGAATTGCGCGGTGGCCAGGATCACGTTGGCGAGCGCGAGCAGCCAGCCGAGGCGCGCCTCCGGTCCGAGCAGGAAAAGAACCCGTGAGTAGATGCGCAGGAGATCCATCGCGGTCGCGTCGGTCCGTCGGCAGGCGTTGCACTTCTCGTCGGCGGCCCCGCTTTTCGCGTCAGCGGTGCCATTCTTGCGCGGCGTCCGCGCGGTGCACGGGTCCGCGCCGCGGCCGCGTCGTCGCAATAGCCCGGCATCGTGAGGCCAGCGCGGTCACAGTTTCGTGATCACGCCGTGCACCGTAGCGGCGAACGCACCGAAATGGCGTGTCCGGCGAAATCACCATTTGCCGCACAACGACGCATGGCTACCATGACACAAGAGGATCAGGGGGGCACGTCGCTTGCTGCCTGCGCGTGCCGAATCGCGGCTGCCGCGGAACGCACGAGGTCGAGCGTCGTGAACAACGCGATGACGAACATTCCGACCGAACTGCTGCGAACCTTCATCGCAGTGGTCGACCTGCGCAGCTTCACCCGCGCGGCCCAGGTGCTCGGCGTCACGCAGCCCGCCGTCAGCGCGCAGATCAAGCGGTTGCAGACGATGCTGGGCAGCGACCTGTTCGACAAGAGCGCACCCGGCGTGACGCTGACCGAGAAGGGCGAGCTGGTCGCCAATTTCGCGCGCCGGCTGCTGTCGATCAACGACCAGATCGTCAACCTTGCGCAGCCTCCGGCGAGCGGGCGGCCGTTGCGGCTCGGCCTGCCGGGCAATTTCGCGGGCGCCAGCCTGCCGGGGATCCTCGGCGACTTCCGCCGCCGTTCGCCGGGTCTTCGCTTCCAGATTCGCTGCCAGCGGTCGGATCTGCTGCTGCGCGAATTGCGCCAGGGCGAGCTCGACGTGGTGGTGGCGTTGACCGCGGCGACACCGAATATCGACGCCTATCGCTATTGGCTCGAGGACGTGGTCTGGGTCGCGCATCCGTCGCTGCGGCTCGACGCGACGAGCGCGGTGCCGCTCGTCACCTCGGACGAGGACTCCATCTATTACGGGCTCGCGACGTCGCTGCTGCACCATATCGGGCGGCCCTACGAAATCGTGTTCATGACGTCGATCCTCGGCAATCTCGCCGCGGCGGTCCGTGCGGGTCTCGGCATCATGGCGGTGACGCGGCGCGTCGTGCCGGCCGATCTCGTCGTGCTGGACGATCCGCATCTGCCGAAACTGCCGCAGCTCGTCTGCGGCATCTATCTGCGTGACGGGATCGACCGCAAGGAACTGGAAGGCATGGCCGACGCGATCGCCGAGCACCTGCAGCCGCGCGAGCCGGTTTCGGTGATATCGCGGGCGATGTAACGCGGCGGCTAAAACTGGCGGCCGTCCGGCGGAATGAAATCGTCGCGGAACACGTCCTCCCGCGACGGGCGGTTCTTCAGCTGATGGCCGGCGACGACTTGGTCGATGGCGCGGGAGAACCGGTCGGGGTCGATGCCGCCGAAGCCGTTCGCCTTCACCCAGGGCGTCAGCATGTATTGATCGAGAATGAGCTGCAGCCGCTCGATGTCCACGTCCTTGCGAATGGCGTCGTTGCGGCGGGCCAGGCTTTCGATCGCCGCGGCGGGGTCGGCGATCACGTCGCGCAGGCCGCGGATGTAGGCCTTGACGAACCCGGCCATAGCGAGCGGCTTCTCGGCCAGGAATTTCGGCCCGGCCAGCAGCGCATTGCCGTAGAGCTCGACGCCGTAGTCGCTCATCAGCAGTTGAATCGTGTCCTCGGCCGCGACGCCGCGGGCCCGCAGGTCGGGGCCGATGGCGTGGGCGAGGCCGATGGCGCCGTCCAGCTCGCCCGACACCATCATCGGCGTGCGCACGGCGACGCCGACATTCTCCAGAGTGACGGCGGCGGGGTCGATGCGGTTGAGGGTGCGCAGCACCGGCCAAGCGGCGACCGCCGGGTCCGTCGTGGGCGCACCCAGGCGCTTGCCGGCCAGCGACGCGAGCTCCTTGGTCATGCCGCGGGAACGGCGGCCGAGGATGGCGTAGCCCGGACGGTCATGCAGCATCAGCACGGCGCGCACGCCGAGGTCGGCGGTCTCGGCCTTGGCCCGGATCAACGCATTGACATCCGCCACGGCGACGTCGGCCGCGTCGGTGGCGAGCCGCGTCACGGCGTCGCGACCATTGGGGTTCGGCTCGAAAGCGAGATCGACGCCCTCGGCGGCGAAATAGCCCTTGTCGATGGCAACGGCGATCGGGGCATGGACGACATCGAGGCGCGGGTCGGCGGCGATGCGAACCACCGTCTGTGCGGCCGCGGCGCCGATCCAGGCAGGCAGAGCGAGAAGAGCCAGCAGGGTCGCGACCGGAAGAGACCGGCAAATCTCGAACAGCATTCCAGCCCGTCCTCCAATGCGCGAACCGACACACGCAAGCGCAATGCGCAGAACGAGGCCCGGTTGCGCGCACTCTGCCGATTTGTTTGCCGCCTGCAAAGCAAATGGCATCGATGTGCAAAGAGCAAGGCAGTCCAACGCCAAAGCGGAAGGTTGGTTAATCTTGCGGCAGCATGCCGCGCGGCGCCGGAGCACGGAGAAGCCACGATTCGTTCAAGGGCGGTTCAGGTGGAACCGGCTAGTCTGGCCCAACGTTGACGGCCGAATCTCGGATAACAGGAGAGAGAGCATGAGCGGGACCACGGACGCCAGGGCCGGCGATCGGACCGCCGCGGCGAAGCCGCGGCAGCCGTCCTGGCTGCGGCGCGCTACGGCGCTGGCGGCGGCCGCATTGATCGCGGTGACGGCGGTAGACCTGCGGCCCGCGGCCGCAGGAGAGCGGTCGCCCGGGCTGCGGAGCGGCGAAGGCGCGCAGGTGACGGACATCAGCGCCCGGAAGAAGCGCAAGCGGCACTACTCGCGCCGCGGCCACGCCGCGGGCATGGCAATGTTCGGAGCCACTTTGGGGGCCATCGGCGCGATCGCCGCGGCGCAGGCCCGGCGGCGCCACTACGAATCCTACTACCGGCCCCACTACGGCTATTACTATGGCCCCCGCTATTACGCTCCGGGCCACTATTACGGTCCGGGCTATTATCGGGGCTACTACTGAGGCGCGGTTCCGCTTGAGCGCGGAACGGTGGCGAGCCCAAGGCCCGGCGCAAGCGCCGGGCCTTTTGTGCGCCGCCGGGGCGCCCGGAACCCCCACATTTACCCGCAGAATTTGCGTAACAGCACGCAAAGTTGTGTGTAGAGTGCCGGTATGAGCGATTCGCTGGTCCGCCTGTATGCTGCCGTCGAGGCCGCCCGGAACGCCGATCCGGCGGTGTCCCGGACCGCGCGCCTGCTGCAGTCGGGCCGTTCGAAAATGGCCAAGAAGCTCGCCGAAGAGGCGGTCGAGGTGGTCATCGACGTGATGAACGGCGAGCGCGAGGCGGTGGTCCGCGAAAGCGCCGACCTCCTCTACAACCTCGTGGTGCTGTGGGTATCGGCCGGCGTCCGGCTCGAGGACGTCTGGGCCGAGATGGAACGGCGCGAGCAGATGATGGGCATCGCCGAGAAATTGCCCAAAACGGAGCCGCCCGCGATGGCGCGCCGGAAGATCGTGCCGCTGGAAGGCCGCGGCATGCGCAAGCGACGCTGAGGGCGACCGACGCGGCAGCTCTGCCGCGTGGACTTTGCCGGCCGGTGCCGTTAAGCAGACCGCATGCTCCGACGCCTTTACGACTGGTGTATTGCCGCCGCCGGAAAACGTCACGCCGCCTGGATCATGGGCGGCGTTTCCTTTGCCGAGAGTTCGGTCTTCCCGATTCCGCCGGACGCGATGCTGATCCCGATGTCGCTCGCGCGGCCGGACAAGGCCTGGTACTACGCCACGCTCTGCACTTGGACGTCGGTCGCCGGCGGCGTGCTGGGCTACATGATCGGCGCCCTGCTGTACGATTCCGTCGGCCACTGGCTGATCTCGTTGTACGGGTACGGCGACAAGGTCGAGGCGTTCCGCCAAGCCTACGCCGAATACGGAACCTGGATCATCCTGCTCAAGGGCGTGACTCCGATTCCCTATAAGATCGTCACGATCACGTCGGGCTTCGCCGGCTACAATCTGGCGCTGTTCATCGTGTTCTCGATCATTGCGCGTGGCCTGCGCTTCTATCTGACCGCGTTCCTGCTGAACCGGTACGGCGTCAAGGCGAGGGCGATGATCGAGGAACGGCTCGGCTTCTGGGTCACGGTCGCGGTCATCGTACTGATCATCGGCATCGTCGCCGCGGTCTATCTGTTCTGACGGTGGGGAACGGGCTCGCGGCTTCGACGTTTCCGCCCTTGCGCGCGCTCTGCTAGGCTGGTTCGACCAGCATCGACGGCGCGTGCCATCGTGAGGCGCAGGGCACCCGAACCGCATGACAAGGAATCACCCGCGACTGTCCTTCCCCGCACTGCTGGCATTGGCCCTGTGCCTGACGGCGGCAACGGCAGGCGCGCAGGACGCCGCGCCGGCGGAACAGCCGCGCCATGCCGCGCCGGCAGCGCCTGCAACGGCTCCCGAAAAGTCCGGTTTTCTCGGTGCCGTGGAACGCTGGTTCGACCGTTCGGTCGAGGACCTGAATTCCGGGCTGAAGACATTGCACGGCAATCTCGACGCGCTCGGCAGCAAGACGGGGCAAGCCGCGCGGGATGCGGTCGGCGCGATTACCGCGCGGCCGCTGGTCACCGGACGCGAGGCCTGCCAGCAGGCCGGGAACGGCGCACCGGATTGCGTCGCTGCCGCTGCCGCGCTGTGCCGGGGCAAGGGCTATGGCGGCGGACGCAGCGTCGACATCGAGACGGCGCAGGCCTGCCCCGCGCGGGTGTGGCTCTCGGGCCGGGCTCCGGCACCCGGCGAATGCCCGCTGCGCACCTACGTCACCCGCGCGATGTGCGAGTAATCCGAACGGCAGCCATGCCGTGAGCGATCCTTGTTCGACCTCGGTCACCGTGTTTCGATCATCGGCCCCATGCCGAAGGAGACAAGCCGGTGAACCTGCACACGAAGCTGCTCGCGCGTGAAGCCTCCGGCCGGCCGATCCGGGTCGGTCTGATCGGGGCCGGAAAGTTCTGCACCATGTTCCTCGCCCAGGCGCGCCGGACGCCGGGCATGCATGTGGTCGCCATTTGCGACCTCGACGTGGCGCGGGCGCGGGCAGCGCTGACCTCCGCCGGCTGGAGTGCGGAATCGTTCGCGACGGACACCATTGGGGCGGCCTTGAAGACGCGCCGCGTCCACGTCACGCCCGATGCGGACGTGCTGTTCAGCCTGCCCGAGCTCGACGTGGTGATCGAGGCGACGGGCGACGCCAAGGCAGGCATCCGTCATGCGCTGAAGGCTTTCGCCCATGGCAAGCATGTGGTGATGGTGACGGTCGAAGCCGATGCCGCGGTCGGGCCGCTACTGGCGCGCCGGGCCGCGGCCGCGAACGTGCTCTACAGCCTGGCCTGGGGCGACCAGCCGGCGCTGATCTGCGATCATGTCGATTGGGCGCGGGCGTGCGGCTTCGAGGTGGTCTCGGCCGGCAAGGGCACGCGCTATCACCCGAACTTCCACCAGTCGACGCCGGACACGGTGTGGAAGAACTTCGGCATCGCCGCCGAGGTGGCGATGCGCGGCGGCATGAACCCGAAAATGTTCAACAGCTTCATCGACGGGAGCAAGTCGGCGGTCGAGATGACGGCGGTGTGCAACGCAACCGGGCTGGTGCCGCAGCCCGACGGCCTGTCGTTCCCGCCGTCTTCGGTCTACGACCTGGCGGCAGTGTGCAAGCCGAAGGCAGCGGGTGGATTGCTGGCAATCGGCGGGACGACCGAGGTCGTGTCATCGCTCTATCGCGACGGAACGGCCGTCGCGAACCATCTGCAGATGGGCACGTTCGTGGTGGTGAAGGGCGACAGCGACTACGTGCGGCACTGCGCCGAGGAGTACAATTTCCTGCCCGACGAGACGTTCGAGCACATGGCGCTGTACCGGCCGCTGCATTTTATCGGGCTGGAGCTCGGAATTTCGGTCGCCTCGATCGCGCTCCGCGGCGAGGTCACGGGCGTGCCGACGGGGTTCCGCTCCGACGTGGTGGCGACCGCGAAGCGTGACTTGGCGGCCGGAGAGATGCTGGACGGGGAGGGAGGCTATTGCGTCTGGGGCAAGCAGACGCCGGCGGCGCGCTCGCTCGCCGAGGGGCTGCTGCCGCTCGGCTTGGCGCAGGGCGTGGCGCTGAAGAACCCGGTCAAGGAAGGGGAAGCGCTGCGCTGGAGCGACGTCGGCATCGACTTGAGCGACGAGGCGGTGCGGGTGCGGCGCGAAATGGAGGCGCTGTTCGCCGGGGAGGAGGCGCGCGCGGCCGGTTGAGGCCTGTTGCCGCGCGGCCGCCGGGCACCTATGCTCGGCCGGCTGACTAACATGTCAGCCGCATAAAACAAGACGGGTCGCAGAACCCTTCTGGGAGGAAACAGATGAAGAAGCTCCTGGCCGTTCTGGCCGTGACCACCTATGGGCTATTGGCCGGCGCTTCACAGGCGCCGGCGCAGACCATCACCCTGAACGGCGCCTCGCAGTTCAACGACGACCATGCCTACACCAAGGCGCTGACGCGGTTCGGCGAACTGGTGCAGAAGTATTACGGCAAGCCGATCAACTTCGTCATTCACAAGAATTCGTCGCTGGGGCTGGAGAAGCAGTATTTCGAATACATGGCCCAGGGCAAGGCGGTGGACTTCGCCATCGTCTCGCCGGCGCACATGTCGACCTTCTCCAAGGCGGCGCCGTTTATCGACGCGCCGTTCCTGTTCCGTGACCTCGATCACTGGAACAAGGTGCTCGAGGCCGACCTGCTCAAGCCGGTCGCCGACGAGATTGCCGAGAAGGCCGACGTGATGTTGATCGGCTACGCCGGCGGCGGCGTGCGCAACATCTTCATCAACAAGGAGATGTCGACGCTGGCCGAGATGCGCGGCCTGAAGGTGCGCGTGCAGGGCGCCCCGATCTGGAGCAAGACCTTCGCGGCGGTCGGCATGTCGCCGACGGTGATCGCCTATAACGAAGTCTACAATGGCATCCAGAACAACGTCATCAGCGCCGGCGAGAACGAAGCGGCCGGCGTCGAGTCGATGAAGTTCTACGAGGTCGCGCCCAACCTTTCGATGACGCAGCATGCGATCACGATCCGGCCGATCTGCTTCTCCGGCAAGACTTTCAAGTCGCTGCCGCCGGACCTGCAGGAGGCGATTCTGAAAGCCGGCAAGGAGGCGGCGGCCTACGGCCGGCAAATCGAATCGACAGAGGATTCGGCGAAGCTCGAGGCGCTGGAAAAGGCGGGCAAGCTGAAGCGGATCCCGTTCAAGGACCGCGAAGAGATGATCAAGCTCACCGCCCCGGTGATGGCGGCCTACGCCAAGGAAATCGGCGCGGACAAGATCTACGAGCAGATCAACGCGATCAAATGATCGTCGGCAGGGGTGCGCTTTGGAGCGCACCCCTGCAATGCCCTCGATTCGTCTTGACCCGTCGTGTCGCGGAGCCGGCAGCGGCGGCGAGTCCTCAAGGACAGATTCCGCATGAATGCAATTACTTCGGGCCCGCGCAGCCCCTGGCGCCGGTTCACTGCCGCCTATGCCTGGTTGCTGTCGCAGCTGCTGGTGGTTTCGGTGGCGATCCTGGTCCTGCCGGTGTCGCTGCAGATCTTCTCGCGCTACACGGCGCTGATCCCCTCCTACATCTGGACGGAGGAGATGGCGCGCTTTCTGTTCGTTTGGACGATCATGATCGGCGCCATGATCGGGGTGCGTGAAAGCACGCATTTCGAGGTCGACATCTGGCCGCAGGGGTCGCCGCGGCTCACTGCCGCCGTCAAGATCGTCGCGCGGCTCGGCGTGCTGGCGCTGGCCCTGGTGTTCGTGTGGGCCGGGATCGAATTCACCCGCTTTGCCTGGAACCGCATTTCCGAACTGGCCGAATTGCCGTTGTGGATGATCCATATCGCCTGGCCGATCACCGGTCTGACCTGGATCATCTTCCTCGGCGAGCAGTTCGTCGACGAGGTGCGGATCCTGTGCGGGAGGACGGCATGATCGGCACGATTCTTTCGCCCGGAACGGCCGCGCTGATCCTGTTCGGCCTGTTCTTCCTGTTGATGTTCCTGCGGGTGCCGGTGGCGTTCGCGCTCGGCCTTGCCTGCCTGCCGATCCTGCTGATCGAGCCGCGGCTGTCGTCGATGACGCTGGCGCAGGAAACGTTTAACTCCTACAACTCGTTCATCCTGCTGGCGGTGCCGTTCTTCCTGCTGACCGCCAATCTGATGAATATCGGCGGCATCACCGATCGGCTGATGCTGCTGTCGCGAACCATGGTGGGGCATTTCCCCGGCGGGTTGGCGCAGATCAACGTCGTCCTGTCGCTGTTCTTCGCCGGCATTTCCGGGTCGTCCACCGCCGATGCGGCGAGCCAGTCGAAGATCTTCATCGAGGCGCAACGCAAGGAAGGCTACGACGACAGCTTCTCGGTGGCGATCACGGCGGTGTCATCCGTGCTGGCCGTCATCGTTCCCCCCTCGATTTTGATGATCGTGTGGGGCGGGATCCTGACCGTCTCGATCGGCGCGCTGTTCCTCGCCGGCATCATCCCCGGGATCCTGATTGCGCTGGCGCAGATGGCGACCGTCCACGCCTATGCCAAGGCGCGCGGCTATCAGACCTATCCACGGGCGAGCTGGGGCGCTTTCGCCAAATCCTTCCTTGCCTCGATCCCGGCGCTGTTGACGCCCGGCATCATCATCGGCGGCAAGATTTTCGGCTGGTTCACGGCGACCGAATCCGCCTGCATTGCCGTGCTCTATGCTGGGGTGCTGTCGCTGCTGGTCTATCGTGAGATGAACCTGAAAGGGTTGCATCAGGCCTTGCTCGACACCGGCAAGCTCGCTTCGGTGGCGTTGTTCTGCGTCGGCACGGCCAGCGCGTTCGGATGGCTGCTCGCGTATTACGAGATTCCGAAGGCGCTGTTGGCCGGGGTGCAAAGCTGGGGCATGGGGCCCATCGCGACGGGATTTTTCATCTCGCTCGTGTTCCTCGTGGTCGGCTGCTTCCTGGACGCGATCCCGGCGATCATCATCGTCGGCACGATCCTGCAGCCGCTGGCGCAATCGGTCGGGATGGATCCCGTGCACTTCGCCATGGTCGGCATCATCTCGCTGGCGTTCGGCCTGGTGACGCCCCCCTACGGCTTGTGTCTGCTGATCGCCTGTGCCATCGCCGAAGTGCGGATGATGGACGCGCTCAAGGACACGATGATCATGCTGGTGCCGATGCTCTCCGTGCTGGCGCTGGTGATCGTGTGGCCGCAGGTGGTGCTGTTCCTGCCGAGCCTGATCTCACCGGAATTCCTGCGCTAGCACGCCAATCATGGAGTAAGCATGTCTGAAATATCCGATCTCAAGGGCAAGGTGGTGCTGATCACCGGAGGCAGCACCGGTATCGGCGCGGCGGTCGCGCGGGCGTTCGGGGCCAACGGTGCCAAGGTGGCGATCAACTACAACGCCAGCCAGGCCGCGGCCGAAAAGGTGGCGGCCGACGTGAAGGCCGCCGGCGGCGCGGCGCTGCTGGTCAAGGGCGATGTCACGCAGCCCGAGACTGCGGCAAAGGTGGTCGGCGACACAGTGGCGGCGTTCGGCCGGCTCGACGTGCTGATCAACAATGCCGGCGCGCTGGTAAAGCGCACGCCCATCGCCGAGTACAGCGACGACTTTCTCGACGACGTGCTCGATCTCAACGTGGCGCAGGTGGTGCGGTTCGTACGCGAAGCGACGATCCAGATGCGCAAGCAGGGCGGTGGCGGCGCCATCATCAACGTCAGCTCGATCGCCGCGCGCCATGGCGGCGGCCCGGGCTCGGTGATCTACGCCGCGGCCAAGGGCTTCGTCGCGGTGGCGACGCGCGGCTGGGCGCGGGAGCTCGCCAAGGACGGGATCCGCGTCAACGGCGTGTCGCCGGGCGTGATCCTGACGCCGTTCCACGAGCGCTATTCGACCGCGGAACAGCTGAAGGCGATGCAGGCGACGATCCCGATGGACCGGCTCGGCGTGCCGGAGGAATGCGTCGGCGCGTTCCTCTATCTCGCCTCGAACGAGCTGAGCGGCTACGTCACCGGCCAGATGATCGAGGTGAACGGCGGCCAGTTCATGGCCTGAGCCGAGAATCAGACGCCCGACGGAGAGATCCGCCGGGCGCTCTTGTTACGCAACAGCGCGCCACCGCTCAGAAGCTGGTGGCGATGTATTTCGCTTCCATGAATTCGGCGATGCCGTGGTGCTGGCCGCCTTCGCGGCCGAGCCCGCTCTGCTTGACGCCGCCGAACGGCGCGGCCGGATCGGAGACGAGGCCGCGATTGAGACCGATCATGCCCGATTCGATCCGCGAAGCGACCCGCATGCCGCGGCCGAGATCGCGCGTATAGATGTAGGCGGCGAGACCGTATTCGGTGTCGTTGGCGCGGGCGATGACCTCGTCCTCGGTTTCGAAGCGCGAGAGCGGCGCCACCGGGCCGAAGATCTCCTCGTGCGCCATCTCGGCCTCGGCCGGAACATCGGCGAGCACGGTGGGCGGATAGAAGAAGCCGGTCCCGTTCGGCAGATCGCCGCCGCAAAGCACCTTGGCGCCGCGGCCAACGGCGTCCTTGACCAGGCGGTCGATCTTCTCCACGGCGCGCTTGGTGATCATCGGGCCGCATTCGGTCGCCACATCGGTGCCGGGGCCGACCTTGAGTGCGGCCATGCGCTGGCGCAGGCCCTCGGCGAAGGCGTCGTAGATGCCCGCCTGCACGTAGATGCGGTTTGCCGCCGTGCAGGCCTCACCGGCGTTGCGCATTTTGGCGACCATCGCGCCGTCGAGCGCCGCTTCGAGATCGGCGTCGTCGAAGACGATGAAGGGCGCGTTGCCGCCCAGTTCCATCGAGCAGGAGATCACGTGCTTGGCGGCCTCGGCGAGGAGGACGCGGCCGACGCCGGTCGAACCGGTGAAGGAGAGTTTCCGCACCCGCGGATCGGCGAGGATGGCGGCGGTCACACCGTTCGGATTGGTCGTCGTCAGCACGTTGACGACGCCAGGCGGCACCCCGGCCTCCTCGTAGAGGGCTGCGAGCGCGTAAGCGGTGAGCGGCGTCTCCGTCGCCGGCTTGAGGATGACCGTGCAGCCGGCGGCCAGCGCCGGGGCGATCTTGCGCGTCGCCATCGCCGCCGGGAAGTTCCACGGCGTGATCATCAGACAGATGCCGATCGGTTCGTAGTCGACGACGATGCGGTTGGTACCGGCGGGCGCGATGCCGAATTCGCCGCTGATGCGGACCGCCTCCTCGGCATTCCAGCGGAAGAATTCCGCGGCATAGGCAACCTCGCCGCGCGCGTCGCGCAGCGCCTTGCCGTTCTCCATCGAGATCAGGGTCGCGAGCATTTCCGAGCGCTCGACCATGAGCTCGAAGCAGCGGCGAAGGATCTCGGAGCGCTTGCGCGGCGCGGTGGCGCGCCAGCCTGCCGCCGCCTGCGCGGCGGCTTCGACCGCGGCTGCCGCGTCGGCGACGGTCGCGTTCGGCACGGCGGCGAGCACCGCCTCGGTCGAGGGATTGACGACATCGATCCAGCGGCCGTCTTCGGAGGGACGCCACTCGCCGCCGATATAGAGGCCGCGCGGGAAAGCGGGCACAGCGGCTCCACCGGGAGCCGGCTGAATCGTCTGCTGGGACACGTTCATGGGTCTGTTCCTGATGGTCAGAGGGCGGAAGCTGCGAGGTCGCCGTCATAGGCCGCCTGGACCAGGCGCTTCATCGCGGCGAGATCGAAGGGACGCGGATTGTTCTTGATCAGCCGCTCGATGCCGATCGCCTGTTCGGCGGTCCAGTCGAGCTTGTCGGCGGCGAGACCGAGGGCAGCCAGGGTCGGCGTAATGCCGATGGCGTCGAACAGACGCTTGATCTCCAGGATCGTCGCCTCGGCCTGTCGATCGACGCTCTGGCCGGTGAGGTCGAGGCCGAGCGCATGGCCGATCTCCGCGATCTCCGCGGCGGCGGCCTTGCGATTGTACGTCATGACATAGGGCAGCAGGGCCGCGACGCCGAGCCCATGGGCGGTGTGGGTGAGGGCGCCGACCGGATACTGGATCGCATGGGCGGCCGCCGTGCCGGCGGTGCCGAAGGCGCAGCCGGCGGCGAGCGCGCCCATCATCACGTCGGCGCGGGCGTCCTCGTCCGCGCCGTTCTTGCAGGCGCGTTCCAGGCTGCGACCGATCAGCTTGATCGCGAGCAGGGCGAAGTGGTCGGTCAGGGCGCTCTTGCCCACGAACACGTGCTGCTGCGCGAGCGCGGGATCGGGCTGGCGCCGGACCGCCGTGAAGGCCTCGATCGCGTGGGTCAGGGCATCAGCGCCGGCAATGGCGGTCAGGCCCGGCGGGCAGGTGATGGTCAGGTCCGGATCGCAGATCGCCGCGCTGGCGATGAGGTGCGGGCTGGAAATGCCAACCTTGAGCGTACGGTCGGGATCGGAAATGACCGCGACCGGCGTCACTTCCGAACCGGTGCCGGCGGTGGTCGGCACGGCGATGATCGGAAGGACCGGGCCGGGCACTTTGAACTCGCCGTAATAGTCGGGCAGAGCGCCGCCATGGCTGAGCAGCAGCGCGGCGCACTTGGCCATGTCGAGGCAGCTGCCGCCGCCGATGCCGATCACCAGGTCCGGCTTGAAGCCTCTCGCCTCCTCGACGCAGACGGCGACGGTGTCGCGCGGTACGTCGGGAAGGACGCGGTCGTGAACGTGGACGGCGATCCCGGCGGCCTTCAGCGCCGCGATCATGGCGGCGAATTCCGGCGTGCCGGCCAGCCGCTCATCGGTGCAGATCAGCGCCCGCTTGCCGAGTCGGCCGGCGACGGCGGGCAGCGCGTGGCGCTGGCCTTTGCCGAACAGGATTTCACGCGGCAGCCTCAAGGCGGCGAACAGACTCATGGCATGGTTCCTTCGGAAGCGAATGAATTGGTGAGGGAGAGGGCATTCAACTCGGCCCAGAGGCCCGGCTCGACGGCGATGCCGTCTTCAAGCGACTTCGCGCGCCGCCGCGCCGCGCCGTCACCGGGAACGGCGACGGGTACGGCGGGATCGGCCGGGGGCGAGGCGCGGATCAGGTCGAGATAGGCGGAGAGCCGTTGCGCGAGGCCGGGAGCGGCGGCCGGCTCTGCCACAATCAGCACGTCGCCCTTGTTGCAGAGCGATTCGGCGTCGAGCGTGCCGCGGACGTCCGGGGCGAGGGCAGCGCCAGTGAGCGCGGCGACGAGCAGTTCGACGGCGATGCCGAGGCCGTATCCTTTGGCGTCGCCGAACGGCGCGATCGCGCCGCGCTTGGCGCGGGCGGCATCGGTCGTCGGCTGCCCCGCCTCGTCGCGGGCCCAGCCTTCGGCCAGCGGCAGGCCGAGGGCCGCGTGATGATGGATCTTGCCCATCGAGACGATGCTGGTGGCGAGATCGAGCACGAGCGGGCGGTCGGCTGTGGGCACCGCGACGGCGATCGGATTGGTACCGAGCATGGCGCGGGTGCCGCCGTGCGGATGGACCAGCGCCTCGCTCGAGGACATGGCGATGGCGATTTTTCCCGCGGCCGCAGCCTGTTCCACGTAATAGGCGAGCATGCCCAGATGATTGTTGTTGCGGATCGCGGCGAGGGCAATGCCGGTCGCGGCGACTCGGTCGAGCAGCCGGCCGAGCGCCGCCATGGCGACAACCGGCCCCAGCCCGGTGCCGCCATCGACCTCGAGCACGGCCTCCGACCGCCAGCGGCTGGTGCCTTCGGTGCGCGGGTCGATCAGGCCGCGCTCAATGCGGCGCAGGAGCCGCGGCAGTCGCTGCAGCCCATGCGAGGGGTGGCCTTTGAGCTCCGCCTCGACGAGCACGGTCGCCTGAAGAAACGCATGTCCGGGCAATGCGTTACGCTGTTCCAGGAGGCCCGTCGCGAGGGTCGTGGCGGCTTGGGCGGTGATCTTCACATCGTGTCCTATATAAAATCCTATAGGATATCCGATTTGAACGCGGCGCAGCATCGTGCTAGCGATGGCGCGTGTCAAGCCGCATGGCCGAGCGCGATGGAGCAGCCACGGCGGGCGGCCGACACAGCCCCGCGGTGGCGGTTCGGGGAGTGGGTTGACGCCGGTGCAGCGCAGAGCGCGCGGCTTGGCGGAAGTCAGGCCCCCTTGGCGCAGCAGGAGACGGTTTGGTGCGGCGGGACCAGCCAAGAGAGACGAGGCGAGATCGACGAATTGAAGCAGATATGACGGCGTGATGGCCGCGGGACGACGCGGCGGTCATCGCTGAAGGGCCCGAAACTCTCCTTATCAAGGCCGGCGCTGTCGGCAAGGGACCATCAAGGGCGATGCGCTGTTGGGTGGCGGATCGTGTGCACAGGTCCGCAGCGATGCCTCGACAAAGCCCGCGACCCGGCTGCAAAGGTTACACTCGACACCGCACCGAACACCCGGCGCCACACCGACCTGCCAAGTCCGAACCGAACCAGTGACCATGATCTCGACCAAGCGCGAAGAAGCGGCGGCCCGGCCCGGCCCGATCCAACGGGCGAACAGCCTCGCCGGCGACGTCTACGATGCGATATTCGCGCAGCTGATGTCGCTGAAGATTGCGCCGGGATCGCGCATCACCGTCGACAGCCTGGTCAAGGAATTCAACGTCTCGCACACGCCGATCCGGGAGGCTCTGGGCCGGCTCGAGGGCGAGGGCCTGGTCGTCAAGACGCATCTGGTCGGCTATCGCGCCGCGCCGCAGATCGACCGGCGCCGTTTCGACGAACTCTACGAACTGCGCCTGCAGTTGGAGCCGCACGGCGCCGCCAAGGCGGCCGCCGCGATGGACGCGGACAAGCTCAAGGTGCTGCAGGAAGCCGCCGGGGTGATGGCGCGGCGCGAGGGCAAAGACGAGCGGCTGCGCTATTCAACCTTCGCCCGGCAGGACGCGGTGTTCCATGACAAGATCATGGAATTCGCCGGCAACGCGCTGATCCGCCAGACGCTGAGCTTCCAGCACACGCATTTCCATATTTTCCGGCTGATGTTCCATTCGCGCGTCACCGAGGAGGCACTGGACGAGCACGAGGCGATCCTCGCCGCCTTTGCCGCACACGATCCGCAGGCGGCGGAAGCCGCAATGCGGGCGCATATCGAGCATTCCCGCGACCGGCTGCTGCCGGCCTTCGACTGAGGGCCGGTCACGGCGCACGCACCTTTTGCGAAGCGCCTCAGGCAAAGCGAACTGGAATCACCAGACCCCGCGAAGGGCGCCTCCGACATATTGAAAAAGGCCCGGGTGATACCACACCGCCGAGGGGCCTTCGGAGGGTCGCGTGCGGAGGCTGCCTTGAAGCGCCGCTTCGACGGCGCTTGTGAGCAGCGGCAGGGCGGCTGCCGTTTGCAGGTAGGGATACGTCACGAAGTTGTCCTCCCGCGTCGGTCGAATGGTGGCCTGGGCAATGATTTCACCGGTGTCGATGCCGGGATCGACGAGGTGAATGGTCACGCCGCATTTGGCAGGGTCGTTGTTGAGAAGGGCCCAATAGCCACCGTGCGCGCCGCGATAGGCCGGGGTGATACCGGCATGCGTGTTGATGAACGGCGCTGACGTGCTCTCCAGGACACGTTCGGCGATGATGCGCGTCCCGTTGACCACGATAACCCGGGGCTGAAGCCGCGCTATCAGGTCGACCGTTTGTTGTGCGTTGACGCTGGCGACGCGGTGGAGCGCCCCGTCGGGGATGGGCGACACGTCGAAGCCGTTGTCGCGCGCGATCTGCGCGATCCGGCTGCGGGCCTTCCTCGCAAGGATCGGTCGCACGGCAAGCATGAACGCAACCTGCGACGCGACGGTTCTCAAGCCCAGCTTGCGAACGCGGGTCCGAAGCATGACCGCGCGCGGCACCGGCTCCTCGATGACGGCGGGAAAGGCGCCAAAGCGGTGGGCAAGGGCATGATAGACGATGTTCGTCGCGTCTCCCGGAGACCCGAGCAGCAGCAGCGCGTTGTTCATGCGAAGTCACCGATGTTCCGGCTCGTCATTCCGGCCCGCTCGCGATGACGCGCGAAGTGATCGAGAACCTGACGCAGCACAGCGACGTTCTCGTCAATGTCGAGGCCGAAATTGTGAGGGTGCCACCACAGATGATAGATGCCGCCATTCGCAGCGGCGACATCCATGGACGATTTGATGCGGGTGATGCGCATCGGTTCGAGCGGCGCGAGGTGCGCGGAATAGGGCCGCAAGAATCGACTGGAGGTGACTTCCGTCAGCCCCTCGCGCGTGCCGGCGGCATAAACATGATGACCAGTCAGGTTGGCATAATGGTCCGCCAGCCGCACCGCCCGGCGGAGCTTCGATTGGCCGGCGCCATCCGATGGCCGGTAGACCCAGGACCGTTCATTTCCGCGGAAGGCGGTGAACCCTCGCCTTCGCAGCACGGCCAGGTGTTCGGGAGCGTATTGGTTCCGCGGGAACACAAAGCTTCTCAGTTCGATACTGCTTTGCATGGAGACCGCCAGGGCGGCGTCGATGTCGGCTTCGAACTGGGCGAGCGTCTGCCCCGGTTCGAGGCAATAATAGTGTGAGAACGAGTGCGACCCGATCTCCTGCCCGGGCGCTTGCGCGATCCTCCTGATCAGGCTCAGGCCGTAATAGTATGGATCGTCGGCTTCCGAATAGCCGAGTTCGTCAAGATAGGCATAGTTCGACAGTTTGTTGTCGCGATAACGCGGCAGTTCCGATGGCATGCTGGCCATCAGATGGTCTTTGTTCTCGCAAAACAAGAATCCGACCGCCGCCCACGTGGCCCTGATCGCATAGCGTTCAAATAAATCCAGGATGCGCGGGATCGCCTCTCGCGCGCCGAGGACATTCTGGCCGTAACGCTTCTTGTCAGCGTGGTCGCGAACGCCCCACATGAGCTCGAAATCGAGCGAAATCACAAACGATGATGGACCCATGGCGCCCCCCGCAGCCTGTTTCCATCATTTTAGTTTAATATGGAACTTTTCGACGTGCGCTGATGACGTGGCCCCGTCTGCGACCCCGGCGGGCGCGATGGCCGGCTCAGCCGTGCGGGGAGCGCGACGCGCCGGCCCAGCGGGCGCCATCCCGCGCTCGCGGACCGAAAGAATGGGAAGGTCAGAAGGAATTGGTGCCCCTGGCCGGACTCGAACCAGCACGATGTTGCCATCACCTGATTTTGAGTCAGGCGCGTCTACCAATTCCGCCACAGGGGCAAGCGGGCCGGATCATAGCGGCCGGCCTGTGCCGGTCAATCGCCTCGGCAACGGATTGCGTTTTTCAAAAGTGTCTTTCCGCTTTGGCGATTGACCTTTTGCCCGGTTCGTTCCACTCCAGGGCGATAATTCCGTAACGGCAGGTCGCGTCACGCGGGCGGTTGCTCCGCCCGGATCGTTCGCTCGAATCTGGTCCAGGCCACCCATGAACGCTTCCGCACCGCTTACCCATGACGGCGTGTTCCACCGCGAGGTCTATGGTGGGCTGATCGAAGGATCGGCGACCCCGCTCACGCGGCACCTGTTCCTGAAATGGATCGATATCAGCCGGGTGCGGAAGCCGTCCTATGGCGATTTCCTGCCGGATTCCAATCCGCGGGTGGCGGAGGGGGTGATGGTGCTCCTCGCCGCCGACTCGGGCGACTTCACCTATCTCCAGGTCGGGCCGACCATCGCGCGGCTGATCGGCCGCGACCTCACCGGCAAGACGGTGTCGGGGGTCGAGGGGCAGGTGATGCGCCATATCGAGCGGCTCTATCAGCGGGTGCGGGACGGCTTCGTGCCGTGCCACACCATGTTCCACGCCAATTTCCGCGACATCGTCGACCTGTGGGAGCGGATCGTGCTGCCGGTGCAGGCGGCGCCGGAGAGCGGGCCGACGCTGCTTCTGCTCTATTCCGAGGCGGTCAATTTGCGGGCCGACATGCTGGAGCGGGCGCTCGGGATGATCGATCACGCCGTGCTGTGCGCGCGGCCGCTGTTCGATGCCTCTGGCGCCATCGTCGATGCCGCGGTGACTTTCTCGAACCGGGCGGCACGCAACCTGTTCGGGATCGACGACGAGCGGCCGGACGTGCTGGCACGCAGCCTGCCGTTCCTCTTTTGCGACGACGAGCTCTGGCGCCAGCTGACCGTGCCGCGGCCGGAGGAGTCGCGAACGGTTTGGCACAAGCACGCGCAGACCCAGGCCGACTACATGATCTGCACGCGGCTGTCCGGCGACCATCTGATCTTTTCAGTGACGCCGGTCGGTAATGCGCCGGGCGACGTGGTCTGGATCTGAGCGCACATCCAGTGATCGTGATCGGCGGGCCGTCGACAGAAAAGCCTGCGGCGAGTATGTCCGGCGCAGGATCAACACCGCCGCCGGGCCCATGCTGCACGTCCTGAAATCGAACAATGCCGCCGCCGCGGCCATCGTCGTGGCCGGCGCCGGCGCGGCGACGATCGCCGGCGCCTGGTTCTTCCAGTACGTCCTCGGCTATCAGCCCTGCCCGCTGTGCCTGGAACAGCGCATCCCCTACTACGTGGCGATCGTGCTCGCCGCGCTGGTGGCGGCGGCGGCGTTGCGGGAGGCGCCACGCTGGGTCCTCGTCGCCGGGCTCGTGCTCACCGCGCTCGTGATGCTGGCGGGGGCGGGACTCGGCGCCTATCACGCCGGCGTCGAATGGCAATGGTGGCCGGGGCCGACCGATTGCTCCGGCCCGGTCAACAATCTCGGCTCGGCGCGCGACCTGCTCAACCAGATGCAGACGACGACGGTGATCCGCTGCGACGAGGTGGCGCTGCGGATCCTGGGCCTGTCGCTGGCCGGTTGGAACGTGCTGATCGCGCTCGGGCTGGCAGCTGTCGCGCTGTGGGGTGCGGCGGCGGCGCGCCGCGCCGCCTGATCCGGCTTCCGCCGGTCACGTCCGCTCCGGCGGCAACGCTGCCAGGACCCGGGCGGCCGCTTCGCGAGCGAGGGCCGCCCGTTCCACCGCACTCACGGTCTTCGCCAATTCCAGCGTCGGAACCTCGATGCTGACCGGCACGTCGCGCGGGAGCGCGGCGAAAATGGCGACGAGGTCGAGCCCGCCTTCGCCCGGCCGCAGGCGCTCGGCCCGGGCGGTGTGGATCATCTCCTCGATCGTCTTGGGCTGCTCGGCGGGTGCGTCGCAGATCTGCAGGTAATGCAGCCATTGCCGCGGCACCTTGGCGAGATCCTCGAAGCTGCTCGCGGAGCGGTCGAAATGCAGGGCATCGACCAGGATGCCGCCATTGTCCCGGTCCGCGCCGCCAACGATGCGCATGGCGGCAGCGAGGTCGCGCACCGCCGAGAACGGCATGAACTCGAGATCCATGGTGAGGCCGTACGGGCGGCCGAGATCGCAGAGGGCGGCGAAGCGCTCCGTCAAGCGCGCTTCGTCGGTGTCGTCGCCGGCGACCAGCACCGTGCGCGCGCCCAGGCGGCTACCGGCCTCGAGGAACGGCTCGAACGCGGCCACGTTCGTGTCGGGGCCGAGGCGAATGATCTCGATGTCGAACACGCCAACGCCGGTATCGGCGATGCGCGCCTGCGTCTCGCGCAGCATCGCCGGGTCGTTCATCAAGGGAAAGGCGAGACCGCCGGGAACCGACGGCAGCATGCGGACGCCGGCATAGCGGTAGCCGGCCTGCGCGGCGACCGTCACTGCCTCGGGCGGCGTCAGTTCGGCGGTCGTGAGATAGGACAGCGAAAAGTCGGGTTGCACGGGCGGTCTCCTGCCTGGCGCGGAGGTTTACTGCAGCGGCGAGAAATCGAAGGGCAGGTAGATCGTCGCCTGCATCGCCGGGGTGAGCCAGGCAGGGCCGTTCTTCGGCGGCCAGATGCCGCGCGCGACCGCTTCGCCGCGGATGCGGGCGCGGTCGTTGAGGCTCGGATAGGGCCAGATGTGGGTGATGCGCGGGGCGCCGTCGAGCGCGTACATGGCGGCTACGAGCTTGGAATACTTGGTTCGCTCGGGCACCGCCTCGGCCCAGGCGGCGAGGGTCGGGGTCAGGCCGCCGGGCTTCAGGATGTAGCTGCGGATCTCGTAGACCGGGCCGTGGCGTCCGGTCGCCACCGGCGGCATGTCCGGAAACGGCGCGTAGCTGTCGAGCATGATGGCGGAAAGGAATTCGCCGCAGTTGAACGGGCTGCTGCTGGTCAGTGCGCCGTTGCGTTCCGCCGCGAGGTCCTCGCGGCTGGCGAAGCCGCGCAGCACCGCGACCTGATTCAGGTTGCCAAGATCGGAAAACCAGCAGCCGAGGAGCGTGCCGCGCCGGCCGCTCTCACCGAGATAGGCCGCGATCGCCGGCGCCGCCTTGGGCGTGGCGCCGACATTGAGGGTGAGGGTCGCGAGCTCATAAAACTGCACGGGCGTTCTCCTTTGCGCGGCCTTCCGCATTTGTGTTGTCCGCCACGCCGGCCAGATGCCGGGCGGCGACGTAGCCGAACGTCATGGCCGGGCCGAGCGTGATGCCGCCGCTCGGATAATGGCCGCCCATCACGCTCGCCATGTCGTTGCCGACCGCGTAGAGGCCGGGAATCGGCGCGCCCGCCGCATCGAGCACGCGCGCATGCCGATCGGTCTTCAAGCCGGCGAATGTGCCGAGGCTGCCGGGCACGACCTTGACCGCATAGAACGGCCCTCGTTCGATCGGCGCCACGCACGGATTGGGCCGGTGCGCGGGATCTCCCTGCATGCGGTTGTAGGCGGTGCTGCCGCGGCCGAAGGCGCGGTCCTCGCCCTCGCGTGCATCGCGATTGTAGGCGGCGAGGGTGTCGACGAGCCGGACAGGATCGATGCCGCATTCCTGCGCCAGCGCTTCGATCGTGGCGCCGCGACGCAGATACCCGGACCGCAGGTAGGGACGCAGCGGGAAGGGGAACGGCTTGGCATAGCCGAGGCCGTAGCGGCGCTGAAAGCGGTGGTCGCAGATCAACCAGGCATGAAGCGGTTCGGCCGGGGCCAGCGCCTTGAACAGCGCCCGCATGAAGTCGTGATAGGAATCGGCCTCGTTGACGAAACGCGTGCCGCGCGCGGTGACCGCGATGAGGCCGGGCTTGCCGCGCTCGGCCAGATGCGGAAAGACGCCGGTCGTCCCGTCCGCATGCGGCACCAGCGACACCGGGGCCCAGGCGGCGGGCTCGGCCAGGCCCGTATCGACGTTGCCCCCGACGGTCTCCGCCAGGCGAATGCCGTCGCCGGAATTGGTTGCGGGGGCTGCCGACCAGTGCTCGACGCCCGTGGGCGCATGCGCGAAGAGCGCGCGGCGCCGATCGACGTCATGAGGGAAGCCGCCGCAGGCGAGGACGACGCCTCGCCGCGCTGTGACGACGATGTCCCCGGCGGTGGTCGCGACGACCGCGCCGCGGACGGCGTCGCCGTCACGTAGAAGCTCCCGCGCTGTCGCGTCGGTCCAAGGGGCGACGCCGAGATCGAGTGCCGAGCGCAGCAGCCGCGCCACGAGGGCATTGCCGGCGACGAGCTGGGTGCCGCGGCCGAAGCGCAGGAGGTCGACGGCGTGCCGGCCGAGCCGGCGGACGACATAGGCGGCGGAACGCGGTGAGCGGCGTGCGTTGAGGAAGTGCCACATGTCGGCGCCGGCCGCGATGCCGAGGCCGAACAGGGAAATGTCACGCAACGGCGGGCGCAGCTTGGCGAGCCAGGGGCCGAGTTCGCGGCCGTCATAGGGCGCGGCGCAGACCGAGCGCCCGCCTTCGGCCGCCGCCGGGCTGCCGCCGTGGAAATCGGGAATACGGTTGCCGTCGACGAATTGCAGCGCCGTGTTCTGCTCGAAGAATTCGACCATGCGCGGCGCCTGGTCGAGAAAGGCGTCGATGCGGGGCGCGTCGAAATGGTTGCCGAGCTCGTGCTCCAGATAGGTGCGCGGCGCGCTCACGTCCTCGGCGATGCCGGCACGGCGGGCGAGCGGATTGCGCGGCACCCACATCCAGCCGCCCGACGATGCGGAGGTGCCGCCGATGACCGGCTCCTTCTCGATGACGATGACGTCGAGATCGTGCCGGGCGGCGGTGACGGCGGCGGCGAGGCCGCCGGCACCCGAGCCGACCACCAACACGTCGCAGGCCACGGCCCGCTCCGATCCCGTTCCGACCTGCGTCATGAAGCGGCGTCGGCAAAGATGCTGGCGTTGGGGCCGCGCCGGCGCGCGAGCGCGGGGGAGGCGACGCTCGCGAGCGACAATTCGGCAGCAGCGGCGAGCAGAAGCGGCGCCATTTCGTGCATGCGTTCCTCGGTCAGGCGCAGATGCGGCCCGGCGATGCTTACCGTGCCGGTGACGTGGCCGGTGGCGGGATCGAGCACCGGCGCCGCCATCGCCGCCATCCACGCGGAGAAAGTCTGGACGGTGATGCTGTAGCCCCGTTTGCGCACCAGGCGCAAATGCTTGAGCAAGGCCTGGGGCGTCTGCGGCGCGCGGGGGCCGTATTCCTCGCGGCTGCCGAAACCCTGCCGCTGCACCAGGTCCAGCGCCTTCTCATCGCTCAGGGTCGAAAGCCAGGCGTGGCCGCTGGCGGAGCACGACAGGCGCGCCTCGCGGCCCATGTCCGGATCGTAACGCAGGCCGAAGGAGGAGCCCTGCGCCTTCGCGACCCAGGTCAGGCGGCTGTCGTCCACCACGGCGAGGCGAACCAGTTCGCCGACCTCGCGGGCGAGGCGATCGAGGATCGGCTGGGCAATGTCGGTGACGCCGCTGCCGGCGAGAAATGTGAAGGCCAGCGAGGCAATCCGGGCGGTGAGGACATAGGCGCCCTGGTTACGCTCCTGGCGGACATAGCCGCGCGCCACCAGAGCCGTGAGTATGCGGTGCGTCGCACTGCGGGGAATGTCGAGCGCGTCGGCGAGTTCGAACAGGTGCAGGCCATGCGCGTTCTGGGCGAGCAGCTCCAGCACGGCCAGGGTGCGGTCGAGGACGCCGGTGGGACTTTGTGCGTGTTCCGACATGGTCGCTGCACCGTTCGTGCGGCGCCGCGCCGCGTCCCCGGTGTAACGGACCGGCCGCGGGACTGCAACACGCGACTGGAACGCAATTCCAGTTCTGGATATAGCTGGCGAGGGCGGCGGCGGGGCGCGGCCGGAAACGGGGACGAGAGAATGATCGAATCGCTCAACGGCGCCACCCGGTTGCATGTGATCGTCGGCGATCCGATCGCACAGGTGAAATCACCCGCCGGTGTCACGCGCGCCTTCGTCGCGCGCGGGCACAACGCGATGGTGCCGCCGATCCATGTGACGTCGCAGGACCTGCCGGCCTTCCTGCGCGGCGCCGACGTGGCGCGCAACATCGACGGCATCATCGTCACGGTGCCGCACAAATTCGCTTGCTATCGCCATTGCACGAGCGCGACCGGCCGGGCCCGGTTTCTGCAAGCGGTCAACGTCATGCGCCGCACCCGCGACGGCGGCTGGCACGGCGAGATGCTGGACGGGGTCGGCTTTCTCGGCGCGATCGAGAAGAACGGCGCACGCCCGCGCGGCGCGCGGGCGCTGCTGATCGGTGCCGGCGGCGCAGGCACCGCGATCGCGCTGGCGCTGGTCGAAGCCGGAGTGCGGGAGCTGGCGATTCATGACGCCGACACGACGCGGCGCGACGCCCTGATCGCGCGGCTGACGGCAAAGCACGACACGCCGGTCGTCGCCGGCTCGGCCGATCCGAGCGGGTTCGATCTCGTCGCCCACGCGACGCCCGCCGGCATGAAGCCGGACGATCCGCTGCCGGTTATGGTCGAGCGGTTGTCGCCGACGACCTTCGTCGGCTGCGTCATCACCGCGCCCGTGGTGTCGCCGCTGATCGCCGCGGCGCGCCAGGTCGGCTGCCCGACCTCGACCGGCGGGGACATGTATGCGGCGGAACAGGACCTGATCGTCGACTTCCTGCTCGCGCCTGCGAACTGACTGCGCCGAGGCTCTCGTGCAGATCGCGCTGGACACGCTGCCGCAGGACGCGCGCTACGACGTGGTGGTGATCGGCGCCGGCGGCGCCGGCATGGCCGCCGCGTTGTTCGCAGCGCTCGAGGGCATGAGGGTGCTGCTGGTCGAGCGGACCGCGCATGTCGGCGGCACCAGCGCATTGTCGGCGGCGACGCTGTGGGTGCCGAACACACATCATGCCGCCGCGATCGGCGCGCAGGACAGTCTGGAACAGGCGGAGCAGTTCCTGCGCAACGTCGTCGGCAATCGATCAAGCGAAGCGGTGCGGCGCAGCTTTCTCGTCAACGCGCCGCGCGCGATCGCGCGGCTCGAAGCCGAGAGCGACGTAAAGTTTCGCGCCTATCCGGCGCATCCGGACTATGTCCAGGAGGCGGAGGGAGCGACGCTGCGTGGCCGGGCGCTCGAGCCGCTGCCGTTCGACGGCCGCAGGCTCGGTGCCGCCTTCGCGCTGGTGCGGCCGCCAATCCCGGAATTCACGGTGCTCGGCGGCATGATGGTCGACCGCAACGACATCGGCCATCTGCTGCAGATGACAACGTGCTGGGACTCCTTCCGCTACGCTGCCGGGCTTCTCGGTCGTTACGCGGCAGACCGAATGCGCTATTCGCGCGGCACCCGGCTGGTGATGGGCAATGCGCTGATCGGGCGGCTGCTGCTGTCGCTGCTCGATCGCGGCATCGACATTGTCACCGAGACCGACGTCGCCGAGCTGCAGCGCGGGCCAAGGGGCGTGGAGGCCGTGGTGCTGCGCCAAAACGTTGCGGCGCGG
>Ga0182741_1000899_pt1 | contig 41919 bp, 39 predicted proteins | sample eDN5th37CBELigOP_FD_128874 | JGI IMG/M metagenome (GOLD analysis project Ga0182741, IMG submission 128874) | Enriched Organic Plus compost microbial communities from Emeryville, California, USA - eDNA 5th pass 37_C BE-Lig OP (version 2) (version 2) ... | reverse complement strand
GAAAACCGCGTCTTTGCGCGATGGATACGGAATCTCACTTGACTGCAACGGCTGCTGTCACTATAGAAACGCGACTTTCCCAATAGGCCGCCTGTCCGAGATCGCGCGCCAGCAGCATCAAACTGCGTTGATTGCTTGAATTCGGACATTCGGGTCGGGGCCTGAAAAGAACGTAATTGAAGGTGAGACCAAAATGTCCCGCGCTTGTGAATTGACCGGCAAGTCGGTCCAGTACGGCAACAATGTCAGCCACGCGAACAACAAGACGCGTCGCCGCTTTCTGCCGAACCTCTGCAATGTTACGCTGATCTCCGAAACGCTCGGCCAGAGCTATCGTCTGCGCGTCTCCGCCAACGCCCTGCGTTCGGTTGAGCATCGCGGCGGTCTCGATGCGTTCCTCGTCAAGTCTGACGACAAGGAACTCTCGCAGCGCGCTCGCCTGCTGAAGCGCCAGATCGCCAAGAAGCAGGCTGAAGCAGCTGCTGCCTAAGCTTTCGGCCAAATGATTTGACAAAAAAGGCCGGCTTCTGTCGGCCTTTTTTGCTGGTTCCATCACCCAGGATAAAAAAATGTCAATCGAGACACGTTCTTATTCCCGGCTTATGCCTGCGATACTGGCCATGTGCGTGGCGGTTGCCGCGTCGAACATACTTGTCCAATATCCGTTCCAGCATTTCGGCCTCGGGGAAGTGCTGACCTACGGTGCCTTCACCTATCCTGTCGCCTTTCTGGTCAATGACCTGACGAATCGCCGCTTCGGCCCTGCCGCGGCGCGTAAAGTGGTCTATGCCGGTTTCGTACTGGGCGTCGTGATGTCGATCTGGCTGGCAACCCCGCGCATCGCGATTGCCTCGGGCTCCGCTTTCCTCTTCGCACAGCTGATGGACATTACTGTCTTCGACCGCCTGCGCCGCAAGACCTGGTGGAAGGCTCCCTTTGCCGCCGCCATGTTCGGCTCGGTGCTCGATACGATTCTGTTCTTCTCGATTGCCTTCGCAGCCGGATTTGCGTGGATCGACACGCTCACGGGAATGCCCGATTCGTCGCTTGTCGAACCGGCGTCCTTCCTCGGCCTCGGCGTGCCGCTCTGGGCTTCGCTCGCCTTCGGCGACTTTTTCGTGAAGGTCATCATGGGAACGCTGATGCTCATTCCCTATGGAGCAATCCTCGCCGTCTTCGCCCCGGCGCTTTACGCCCCAAATCGGATTACAGCGGAGAAGCCATAAGAAATGGGCCCGCTGGCCCCTTCAGGCTGCTGACAAACCTCCGGCAGGGTCAAAATGACCTCAGATTCACGGAACGTCACAGATTCAAAACGTGAACAAATTGGAATCAAGCCCCTCATTTTTGACTGCCGCCAAAATCGAGGGGTTTGTAATCAATCTGAAGGGGTCCGGCGGCCCCTTTTATTTTATCGCCGACCAGCGCGCCGTCTGCCCTCGCCCGAAGCCGCAGCACCCTGCTCCTCGAACAGCGAGGCAAGCTGCTCGGTCATGGCGCCCGCCAGTTCCTCCGCATCGACGATGGTGACGGCGCGCTGATAATAACGCGTGACGTCATGGCCGATGCCGATGGCGATCAGTTCCACCGGCGAACGCGTCTCGATTTCCTCGATCACAGCGCGCAGGTGCCGCTCCAGATAGTTGCCGGGATTAACGGAGAGCGTCGAGTCGTCGACCGGCGCACCATCCGAAATCATCATCAGAATTTTGCGCTGCTCAGGCCGGCCCAGCAACCGCTGATGCGCCCAGATCAGCGCCTCGCCATCGATGTTTTCCTTCAACAGCCCTTCGCGCATCATCAGGCCGAGATTGCGCCGCGAACGCCGCCACGGCGCATCGGCGCTCTTGTAGACGATATGGCGCAGATCGTTAAGGCGGCCCGGATTGGCGGGCTTGCCGCGTCCAAGCCACGCTTCGCGCGACTGGCCACCCTTCCATGCCTTGGTGGTGAAGCCCAGAATTTCTACCTTCACGCCGCAGCGTTCTAGCGTACGGGCGAGAATATCGGCACAGGTCGCGGCAACCGTGATCGGGCGGCCGCGCATGGAGCCGGAATTGTCCAGCACCAGCGTCACGACCGTATCGCGGAAATCCGTATCGCGCTCCTGCTTGTAGGAAAGGGGCTGCGTCGGATCAATGACAATGCGCACTAGACGCGCCGAATCGAGATAGCCCTCTTCCAGATCGAAATCCCACGAGCGGTTCTGCTGCGCCATCAGGCGGCGCTGCAAGCGGTTGGCGAGACGCCCCACCACGCCCTGCAGATTGGCCAGTTGCTTGTCGAGGAAGCCGCGCAGACGATCGAGTTCCGCCTCATCGCAAAGATCGGTGGCTTCGACCTCTTCATCGAACTCGCGCGTGAAGACCTTGTAGTCGACATGCTCGGCAAAATTGGCGAAAGGCTGGTTCGGACGGCGCGTATCGCCCGGCGTTTCCGCGTCAATATCCTCGCTGTCGTCCATGTCGTCAGCGGAAGCATCGGCGGCATCCATTTCGCCCTGCTCGCCTTCGTCGCTCGAATCGTCGGATTCCTCGCTTTCAGCAGAATCGGAACCTTCCTGGCTCTCGTCGCCGCCTTCCTCGTTCTCGTCGGAATCCGGCGTCTGCTCGTCGTTCTGTTCTTCCTCGTCGCTCGGTTCTTCCTGCGACAGCTCTTCCGCCATATCCATGGAGGCCAGCATGTCACGAACCGTGCGCGCAAAAGCCTGCTGATCTTCGAGATTATCGCCAAGCCGTGCAATGTCGGCGGCGGCCTTCTGCTCAATCCAGTCGCGCCACAGTTCCAGCACTTGGCCTGCTTCCGCAGGAGCGGCCCGACCGGTCAGCTTTTCCCGCAGCAGAAGCGACACGGCCTCCTCAAGCGGCGCGTCCTCCTTGGCGGTGACGGCAGAGAAATTGGCTTTCGAATATTTGTCGGCCAGCATGGTGGAGAGGTTATCCGCCATGCCTGCCATGGCGCGCGCGCCGATGGCTTCGACACGCGCCTGCTCAACCGCGTCGTAGATCGCACGCGCCTGCTTGCCTTCCGGGGCAAGGCTGGCGTGAATGCGCGGATTGTGGCGCGCCTGGCGCAGCGCCATGGAATCGCCAAGACCGCGCGTGACGGCGATATCATGCGCGGTCGGACGCTTCGGCAGGTCGGGAAGGCGGGCGCGATTGGCGCTCAAGGCCGGGCGATCATTGGTGAACGCCACTTCCAGCTCATGCTCGCCGGAAATGGCGCGGACGCAAGCCGTTAGAGCGCGCTTGAACGGTTCGGAATCCACCGGTCCCGGTTTCCGCTCGCGCGAATTATCGCCTATTGCTGATTTCTGGCCCGACATATGCCCATCCTGACTTCGCTTTCAGGCAAGGGCGAAACCTATCGCCCCCGCATCAGACAGTGCGCTGCCGCCGGACCTGATCAGGCGGCAGGCTTCTTCCGCATCAAGCGAGAACGATATTGGCTGCCGATTCCGGCAGTTCCACGCCGAAAGCGCGCTGATAGAATTCAGCCACCGTCGCGCGTTCCAGTTCGTCGCACTTGTTGAGGAAGGTCAGGCGGAAGGCAAAGCCGATATCATTGCCGAAAATGGCAGCATTTTCAGCCCAGGTAATGACGGTACGCGGGCTCATGACGGTCGAAAGATCGCCGTTGATGAAAGCCTGGCGGGTCATGTCGGCAACGCGCACCATCTTGTTCACGGTCTCGCGGCCTTCGGCATTCTGATAATGCTTGGCCTTGGCCAGAACGATGGCCACCTCGTTATCGTGCGGCAGATAGTTCAGCGTCGTCACGATGGACCAGCGGTCCATCTGGGCCTGGTTGATCTGCTGAGTGCCGTGATAGAGGCCGGTCGTATCGCCCAGACCGACGGTGTTGGCGGTCGCGAACAGGCGGAAGGCCGGATGCGGGCGGATAACACGGCTCTGGTCGAGGAGCGTCAGGCGGCCCGAGGATTCCAGAACGCGCTGAATGACGAACATCACGTCCGGGCGGCCGGCGTCGTATTCGTCGAACACCAGCGCCACATTGTGCTGATAGGCCCAGGGCAGGATGCCGTCCTTGAACTCGGTAACCTGCACGCCTTCCTTGACCACGATGGCGTCCTTGCCGACGAGATCGATACGGCTGACATGGCTGTCGAGGTTGACGCGCACGCAAGGCCAGTTGAGGCGGGCCGCGACCTGCTCGATATGGGTCGATTTGCCGGTGCCGTGATAGCCCGAAACCATCACGCGGCGGTTGTAGGCAAAGCCTGCGAGAATCGCGAGCGTCGTCTGACGGTCGAAAAGATAATCCGGATCAAGCTCCGGCACATAGGAATCGCCCGCCGCATAGGCCGGCACCGTCATGTCGGAGTCGATCCCGAACACTTCGCGTACCGAAACCGTCGTATCCGGCAAATTGGCTATATCCCGCTCAACCTTGTTCATCATGCCTCCAGAGCGGCAGGCAGCGACCGGCCGCGTATTGATACCGGCAAGCTGCCGACCGGCAACTTTCATCCGCGGGCATGTTTTTCCGGCGAGCCGGACGGTATGCCCCTTCCGTAATTCGTTGCGGGCATCCGTGCTTGCATCCACGCATCGGCGCGGCAGAAGAATGTCCGTCGGAGCCGTCGGCGACAACTCCATAGCCAGCCTTTCAGTCCCAAACAGGCTTTAGCAAAAACCTGCCTGCTTGAGCAATTGATAAGCCTGAATAACATCGCGAAATCTCTCTTCCGATCCGCGATCACCACCGTTCGCATCCGGGTGGTGCTGTTTTACCAGTTCTTTATAGCGCGCCTTGATCTTATCGCCAGTCGAATTTGGTTCAAGACCGAGTGTGGCGAGCGCCTTGATCTCCAGCGTGCGCGGTTTGCGCTGCGCCTTCTGGCCCGGCGCATGACCCTTGGCTTCCTTGAAAAGGTTGAAGGGGTCGCGAATGCGGTTGTGATAGGAGGCCGAACCGGAACGCATCTTCGCCATGTCGGGCGAGGTGCGTGCATTGGCCGTCGAATTTGCCGCCGTCGACCAGGTCGGACGATGACCGGTTATCGCATCCTTCTGGAATTTCGCGATATCGCCATCGGAAAGTCCGGAGAAATAATTGAAATTCTTATTATATTCCCGCACATGGTCGATGCAGAAGCGGAAATATTCGCCTTCACGCATCCGCCCCACCGGCGCGCGATGCGTGCCCGGTTTGTCGCAACCGTCCCATTGGCAGCAGGGTGCCGAAGACTTCGCTTCAGCGGTCTTCTTGGGCTTGATGCGGATACTGTCGAAAAATTTTGAGTTCGTTGTCATCGAATCGAATTATGCGGATTATCAGTTGCTGAACAAGAATTGACATTTCGTCCGGTCGGGCTTTTGGCCATTTCAACTGGGCGAAATTTTGAAGCAGAGCGCTTTCCTGTGCGGATTTGCCCCACCTTTTGCCACCGAAGCAACGTTATATGAGGCACAGCGTCTATATGGGGAGAAGTGGCTCAAATGTCCATTCACAATAGCAAACAAAGCGCGATGGAAGCGAAACTGACCAAGGCTTTTGCTCCCGAACGGCTTGAAGTCATCAATGAAAGCCATCTCCACGCCGGGCATCACCATGAAGATCGCGGTCATCACGAAGTCTATGACGGCACCGGCGAAACGCATTTCCGCATCCGCATCGTTGCCGAGGCTTTTGCCGGAATGAGCCGCATCGAGCGTCACCGCTCCATCAATGCACTGCTGAAGGAAGAGCTGGAGAGCGGTGTCCACGCGCTGGCGATTGAGCCTTCGGCTCCCGGCGAAGCCACGCGTCGCTGAATTATCCTGTCAGCGGGGCAGCGCCGCAACAATCGGGGCCGGTTTCCCGTCGGCGTCGAGCGGCACGATGCGCAAGCGCGTCAGGCGGTTCTTTTCCTTCTTGAGCACGGAAAACCGTTTCCCGTAAAAGGTGAAAGCCTGCTTTACTTCTGGGATCGTCTGGGTCTCATGAATGACCAGACCGGCAATAGTGGTCGCTTCTTCATCCGGCAAATGCCAGTCGAGCGCGCGATTGATATCGCGAATCGGCAATGAACCGTCGACAATCACCGAGCCGTCCGGCTGCAGGCGAACGCCCTGCATGTCGATATCGTGCTCGTCGGCAATATCGCCGACGATCTCTTCGAGAATGTCCTCCAGCGTCACCAGTCCCTGCACGTCGCCATATTCATCGACGACGATGGCGATATGTGCCTTGCGACGGAGGAAGGCGTCGAGCTGATCCTGCAACGTCGTCGTGTCGGGCACGAACCACGGCTTGCGCGCGACCTTCATGATGTCGATGCGGGTGAAATCATTGTCGACATCGTAGAGCGCGCGCAGCAGGTCCTTGGTGTGGATGATCCCGACAATATTGTCGATATCGTCGCGCCAGAGCGGCATGCGCGTGTGCGGGCTCGCCAGGATATCGCGCACGATCTCTTCCGCCGCGGCATCGGCATTGACAGTGCCCATCGAGGTCCGGTGCACCATCACGTCGCTGACTTCCAGTTCCTTGAGGTCAAGGAGGCCGCCCAGCTGGTCGCGGTCTTCCTTGATGAGCGACTTGTCGCGATGCAGCACCTCCACCGCGCCGCGCAGTTCCTCCTGCGGGCTCAGCATGGAACGGCCTGCCGCCAGATTGACGCCGCAGAGCTTGAGAATCGCGCGCACGATCCAGTTCACGGCACTGGAAATCGGACCGAGGATCAGGACGACAAGCGATACGCCGCGCGCAACCGCCAGCGAAAAACGGTCGGGACCGGAAATCGCCCAGGATTTCGGCAGCACTTCAGCGAAGATGACCAGAATGATCGTCATCGCCAGTGTGGCATAGGCGACGCCCGCATCGCCGAATAGGTTCAAAAAGATGCTGGTGGCAATCGAGGAAGCCAGAATATTGGCGAGGTTGTTGCCGATCAGAAGCGCGCCGATCAGCCGGTCGCGGCGGCTGATAAGGCGTTGGACCAGCCCGGCCCGCTCGTCGCCATTATGTTCGAGCGTAAGCATGCGGGCCCGTGACGCGGCGGTCAGCGCCGTTTCGGAGCCTGAGAAAAACGCCGAGAGAATGACGCAGAGCAGGATGATGCCGCACATGACCCAGAGCCCAAAAGCCATTCGCCTTGTCCTCTTATTTGGTATCTAGTGGATTTTTCGAATTTGACATTTGAAACAGCATCTAATTCAGTCGGAATTCAAACGTCAATTCAATCCACTAGACGGTCTTTCAGAAATTCCAGCACGGCCGTCGGCGGTACGTCCTTTGCAATGAAGGACTGGCCAATGCCGCGCGTCAGGATGAAGGTCAGCGCGCCGCGCGCCACTTTCTTGTCCTGCGCAATATAATCCATCAGTTTTTCTGCCGGTGGCAATCCGCCCGGCACATCCGACAGCCGATGGGGCAGGCCGACAGCCTTCAGATGCGCTTCGACGCGCTCCGCCTCCTCGATGCCGCAGAGGTTCATCTTGACCGAGAAGCGATGCGCCAGCGCCATGCCGATGGCGACGCCCTCGCCATGCACGAGGCGGGTCGAATCGTAACCGGTTGCCGTTTCCAGCGCATGGCCGAACGTATGGCCGAGATTGAGAAGCGCACGGTCGCCGGTTTCGCGCTCGTCACGGGCCACGACCGCCGCCTTGCAACGGCAGGATTCAGCGATAGCTTCTATCCGCGCCGCGCCGCCTGAAAAAACTTCCTGCCAGTTCTTTTCCAGCCATCCGAAGAAGTCCGGGCGGTCGATCAGGCCATATTTCGCAACTTCGGCATAACCGGCGCGAAACTCACGTGGGCTCAGCGTATCGAGCACATCCGTATCGGCCAGCACAAGTTGCGGCTGATAGAAAACGCCGACGAGGTTCTTGCCGTGGGCGGTGTTGATGCCGGTCTTGCCCCCGACGGAGGAATCCACCTGCGACAGCAGCGAGGTCGGCATCTGTACGAAATTCATGCCGCGCCGCACGATCCCGGCAACGAAGCCGGAAAGATCGCCGACCACGCCGCCGCCAAATGCCACCACCGCATCGCCGCGTTCCAGTCGCGCCGCCAGGACGGCATTGGTTACGGTTTCCAGCGTGGAAAAGGATTTTGATTTCTCTCCCGCCGCAACGATCACCGGCGTCACATCGATACCGGCCCTGACGAAGCTTTCGGTCAGGCGCTCAAGATGGGCCTTGGCGACATTTTCGTCTGTCACCACAGCCACGCGCACGCCTCTGAGGCGCTTCGCTATTTCCTCGCCCGCACGGTCAACCAGTCCCTTGCCGATGAGGATATCATAGGAGCGGTCGCCAAGCGACACGGGAACGGTGGTGACACCGGCGATGGAAGGCGCGTTCATGCGTAGTCTCCAATACATGCGAGGACATTACCGGTTCTGTCGGTTTGACAGCCCTTAAGCCTCTGATCTTTCGAGATGTCCGGCCAGAACATCGAGCAGTTCGGCGGCGATCACTTCCTTCTTGTCGTCACGCGTCATTAGCTGGAGATCGGCCAGCGCATAGACGGGATAACGCTCATTCATCAGTCGCAGCATGACGCCGCGCGGATCGCTGTTTTTCAAAAGCGGGCGGTTCTGGCGGCGCGAGACCCGCTCCATCAGAATATCGATTTCCGCATTGAGCCAGATAGAAACGCCGGCACGCGCAATTGCGGCGCGCGTTTCGGCGTTCATATAGGCTCCGCCGCCGGTTGCCAGAACCATCGGCCCGTCTTCAAGCAGTCGCATGATGACGCGGCGTTCAAGATCACGGAACTCGACCTCGCCATAGGCTTCGAACAGTTCGGGAATGGTCATGCGCGAAACCGCTTCGATCTCCGTATCGGCATCGCGAAACGGCAATCCGAGAAGGCTTGCCGCCTTGCGCCCGACGGTGGATTTTCCCGCGCCCATCAGCCCCACAAGCACCACGACTTTTGAACCGAGCAGATCGCGGATCAGCGCCGCTTTCTCATGTAGATTGTTTTGTTTTGCCGTACTGCCCATTGTCCTCGTCCATTTGCTCTGGTTCCACATGAAAAACGGGACGACGTCAATTGCTTTGATCGTTTTGAAGGCGTGCAGAACCGGAAGTGCGGCTTTTTTTGCGGGATTGGACAGTTGTTCCCTCTTTCGTCGGCCTCCTTGCTTTCGTCCAAATGCCACAGCATAAGGGATGAATGCCAACGCTGACGCGCCTCGTCACCTTTCTCGCCCTTGCCATCGCCATCGTCTATGGCGCGATGTATGCGCTTGCCAATTTCGTGGAGCCCGCCACGCGCGAGATCACCGTCGAAATACCGGCTTCGAAGCTGAAACCGGTCACGATTGCGCCTCCATCAGCCCCCGCAGCCGAGCCTGCCGCGGCAGAAACCGCCGGTACGGACACTCAATCGTCACAGACATCACAGGAGTGACGATGCGCGCATCGCTGGCGATCGAGAATTTTCTGGAAATGATGAGCGCCGAACGCGGAGCGGCGGAAAACACGCTTGAATCCTACCGGCGCGATCTTGAAGCGGTGGCGGATGTGCTGGCAGCCCGCGGCGTCAATCTCACGGAGGCCGGGCCGGACCATATCCGCAGCGCCATCGATGCCATGGCGACGGAAGGCTTTGCCGCCACCTCGCAGGCCCGGCGCCTGTCGGCGCTGCGCCAGTTCTTCCGCTTTCTCTATTCGGAAGGCTATCGACAGGACGACCCCACCGGCACCGTCGACGCGCCCAAAAAGCAAAAGCCGCTGCCCAAGATCATGAGCGTCGAAAACGTTACCCGGCTCCTCGACCGGGCGGTGCTTGAAGCCGATAAGCCCGGCGAACCGGCTGATCGCATCAAGGCGCTGCGCCTTCATGCGCTTCTCGAAACACTTTATGCCACTGGGCTTCGCGTCTCGGAACTTGTGGGCCTGCCCGTCACCGTCGCGCGCACTGACCATCGTTTTCTGCTGGTGCGCGGCAAGGGTTCCAAGGAACGCATGGTTCCGCTTTCGCCCAAGGCGCGCGAAGCGCTGCAGCGCTTTCTGACTTTGCGGGATTCCTTGCCCGGCAGCGACGATAATCCATGGCTGTTTCCGGCTTTTTCGGAAAGCGGCCATCTGGCGCGCCAGGTTTTCGCCCGCGAGTTGAAAGGGCTTGCTGCGCGAGCAGGCTTGTCGGCAGCCGCCATCTCGCCGCACGTACTTCGTCATGCCTTTGCCAGCCACCTGCTGCAGAACGGCGCCGATCTGCGCACCGTGCAGCAATTGCTCGGCCATGCCGACATTTCCACCACCCAGATTTATACGCATGTGCTTGAGGAAAGACTGCATAAGCTTGTCAGCGAGCATCATCCGCTTGCCGATTAGCCATTGTGCGGCTATGAGAAAATCGAAAATTTGCAAGATGAGCCCGCAGTGAATATGTAAGGCGCCGTAAATCAGCCTTTTTGAGGCTGCCTTTAAAGCGGCACATCCCTTTGTAAAACGCACGAACAGTCAGGCCCGATGTACAACTATCTCGACTTTGAAAAACCCGTCGCCGACCTTGAAGGCCAGATTCTTGAGCTGAAAAAGCTCGCGCAGGAACAGGGCAGCGTCGAGATGAGCGACGAGATTCGTCGCCTCGAGAAGCGTTCAGCCGACGCGCTGAAGGACATCTACCGCAAGCTGACCCCATGGCAGAAGGCGCTGATCGCCCGCCATCCAGACCGTCCGCACTGCCTGGAATATATCGACCGGCTATTCACCGAATTCACCCCGCTTGCCGGTGACCGCAAATTCGCCAATGATGAAGCCATTCAGGCCGGTTTCGGCCGTTTCAACGGTCAGGCAGTCGCGATCATCGGACAGGAAAAGGGTTCCGATACCAAGACGCGCCTCAAGCACAATTTCGGCTCGGCCCGTCCGGAAGGCTACCGCAAGGCCGTCCGCATCATGGAAATGGCCGACCGCTTCCAACTGCCGCTCATCACCTTTGTCGATACGGCAGGCGCCTATCCGGGCGTCAGCGCCGAGGAACGCGGCCAGGCAGAAGCCATCGCCCGCTCGACGGCAGAGTGCCTCAAGCTGCGCGTCCCGGTCATCTCGATCATCATCGGTGAAGGCGGCTCTGGCGGTGCGATTGCAATCGCCGTTGCAAACCGCGTCTACATGCTTGAGCATTCGATCTATTCGGTGATCTCGCCTGAGGGCGCTGCCTCCATCCTCTGGCATGATTCGACCCGCGCCAAGGATGCTGCCTCCAACATGCGCATCACCGCGCAGGACCTCTTCGATCTCAAGATCATCGACGGCATCATTCCCGAACCGATGGGCGGCGCGCATCGCGGCAAGGAAGCCGTGATCGACGCCACCGGCGACATCATCGCCGCATCACTGCGTTCAATGAAGGATATTGACGGCGAAACGCTGAAGCAGGAACGCCGCCAGAAGTTCCTCGAGATCGGTCGCAACATCTGATTCTCACCGTCACTGATCGATAGTTCATCTGGAAAGTTCTGCGTTTTCCGGATTTGCATCATGCTGGAAATTCGGCCATATTGCCGACGCGCCGGGTTTTAGCTATCTGAGCAAGGTTTTATAAACGATACCGTAAGGTTTCGTTTATAGGATCGGACCTTCAGGAAATCGACTTTTGCTCATAAAGTCTCTGGCGTAGCTCTAACAGACTTGATGCGACATGAAGATCAGAACCGCAATTCTAGGCTCCTTACTGGCAACCGCGCTCCTCGCCGGCTGCCAGGGTTCGTCCGTATCCGACCTGAGCCTCAGGGCTGAAAAGCCGCTTCCGGAAAAGATCGTAGCCAAGATGAAGGCGAAGGGCATGACCCGCACCTCGCCGATCATGGTACGCATCTTTAAAGAGGAAGGCATTCTCGAAGTCTGGAAGCAGAAGAACAACGGCAAATACGACCAGATCGCTTCCTATGAAATCTGCAAATGGTCGGGCAAGCTCGGTCCCAAATATATCGAGGGCGACCGCCAGGCGCCGGAAGGTTTCTACACCGTCCGTCCGTCCCAGATGAACCCCAACTCGAATTACTATCTTGCTTTCAACATCGGCTTTCCGAATGCTTATGACCGCGCCAATGGCCGCACGGGCCAGCACCTGATGGTGCATGGCGCATGTTCGTCATCGGGCTGTTATTCGATGACCGACGAACAGGTCGCCGAGATTTACGCCTTCGGACGCGACGCCTTCAAGGGCGGCCAGCGCGACTTCCAGATTCAGGCGTTCCCCTTCCGCATGACCGCCGCCAACATGGCGCGCTACAGGAACGATCCGAATTATTCGTTCTGGAAGATGCTGAAGCAGGGCTACGACGCGTTTGAGACCACCAAGGTTCCACCCAAGGTCGATGTCTGCGAGAAGCGTTACGTCTTCAACGTATCCACGCCCGACGGTCAGCCGCTTTCGCCGACTGATGCCTGCCCACCCTCTGTTGGCAGCGAGGCCATGTCCTATGCGTCTTACGAAAAGACCTATCAGTCCGCTTTCAGCGCTGCGCAGAAGGCACCGGCACCGTCCATTCAGGGCATTGCCGAAGCCGAGCTCGTCTCTGCCTGGTCTGCCGCCCGCGCGCGCGGCGAAAAGGTGACGCGCGAGCCGCCATCGCTTTCCCCGGCTTCCGCTGAAAAGGCGGGCGCGCCGGACATTCGCCCGGCAACGCCATCCGTACAGCCGACAGCCATTGCTGCAACGCCGCAGCCGTCTGCCGCTCCGGCTCAGCCGACGACGCAGACCGCACCCGTGCCCGCACCGCAGCCAAACCCGGCAGCGTCTGCACAAGCCGCCGCTCCGCAAGTCTCCCCAATGACGACCGCCAGTACAATGACGCAGAATGCCGAACAAACGGCACCTGTCGCGGCCGCGGAACCGAAAAAGCCGTGGTGGAAGATCATCGGGAATTGATAGCCCGGCAGGAGGACATTCCTGTCTACGACCTGAGGGGGCTTAAATGCCCCCTTCCGGTTTTGAAAACCCGCAATCGTCTGGAAAAAATGCCGAGCGGAGCGCTTCTCTGGGTGGAAGCGACCGATCCGCTGTCAGGCATAGACGTGCCGCATTTCTGCACGCAGGAAGGCCACGCCCTCATCGCGCAGCAGCGAGAAGGCACGCTGCAACGCTTTCTCATTCGCAAGAAGTAAGTATCAATTCCGGGGCGAAAAACCGGGAATAGCCAGCGGATTTTCGGTCAGCGCGGCACGGTCCGGCCTGTCCAGCGCCGGGCGTCCCAAAAACGCGTCGAAAAGTTCACGCACATAGGTTTCCGGCAGATCCTTTACGATCATTACCAGAAGCGTCTCATGCTTGTCCTGCGGCCACTGTGGCAGGCGTGCGGGCGGGTGGAAAATCTTCTGCACCCCGTGGATGACCACCGGACGGTCCGGGTCTTCCTCAATCTGCACAATGCCCTTCACCCGCAAAAGCTTCTCGCCATGCGTCGAACGCAGAAGATCGAGGAACATCTCGAAGGTTGACAGCGGGATCGGCGCGTCGTGACGCAGCGAGAAGGAGCGGATCGCATCGTCATGGTGATGATGATGCGCGTGGCCCTGATTGTGACGGTGATCATGTTGATGATGGTCGTGATCGCAATCCGGCCCGCACACATGGTCATGACCATGATGCTCATCCTCATAGGCTTCCGCCCTCAGCCAGCGCTGAACATCCGCCGATTTTGTTTCCGGGTTATAAAGCCCGCATTCGAAAAGCGCGGCGTAGCCTGTGCGCTGCTCAGACGCCTCCAGAATATCCGCGCCAGGATTGAGCGCATGGAGACGCGCCTTCAACGCCGCCAATCCTGCCTGCGCTTCCGGCAGATCGGTTTTGGTCAGCACGATGCGGTCGGCCATTGCCACCTGCTTGACGGCTTCCTCGTGGTTGTCGAGCGTCGCCATGCCGTTGACGGCGTCCACCGTGGCCAGAACCCCATCAAGCCTGAAAGCCTGCATGAGCACTGGATGTCCCATGATCGAATGCAGCAGCGGCGCCGGGTCAGCAAGACCGGTGGTTTCGATGATGACGCGCTTCAGCGCCTTGATGCGTCCGGTCTGGAGGCGGTCAATAAGGTCAGCGAGCGTATCGACCAGCTCGCCGCGCACCGTGCAGCACAAGCAGCCGTCGGCAAGCTCGATCACGCCCTCGCTCGCCTGCTCGACCAGCAGATGATCGATGCTGACCTCGCCGAATTCATTGATGATGACCGCCGTATCGCATAGCGCCGGGTCTTTCAGAAGCCGGTTGAGAAGCGTGGTCTTGCCTGAACCGAGAAAGCCGGTCAGCACGGAAACGGGAATGGGATTTCGCATGTCAGTTGACGGCCGTTGTCACACCCGCTGCCCGCTGCGGACGCGGCATCGGCACGGGAATCTGCGAAATATCGAGCTGGCTCGCCCGGGTGATCGGCCCCGGCTCCGACACCAGACCGACGCGAACCGGAACCGGATCACGATCCATCGCATGGATATAGGGCGAATTGATTTTCAGCTTGCCCTCGACATCGCGGCCATCCCAACGGTCGGCCATCGCTTCCTGGCTGCAGATCGCCTTGCGCATATCGGTGGCCTGGTTGAGATTGGCGCCCGCCGTCGGACGCAGCGTCGCCAGCGTCACGCCGCCGCCCGCACTAGCGCGGAAAGCATCGCTCATCAGTTGCGCGGCCTGAACCGCACGCGCTTCCTGCCGGTCGGCGCCAAGCACGATTGCCAGCACGGTCCTGCCGTTTCGGGTGGCCGAGCTTGCAAGATTGAAGCCGGATGCGCAGACGAAGCCGGTCTTCATGCCGTCCGCACCGTCATAGCGGCCAAGCAGGATGTTATAATTGGCCTGCACCTTCTTGCCTGCGCCCGGATCGATCGCTTCGGTCGCGAAATAATGTGCATATTGCGGAAATTCGCGGCGAAGCTGCACGGCGAGAACCGCCAGATCGCGTGCTGTCGTGTAATTGTTCGGATCGTGCAGACCGTTCGGATTGGCGAAATGCGAGCCGACCATTCCGATACGCTGGGCTTCCGCATTCATGCGCTGCACGAAGGCCGATTCCGTTCCGCCCACGGCTTCGGCAACCGCAACCGCAACGTCATTTGCCGACTTCACCAGCATGATCTTCAGTGCCGTATCGAGCGTCATGACAGATCCGGGCTTGTAGCCCATCTTGCTCGGCGGCTCCTTAGCGGCGTTGACCGTCATGCGCACCGGCGATTCCAGCGTCATCTGACCCGACTGAAGTGCACGGAATGCCACATAGGCCGTCATCATCTTGGTCAGCGAAGCTGGATACCAGCGCTGGAATGCCTCCTGCTGCGCATAGACCTTACCGGTCGCCACATCCACTGCAATCGATGGATTGGCCTCAGCGGATGCCAGTGCGGCAGCGGACAGGCCAGCAACTGCAAACCAGATTTTCAATGATTTCGACATCATTCCGTAGTTCCAATCGAAATAGCCTGCAACTTTTGCGGGTCCGAAGCGCGACATAATGGGGAGATTAACGTTTTCTTTATCTATGCCATGTGGCGATGAAAAGGCAAACAGGGATTGCCCGCTTTCACCGAAACGTCATATCCTGCCCCCTTCAAATCATGCCCAATCCGGGGAGCCATCAGAAAATGCCAGTGTTGAATCGTGCCGTTGAAATGCAAGCGGAAATCGCCGCATGGCGGCGAAAACTGCACCAGAATCCTGAACTGCTCTATGACGTGCACGAAACTGCAAAATTTGTCGAAGACAAGCTGAAATCCTTCGGTTGCGATCTTGTGGAAACCGGTGTCGGTCGCACCGGCGTGGTCGGCATCATCAAGGGCCGCCACGGCGACGGCCCGGCCATCGGCTTGCGCGCCGACATGGATGCACTGCCCATTACAGAGACGAGCGGCGTCGAATGGACCTCGCAAAATCCCGGCAAGGCGCATTCCTGCGGCCATGACGGGCACACATCCATGCTGCTGGGCGCGGCGCAATATCTCGCAGAAACCCGCAATTTCCGCGGCTCGGTCGCGCTCCTGTTCCAGCCAGCCGAAGAAGGCGGCGCTGGCGGCCTCGCCATGGTCGAGGACGGCGTGATGGACCGCCATAACATTACGGAAGTCTACGGAGTCCACAATATGCCGGGCCTGTCGGTCGGCCAGTTCGCGATGCGAAAAGGCCCGATCATGGCTGCGACCGACGAATTCGACCTTTTCATTTCCGGGCGCGGCGGCCACGCCGCACAGCCGCATCGCACCATCGATCCGATCCTTGCAGGTTCCCAATTGATGATCGCCTTGCAAGGCATTGTCTCGCGCAACACCGATCCGCTCGATTCGCTCGTCATCTCGGTGACAAAGTTCATGGCGGGCGAGGCCTATAATGTGATCCCGGAAAGGGCGACCTTGTCCGGAACTGTCCGTACGCTCAAAAAGGAAACCCGCGCTTTTGCCGAACGCCGCATCCGCGAAGCGGCGAGCGGTATCGCTGCCGCTACCGGCGCGGAAATCAGCGTGCGCTACAAGAACAATTATCCGGTCACCTTCAACCACGATACGCAGACGGAATTTGTCGCCCGTATCGCAAGCTCGGTTGCCGGTGAAGGCAAGGTGGACGAGAATGTCGAGCCGATGATGGCGGCGGAAGATTTTTCCTACATGCTGGAAGCACGTCCCGGCGCCTACATCTTCCTCGGCAATGGTGACACGCCCGGTCTTCACCACCCGGCCTATGACTTCAATGACGATGCCATTCCTTATGGCGTGAGCTATTTCGTGGCTCTGGCGGAAACGGCGCTTGCCGCCTGAAACGGAATAAATCCGCCCGCCCCGCTTTTGCGGGGTTGGCGACCGGCATGAAAAACAGTATGTGTCTGAAAGCCTTCGCGATGCCGGAATCACCGGCAAATGCGCATCGGTTGGTCCCGTAGCTCAGTAGGATAGAGCGACAGATTCCTAATCTGTAGGTCACAGGTTCGATTCCTGTCGGGATCACCACCCAACCATTATCCCTCATACGGCCAGTTGGCCTGAGAAAAGACACCGCCATCGACCCAGATCGTCTGGCCAGTCACGAACCGCGCTGCGTCGGAAGCAAGAAACAGGACCGGACCCGAAATGTCCTCTGCCGTTCCGACCCGCCGTAGCGGCGTGATGCGCGCCCAGGTGCCCGCATAATCGGGCTGCTCTTCCGCCGTCCGCTCATTGAGGATCGCACCGGGCGCAACACAGTTCACCCGAATGCCGTGCGGCCCGAGCTCCACGGCCGAAGTCTTGGTGAACTGCTCTATGCCACCCTTCGATGCCGTGTAAGAGACGAGCTTTGGAAAGGCGAGCTTGTTGCAGCCGGAGCCGATATTGACAATGGCGCCGCCCTTGTCGGCCTCCACCATGCGTTTGGCTGCAGCCTGGGTGTTGAGGAAACAGCCTTTCAGATTGGTGCGGATGACATCGTCCCAGCCCTCTTCGGAAAGCTCCAGCAAGGGAGCCCAGGTTTGGATACCCGCATTGTTAACCAGCACATCCGGCGCATCGCCGAACCAGTCGCAAACCTCATCGAAAAAGGCTTCAACCTCGGCGTGCCGCCCGACATCGCAGCCAAGCCCCAGCGCCTGACCGCCAGCCTCCTCGATGGCTTCCACGAGCGATTGCGCAGCTTCGTCATCGTGCCTGTAGCTGAACGCCACCGTGTAGCCCGCTTCCGCAAAGGCGGAGACAAGATGCCGCCCGATGCCGGTGCTACCTCCCGTCACGACTGCGAACTCACCCATAACTGCTCCCTCCCGGATATAATTCCGGCAACGAATTTAATCGGTTTTCGGCGGTGGTAAACCGGCAAAAAAGAAAATAGCTTTCGTGCAAATGCGAGGAGAGAAAATGAATCCCGATATCAAGGAAGCCAATGGGGCATGTCACTGCGGAACCGTGCGTTTCCGCGTAAAACTTTCCGATGGACTGCACAGCGCGCGACGCTGTACCTGCTCCTATTGCCGGATGCGCGGCGCTGTGGCCGTTTCAGCCGATCTGGACGGGCTGGAAATCCTTGAGGGCGAGGACGCACTGACCCTCTACCGGTTCAATACCGCCGTGGCGAAGCATTATTTCTGCTCGAAATGCGGGATCTACACATTCCACCAGCGTCGCTCCAATCCGCGCCAGTACGGCATCAACGCTGCCTGCCTCGAAGGCGTTTCGCCTTTCGATTTCAGAGCCGTTCCGGTCAGCGACGGCGTGAACCACCCGTCCGACAATCCGCACCGAAAGGGGTCGGGTGTGGTAGGGTATCTGCGTTTTGAGCCCATCGAAAGGGAATAGGTATTACCGGACTTTACTGGTGCAATCTTCTCTCACGTTTGGAGGGATTGACCGTGGGACAAATCCTACATGGCTGCGTCGCGTCACGAAGGCAAACCGTCGAGCAATACAAAATAGTAAAGAGAGCCTGAGGCTCTCTCGAAGCGCTAGGAGATCAATCCAAAGACGGTGATCAAGCAGAAGAAGCGGACTTCGGTGCCCGATCTACCGACCGGTCGGGGGAGCCACACTCCGTGCGTTCCGTTCCTATGCAAAGACCACCGACGGATGGATCGAGGCCGCGAATATCCGGACCCTCTTCGCTCTTCAGAATGGTCGGCGCATGGTTTTTGAAGCGCTACGCATTATGCAATATTACAAGCCGGGCGTCATTTCCTCGCCTGGTTCAACAGCCTCCAGACCGATTTCACCATGCCAGGCGGAATATGCTCGACCAGTCTGAGCTGGCCATCCGCCGCACGAGAATGCTTCTGGCCGTTCACGGCATATCGTGAAAACAGGCGGGGTTCGCCGCCTGTTTCCAACTCGTCACCGCCAGCCGAGACCCGGCGCGACATGCTTGAGGATCGACTCGATCACATGCGCGTTGTACTCGACGCCAAGCTGGTTCGGCACGGTGAGAAGCAGCGTATCGGCTTCGGCAATCGCCTCGTCCTTGGCCAGCTCCTCGATCAGCTGGTCAGGCTCGGCAGCATAGGACCGCCCGAAGACGGCCCGCAGGTCTTCCTCGATATAACCGATGGAATCCTGTTCCTTGCCGCCATTGCCGAAATAGGCCCGGTCGCGATCATCGACCAGCGCGAAGATGCTGCGGCTCACCGAGACACGCGGCGTGCGCGTATGTCCGGCTTCCTTCCAGGCTTCACGATAGGCGCGAATCTGCTTGGCCTGCTGGATATGCAGCGGCTCGCCAGACTCGTCCTTCTTCAAGGTCGAGCTTTGCAGGTTCATGCCAAGCTTTGCCGCCCACACAGCCGTAGCATCCGATGCAGCACCCCACCAGATCCGGTCGCGAAGGCCTTCCGAGTGCGGCTCGAGGCGCAGCAGACCGGGAGGGTTCGGAAACATCGGGCGCGGATTGGGCTGGGCAAAGCCCTGCCCCTTCAGCGCCTCGAAAAACACCTCACCATGCTGGCGGCCCATATCGGCATCGGTCTTGCCTTCTTCCGGCGCATAGCCGAAATAACGCCAGCCATCGATCACTTGTTCCGGCGAGCCGCGGCTGATGCCAAGCTGCAAGCGGCCCTTGGAGATCAGGTCGGCAGCGCCCGCGTCCTCGACCATATAAAGCGGATTTTCATACCGCATGTCGATGACGGCGGTGCCGATCTCGATCTTGCTGGTTTTGGCACCAATGGCTGCAAGCAACGGAAAGGGCGAAGCGAGCTGCCGCGCAAAATGGTGCACGCGGAAATAGGCGCCATCGGCCCCCAATTCCTCGGCGGCGACGGCCAGATCGATCGACTGCAGAAGTGTATCGCTTGCCGAACGGGTTCCCGATTGCGGCGACGGCGACCAGTGGCCGAAGGAAAGAAAGCCGATTTTCTTCATGATGATGTTCCCTGATTGCGGGCAAAAATTTGGTTCCTGTCCAATATGGCGGCGCAGGGCACGATTGGAAGGGTGCCAAACACGGACACAGTGTTCAGTATTCGCAACCTGCAGCTTTCACGCGGGAAGCAACCGCACCTTCTTCGGATACGTTGACAGTCTATCCGGAGCCGATTAAGCCTCAAATCTGGCGGATAAACCTTCAATCTGAGGTTATTGGAGAAAAGGTGTTTGCCGATAAGCAACGCACCAAAACAGGGGAGATTTTCATGCGTTCTATGCTTCTGGCCTTGCTGGCCGCAACGGCCATTGCCACTTCGGCACAGGCAAAAGACGCCACCGTCGCCGTAACCGCCATCGTTGAACATCCGGCCCTCGACGCCGCCCGCGACGGCGTGAAGGACGCGCTGGCCGAAGCAGGCTTCAAGGAAGGCGAAAATCTGAAATTCGTCTACCAGTCCGCACAGGGCAACCCGGCCACCGCAGCGCAGATCGCCCGCCAGTTCGTCGGCGAAGCGCCGGACGTGATCGTCCCGATCTCCACGCCGTCGGCACAGGCCGTCGTTTCGGCCACCCGCGATATTCCGGTGGTCTTCACCGCCGTATCCGATCCGGTCGGCGCGCAGCTCGTCAAGGACATGGCAAAGCCCGGCGGCAATGTCACCGGCCTTTCCGACATGTCGCCTGTGGCGGAGCATATCAAGCTCATCAAGGAAGTGATGCCGAACATCAAGAAGCTCGGCTATCTCTACAATTCCGGCGAAACCAATTCCGTGTCGCTTCTGGCGGCGCTGAAGGAAGCTGCTTCCGCCGAAGGCATCGAAATCGTTGAATCGGCCGCCACCAAGTCGGCTGAAGTCCAGGGCGCTGCCCGTGCGCTCGTTGGCCGTGCGGATGCGATGTATGTCCCGACCGACAACACCATCGTCTCGGCTCTCGAAAGCGCCGTCGGCGTTGCCGAGGAAAGCAAGCTGCCGCTCTTCACCGCCGATACGGATTCCGTGAAGCGCGGCGCAGTGGCTGCGCTTGGCTTCAACTATTACGATGTCGGCAAGCAGACCGGCGCCGTCGTAGTCAAGATTCTGAATGGCGAAAAGCCGGGCGACATTTCGGTCGACATCGCCAAGGGTACCGATCTCGTCATCAATCTTGGTGCAGCCAAGAAGATGGGCGTCGAGTTCCCGCAGGCCGTCATCGACCGCGCCACCAGCAAGATCGACTGATCCAGCGAGCCGTCTCCGACATTTGCGTCGCCGGTCGATGCAAATGTCGGAACAAACTTCTACCGGCTTTAAGAGCATTTCCAGCAAAAGTGCGAAGCGGTTTTGCGTCGGATAATGCGTAGAGACAGAGCATTTCCAGCAAAAGTGTGAGACGGTTTTGCGTTCGGAAATGCCGAGAAAACAAATAGAGGACTTCCAATTTTAGAGCATAATCCGACCGGAGTGAAACGAGGATCGATAAGATTATGCTTGAAATAGAAGAAGTTGGAGCGCCGGTCTGGTCCAATCGGATCGAAACGCGCTCCATGCCGGGCCACATCCATCATGTGCGAGGCCATGCGCCAAAACCGGGATCAGGCCGCTTCTTTCAAGATAGGGCGGATGGGCAGCGGTGCCGTGCCCAGATATCCCGCGACCATCCGGGTAATATGTTCCACAATCTCGTCCTCATCGGACAGGGAATGCCCGCAATCGTTGAGAACTATAGCATGGGTCAGCGTCTCCACGGTGGTTACGCAAATGAACGCAGCCGTATCAAGGTCCTTGAGCTGAACGTCGTCCCTGCATTCTTCGAGATAATGCCGAACCAGATGTAGCGTATCCTTGCGGATCGCTTCCACCTCGGCCAGTTTTCCGATTCTGGGGACTTCTTCCTTCAGGATGCGGTGGAGCTCGGGATCAACCCGATGCGCGGCGATCATGGCGCGAATGAGTTCCCGCATAGCGCTGTTCAGGTCGTCCGAGGCGCATTCCCGCATGGCATTTTCAAGCAAGGCCAGAATTTCGCGATTGTGCCGTGCAACAAGCGCCGCCACCAGCGACTCCTTGTTTGGAAAATACTGATAGAGCGACCCGATGCTCACACCGGCGACCGCGGCGACGCGGTTTGTGCTAGTCCGGGCATAACCTTCACGCACCAAAACACGAGCAGTGGCATCCAGTATCGCTTCGACGGTCATTCTTGACCTCTCCTGCGAGGCGGATTTTCTGGGATTTGTGGCGCGCAGTTTGGCCATGTCGCGATTTTTCCGAATGCGAGTAGACAATGTGAGTAAACACTCACATAATTTGTATAAATCGTCAACCACAATGAATGATAAGTAATTTTCAGTGAAAAGCTACTGAAATTTTCTCGTACCATTCTGCTTTAAACATGGGTTCTGTAGAAAAATGAAGTTCATCAATGCTGCGTTGCTTGTTGCCATAATGGTAACAGGAGCGGGATGCGTGAGTGCTGCGCAAAACGATGTTCGCGCTAGCCAGGCGGACTGTGCGAATACACACCATAGTCGGACATTCAATGAATATTGCGACGCGCCCAAGCTGGGGTGGAAGGGCGCGAATGGAAGTGATTTCCTCATCAGCCGCTGATTGACCGGCAGAGCGCTTCACGCAGGGAAATCAGTCCGCCGGACTGATTTCTGCTCCTGCTCGATCAGATAGGACGCGCTCCAACCTTTTGTTTTTACCGCATATCCGACGCAAAACCGCTTCGCACTTTTGCTGGAAATGCTTTGTCCGCGCATCACTGATCACCGCTTCGATTCTTGACCAATCATTCTGCGAAACGTGTCGTCCCCCAACACGAAGTGGTGAAGCATAGCCATCACTACATGCCCTGCTATCACCACTAACAAAACCCAGCCCAGCAAGCTGTGGGCTGCGTTGCCGGGAGCCGTCAGCGCCGTATTTTCCACAACAGCAGGCGTAAATATTTCTACGCCGAGGAACGAAAAACCGTATTGATCTCCTGCCGCCCGCATCAGCGCCAGCAAAGGCACCAGGAGCATGAGAGCGTAAATAACCAAATGCCCGGCGGCGGCCAGTTTTCCCGACAGTCCTGGCGTGTGGTGCCGGCGACCGATATTCAGAATTCCCCATATTCCACGCAGAAAGGCCAACAAAAACAAAGTGAACCCGACTTGTTGGTGCAGCGGCCAAAGCGCATCGCTTAAAGCACCCTCTCCCGACAGATAAAGCGTAATTGCGATACCGAACTGCAAGATAAATAAAACAGCCATTGACCAGTGAAATATGCGGCTTATCAATCCATAGCGATTAACAGAGTCCAACAATGAAGAATTATTTCTCATTAATATTCCTCTATAAATTTATATTACTTTATTTGTTCATTATAATGGACGATATTTAAAAGTATAATTCGTTCTATATTCTATTTTTCATAACAATGCAATCGCCGCAAGGGATAACCCGGCGCCATAAACCGCAATTATACGGGATTCACAACATGGCTTTGAAATTCAACGAACGTTGTAACGCTCCCACACAATAGCGCTTTTTGGCGCAGTTGCAGCGATAATGCTTGCGTGCTGCGGCGTTTTGCGTTGTATCGCCAAAGCGATATAGCAAGGAACCGCAAGCAATGCGGCAAAGGGAATTTGCAGTACCCGCGTCCGGCTGGACGCGGGAGGCTTTGCAAGCATAAACCGGGGAAATGTTTCGGGTGACAGGCTCACCGGAAGCGAACTCAGAACAAACCGGTCGTGACTGAATCTGGCCGAGCGGACCATCCGGGAATTCCCGGTTTTCGCAACGCCGACGATGAAAGCCGCCCTGTAGCGGAAGTCGTTCGTTTTGGTCGCGGCGAGAAACAAGGAATGACATTGTGAGTCAGATCGCCTTCTGGGGTGCGGTCGAATTGGGCCTCGTCTTTGCATTTGTAGCCATCGGCGTCTATCTGGCGTTCCGTGTCCTCGATTTCCCCGATCTGACGGTTGACGGTTCGTTCCCGCTGGGCGCAGCCGTCACCGGCGTGCTGATCCTCGGAGGCATGAATCCCTGGCTCGCCGCAGCCATCGCCATGATTGCCGGTGCCGCTGCCGGGCTTGTGACCGCAACGCTGAACGTGCGTTTCAAGATTCTCAATCTTCTCGCCTCCATCCTGACCATGATCGCGCTGTTCTCGGTCAATCTGCGCGTCATGGGGGCGCCTAATATCTCGCTCATCAGCCAGGACACCATGCTGACGCCGTTCTTCGGCCATGGTATTCCCGAATATTATGTGCGCCCGCTGTTTCTCTTCGTGCTGGTTGCCATCGCGGTCTTCCTCGTCTGGCGCTTTCTGGAAAGCGACATGGGGCTTGCCATGCGCGCGACCGGCGCCAATCCGAGAATGGCGCGCGCCCAGGGCGTTCGCACCGACCGGCAGATCTATCTCGGCATGGCGCTCTCCAACGCACTGGTGGCGCTCGGAGGCGCGCTCTTCGCGCAGACAAACGGCTTTGCCGATGTGACTTCTGGCGCGGGCACCATCGTGGTTGGCCTTGCCGCGGTCATCATCGGTGAAACGCTGCTACGCAGCCGCTTCATACTGGTCATCCTGCTTGGCTGTGTGCTTGGTTCGATCATCTACCGCATCGCCATCCAGTTTGCGCTGTCCAAAGGATCGGCATTCGGCCTGCAGGCATCCGATCTCAACATCGCGACCGCCCTTCTCGTCACTTTCGCCCTGATATTGCCGCGCCTGCGTCGCGGAGGAGCATCCGCATGATCGAACTTTCCAATCTCGATGTCGTCTTCGGTCGCGGCACTCCGCTTGAAAAACAGGTTCTGAACAAGATCAACCTGACCATGGATCAGGGCTCCTTCGTCACGGTCATCGGCTCGAACGGCGCCGGCAAATCGACAATGCTGGGCGTTCTCGCAGGCGATGTCATCCCCACCGCCGGAAATGTCGTCATCAGTGGCAAGGATGTGACCCGCAAATCCACCGCCGACCGCGCCGGTCTGGTCGCCCGCGTGTTCCAGGACCCGCTGGCCGGAAGCTGCGGCACGCTGACCATCGAGGAAAACCTCGCCTTGGCTGCCTCACGCGGCAAGGCGCGCGGCCTCACCCACGCACTCAATTCGAACCGTCGCGCCTGGTTCCGCGAGCGCGTGGCAAGCCTCAATCTGGGGCTGGAAAACCGCATGCACGACCGCATGGAACTGCTCTCCGGTGGCCAGCGGCAGACGCTCTCGCTCATCATGGCGACGCTTTCCGGTTCGGAAGTCCTGCTGCTCGACGAACACACGGCAGCGCTTGATCCCGGCATGGCCGAATTCGTCATGGAACTGACGCGCACACTCATAGCGGAAAACAAGCTGACCGCGCTGATGGTCACCCACTCCATGCGGCAGGCGCTGGATTATGGCGACCGCACGATCATGCTGCACGGCGGCAAGATCCTGCTCGACGTGACCGGCGACAAGCGCAAGACGCTCGGCGTTGAAGACCTCATCGAAATGTTCCGCAAGGTGCGCGGCCAGACGCTCGATGACGATGCGCTTCTGATTGAATAGCTATCGCAAATAGCTATGTTTCACAGCCGCCGTCGACCCGACCGGCGGCTGTTTTGTTTCTGCTCGAAATGTTCTAAGAACCGGATATGGCGCAGAAAAAAGCAAATGAAGTCGACAGTTTTCTAGCAAGGCCGACGAGCTCGTTCCCGGTCGTGCTGCTTTATGGACCCGACAAGGGGCTGGTGAGCGAACGCGCACGCCGTTTTGCCGAAGCCAGCAAGCTGCCGCTGGACGATCCATTTGCCGTCATTCGCATGGAAGCCGACGAGATCGAGGCCGACCCGGCGAAGCTCGCCGACGAAGCCCGCACGATCTCCATGTTCGGCGGCCAGCGCCTGATCTGGATCAAGAACGCCGCTGGCCAGAAGAAGCTGGTCGAAGCGATCAAGCTGCTTGCGACCGAGCCGCCGCAGGAAACTTTCGTGCTTGTCGAGGCGGGCGATCTCAAGAAGGGTGCGGGTTTGCGCAGCGCTGTGGAGAACGCGTCTGCGGGCATGGCCCTGCCTTGTTATTCCGACGACAGCCGTGGGATCGACGGCGTCATTGACGACGTTCTGGCCGAATGGAAGATGCAGATCACGCTTGACGGTCGCCAGCTCCTGCGCGCCAGCCTTGGCGGTGATCGTCTCGCCACGCGCGGCGAGCTTGAAAAGCTCTGCCTTTATGCCCGCGGCAAGGAACGGATCGATATAGACGATGTGCGTGAAGCGGTGGGCGATGTCGCCGGGCTTTCCACCGATGAGGTGATCGACGCTGTTCTGGCGGGCGATCTCGCACGCTTCGAAGTTTCCTTTGACCGCGTGGTGAAATCCGGGACCGCGCCCTTTCTCGTACTCAACACGGCGATGCGCCAGTTCCAGCAGGTGCAAACCTTGCGCCATATCGCCGATACGGAGCGCAAAAGCGCCTCCGTGGTTGTGGCGGCGGCACGCCCGCCGATCTTCTTCAACCGCAAGAAGCTGATTGAGAATGCGGTCAGTCGCTGGAGCGGCGAAAGCCTTGCACGCGTGATGGAGCGCCTGCAACGCGCCGTTCTCGAAAGCCGCCAGAATGCGGGCCTTGCCATTCCGATCATCCGGCAGTGCTTGCTAGCAATCGGGGTAGAATCGCTTCGAAATGCCCGGCGATAGCAAAGCATTTCCAGCGTAGCGGTTTTGCGTTGGGTAATGCGAAAAGAAAATAGATAGAGTACTTCGACTTGAGATGCAGGGAATAATCTATCAGTCACCTCTGGTATTTTTTCGATACAAACGAAAAAGCTCGCCGCAAATATAAGCAGCGAGCTTTCAGTTTATATATTTCTTCGAAGTTCAGCTCTGGAGACGACGGCAAATCTCATCGAGTTGCTCGAGAGAACTATAGCGTATCTTGACCTCACCGCCCCGATCGCGATGATTGATTTCGACCTTCATGCCGGTAACATCAGAAAGCAGCTTTTCGAGCGCCTTGGTGTCGGCATCCTTCTCGACCGGACCTGCCTTGCCTGGCTTGGCTTCGGCGCCACCCCGTGCTTCCGCCTGCGCAAGCGCCTCGACCTGACGAACCGACAGGCCTTCCTTGACGATCCGCTCCGCCAGTGCGGTTGGGTTTTCCATCGTGATGAGGCTGCGGGCATGACCTGCCGAAAGCGCGCCATCGACAATGAAGTCCTGCACAGGCTGCGGCAGTTTCAGCAGGCGCAGCGTGTTGGCGACATGGCTGCGGCTTTTGCCGATGACCTGTGCCAGATCGTTCTGCGTATAATCGTGATTGTCGATAAGCTGTTGATATCCAAGCGCTTCTTCAACCGCATTCAGGTCGGCGCGCTGCACGTTTTCGATGATCGCGATTTCAAGTGCCACACGGTCATCGACATCACGAACAATGACCGGGATCGTATCGACACCGGCGCGCTGTGACGCGCGCCAGCGGCGTTCACCGGCTATCAGCTCGAAGCGGTCGGGCTGGCCCGGTGCGGGGCGCACGACGATCGGCTGCACAACGCCATGTTCCTTGATCGACTGCGCCAGATCTTCCAGTTCGCCTTCCGAAAACATGCGGCGCGGATTGCGCGGATTGCGCGTCACGAACTCAATCGGAACATTCCGCTCGATGGGAACCGGTGCCTTCCGCTCTTCAGCAGGGCGGTCGATCTCACCGATCAGCGCCGCTAATCCGCGGCCAAGGCGCTTCTTTGAAGGATCGTCATTCATCGTTCGGCTTATTCCTGAATTGTTTCGCCATCGAATCGATCAGCTCATGCGGCCTGCAATTGCCGCTCACGCTGGATAACTTCCGATGCCAGTTGCAAATAGGCCTGACTGCCAGCGCATTTCAAATCATAAAGAATGGCTGGCTTGCCATGTGACGGCGCTTCCGACACACGCACATTGCGTGGAATGACGGTGCGATAGACCTTTTCGCCCATGAAAGAGCGAACATCATCCACCACTTGCGCGGCAAGATTGTTACGGCTGTCGAACATGGTCAGCACAATCCCCTGGATCGATAGCTCGGGATTGATCGACGACCGCACCTGATCGACGGTCTGCAAAAGCTGGCTCAAGCCTTCCAACGCAAAAAACTCGCATTGCAGCGGCACCAGAACGGAATCGGCTGCCGCCATTGCGTTCAGCGTCAGAAGATTAAGCGATGGCGGACAATCGACCAGCACATAGGAAAAGCGCTCGGACACGCCGGAATCAAACCGCAAGGCGTCGCGCAGGCGCCGCGTGCGGTCGGCTGACTGCGCAATTTCCATTTCGATGCCGAGAAGGTCAAGCGTCGATGGCACGATATGGAGGTTCGGCACATCGGTCGGCATTGCGGCGTCCGGAACGGACGATTCCTGCGTCAGCACGTCATAGGATGACAATGGCCGATTGCGGCGATCGATGCCAAGGCCGGTGCTGGCATTGCCTTGCGGGTCAAGATCGACGATCAATACCGTTTCGCCAATAGCGGCCAAGGCCGTGGCCAGATTGATGGCGGTGGTCGTCTTGCCCACGCCGCCCTTCTGGTTTGCAATGGTTATGATCCTGGACATTCTGTTCATCACCGTCGCCTTGCTGCTGCCCGCCCGTTCGAAATTTTCAGCCATCAATCGGTCTTGCGCCGAAGATTGCTGATTTCGAGAATAACCGAAGCCTGATCGATAGCACTTTGATGTTGTACCAGATCGAAACTCCAACCGACACGGCTTTCATCGATCTCGCGCTGATAATCCCGACCTTTTTGGAAGAGAGCCTTGGCACCATTGGTCAGCCACGGCTCGGCCAGACCAAAGAGATCGCTCAGCGATGCCAATGCGCGCGCCGTAACCACCTGCGGGGTCTCGATCTTCTGCCACATCGCTTCTATGCGCGCTGAGTGAATGCGTGACGGGATGTTCAGATGGCCGGCTACGGTGCGCAGAAACGCCGCCTTCTTCCCCGCACTCTCGATAAGATCGATAGCGCTACCGGGTTGATCTGCGAGGAAACAGGCCGTGACAATGCCCGGAAACCCGCCGCCGGAGCCGATATCCAGCCATTTCTTGGCGTCACTCGCCAGCGGAAAGAGCTGGGCGCTATCCAGAATATGCCGCGTCCACAACTCATTCAGGGTCGAGGGCGATGCGAGATTGATCGCCTTCGACCATTTGCGAAATAGTTCTTCAAAGGCAATCAAACGATCCACTGTTTCACGTGAAACAGCGGGAACAATTGCTTTCAGGCTCTCAAAACGGGTATCGGCGCTCATGCAGCGCCCTGCCCTTCGATGAAGCCCGCAGCCGCCTTATGGCGATAACCGAACTTCTTGATCTGTGCGATGAGCAGCGCCAGTGCCGCTGGGGTCATTCCATCGACACGCTGCGCTTCGGCGATTGTTTCCGGCTTGCGCTGCTTGAGCTTGTGCTTCAACTCATTGGAAAGACCGGATATTCCATCAATATCCAATCCCGCCGGGATAAGCAGTTGCTCCTCGCGCTCCATCACCGCGATGTCGCTTTTCTGGCGGTCCATATAGACAGCATATTGCGCCTCGATTTCCAGCGCTTCCCGCGTTGTCGGATCGATGGCTTCCAGTTCAGGCCAGATGGACTTCAGCCGGTTGAGATCGATTTCCGGATAGGACAGGAGATCATAGGCCGACCGGCGGACACCATCCTGATTGAGCCGCAAATCGTAGCGATTGGCGAGATTGGGCGTGATCGTCAACGATTGGGTTAGCGACCGCGCCGCGCCCAACGCCGCCTCGCGTGCTTCAAAGCGCTCTTTGCGGGCCTGCCCCAATATGCCAAGCCTATCTGCCAGCGGCGTAAGACGCTGATCGGCATTGTCCGCACGCAACGACAGACGGAACTCGGCCCGCGAGGTAAACATGCGATAAGGCTCGCTGACACCGCGCGATGTCAGGTCATCGACCATGACGCCGATATAGGCCTCGGTGCGCTGGATAATGACGGGTTCGCCGCCCGACGCCCGGCGCGCGGCGTTGATGCCGGCGAGAAGACCTTGCGCGCCAGCTTCTTCATAGCCGGTCGTGCCATTGATCTGTCCGGCCAGAAACAAGCCGGTGACTTTCCGGGTTTCAAGACTGCGCTTCAACTCGCGCGGATCGATGAAATCATATTCAATCGCATATCCGGGTTGCAGCATATTGGCCTTTTCAAGCCCTGGTATCGTCTTCAATATATCAAGCTGCACGTCCTCGGGCAGCGACGTCGATATGCCGTTTGGATAAACGGTATCGTCATCCAGACCTTCCGGTTCAAGAAATATCTGGTGGCCATCGCGATCACCAAACTTGACGATCTTGTCTTCCACGGACGGGCAATAACGAGGACCAATCCCCTCAATCGAGCCTGAATACATCGCCGAACGATGCAAATTGGCGCGAATGATAGCGTGGGTTTCCGGGGTTGTGCGGGTGATGCCACAATCGATCTGCGGCGTAGTGATCCGATCCGTCATCAGCGAAAACGGCACAGGATCTTCGTCGGCAGACTGCATGTCCAGGCTTTGCCAGTCAATGGTGCGGCCATCCAGTCGCGGCGGGGTGCCCGTCTTGAGACGTCCGAGCGCAAAGCCGAACGATGTCAGGCGTTCGGACAGGCCGAGCGCTGGCTTTTCACCCATGCGGCCAGCCGGAATTTTCTTCTCGCCAATATGGATCAAGCCGTTCAGGAATGTGCCTGTCGTCAAGACAACGGCACCGCATGTCAGGGTCCGTCCATCGGACAGAACAACACCGGCAATGCGCTCATCCTGTTCCAGCAGGTCTTGTGCACCGCCCTCCACGACAGTCAGATTGTCCTGCGCGGCAATCATCTTCTGCATAGCGAGCCGATAAAGCTTGCGGTCGGCCTGGGTTCGAGGGCCACGGACGGCAGGCCCCTTGCGGCGGTTCAACAAGCGAAACTGGATGCCAGCTTCATCGGCGACGCGACCCATCAGGCCGTCAAGCGCATCGATCTCGCGCACAAGATGCCCCTTGCCCAATCCGCCGATAGCTGGATTGCAGGACATGACGCCAATCGTATCAAAGCGATGCGTCACCAGCGCCGTCTTGGCGCCTGCGCGCGCAGCAGCAGAAGCGGCCTCGCATCCCGCGTGGCCGCCGCCGATCACAATGACATCAAAGGCTGTAGCTTCGGTCGAACTCATTTGGTTCATCCTGACGCAACTCGAATCCGTTTCTGAAAGATGTCTCTTTGCCACGAATGGGTTTGAAACGAAAGATCAAAGTGAGCCCCGGGGCGATCAAATATCCGGGTTCGACTCATGAATGCGTGAGGGAGTCAATCGGAACGGCGATATTCCACAGATGTTTCACGTGAAACAATCTTGGCAACGATTGCGCGCCGTGTTTCACGTGAATCATTTACCGATGCAGAATTGCGAGAAAATGACGTCCAGAATTTCCTCTACATCGACGTCGCCGGTAATCCGTCCGAGGTACTGGGAAGCCAAACGCATATTCTCGGCGCGAAGTTCCAGTGGCAGATGTGTGCCCGCCAGGGCTCTGTCGATCTCCGTCACCGTTGAGCGCAACAGATTGATGTGGCGCTGGCGCGTAGGAACCGCATCTTCGATTTGCCCGATCTGGGCTTCCGCAAATGCTTGCAGATCGGAGAGCAGTCGGTCCAACCCCTCCCCGGATTTCGTCGAGATTCGATAGGTCCAGTCGCTAGATGATGTGTCGTTCAAGTCGGCTTTTGTGCCCACCGTCCACAAAGCTGCGGAGGTTTCCTCAGTTGCGATCGGGATGGGATCATTCATATCTTCCAGCACCAACACCAGATCGGCGTTGGCCATGCGAGCGCGGGCGCGCTCAATACCGATCTTTTCAATCACGCTTTCCGTCTCACGCAGGCCTGCCGTGTCGGTCACGTAAACCGGAATGCCGCCAAGATCGAGTTTGACTTCCAGAAGATCACGGGTGGTTCCCGCTTCCTCCGATATGATCGCCACTTCGCGACCGGCAAGAAAGTTCAAGAGGCTGGATTTACCGGCATTTGGTGCGCCGACAATAACGACGTGCAATCCATCGCGCAGCATGGAAGCACGTTTGCCGCTTGCAATATGGTTTTCGATCTCGCTCTTTAGTAGCGCCAGCGATTGCCAGACCTGCTCCGACACCGAACCCGGCACATCGCTTTCATCGGCAAAGTCCAGCTCCGCCTCGATGAAGGCGCGCGCACGCAACAACCGTTGACGCCATTCGGTATAAAGTTCGTGCTGCGTGCCGGAAGCCACCTGCAAGGCAAGACGCCTTTGTCCTTCGGTTTCCGCCGCGATCAGATCGGCTAGACCTTCGGCAATGGTCAAATCCATCTTACCATTGGAGAAGGCCCGGCGCGTAAACTCGCCGGCTTCAGCTATGCGGCACCCTGCCAGCTCGCTCAGTTCGGTCAGCAGCTTTTCGACAACCGCTTTGCCGCCGTGCAAATGAAATTCGGCGCAATCCTCTCCGGTAAAACTGTTCGGACCGGGAAAAAACAGCACCAGTCCCCGATCGATTGGATCGCCATTACGGGAGCGAAATAGCTTGTAAGCTGCGTTGCGCGGTGGCGGAACGGCACCGACTATCGTTTCGAGCACGAATCGAACGCGCGGGCCAGAGATGCGCACAACAGCCACGCCGGACGGCAAACGCCCGCTCGATAAAGTAAGAATCGTGTCTTGGAGGGAAGCGACCTCGCTCATTCCATTTCCTGACCTATAATTATAAGCATGAAGCAGCCACTATTGCTGAAAGAATGGCATATTCATTCGCGCAGTGAAAGAAAAGCCCTATGACAGAACCAGACCGCAATCGCCTCGCTGGCAGCAATCGCCTCGCCGATGAACCGAGCGCCTATCTGCGCCAGCATGCCGACAATCCTGTTCACTGGCAGCCGTGGGACAGGCAGGCGCTGGATGCGGCGAAGGAGCTCGACCGGCCCATTCTGCTTTCCATTGGTTACGCGGCCTGTCACTGGTGTCACGTCATGGCGCATGAGTCATTCGAGGATCCTGACGTCGCGGCGGTGATGAACGCGCTTTTCGTCAATGTGAAGGTGGACCGCGAGGAGCGGCCCGATATCGACCAGATTTATATGGCAGCACTGGGAGCAATGGGACAGCAGGGCGGATGGCCGCTCACCATGTTTCTGCGCCCCGATGGCAAGCCGTTCTGGGGCGGCACCTATTTCCCGCGGCACAAGCGTCACAACATGCCCGGCTTTGTCGACGTGCTGCACGCGGTCAATAACCTCTGGCACAAGGATAAAGAGAAAATTAACCATAACGCGCAAGCCGTTTTCGACCATCTGGAAGGTCGTCTGGCCGCGCAGATCGCCCCGGTAACGAATGAAGTGGAGCGATTTGACGAGATCGCCACCCGCATCGGCAGCCTGATTGATCCGGTCCGTGGCGGCTTGGAGGGAGCGCCAAAGTTCCCCAACGCGCCTTTCATGGACAATCTGTGGCTGTCATGGCTCTATAGCCGCAACGAGACACATCGGGACAATTTCCTCCTCTCGCTCAAGGTGATGCTGCAGGGGGGGATTTACGATCATCTGGGTGGCGGACTTTGCCGCTACTCCACCGATGCCGAATGGCTGGTCCCGCATTTCGAAAAAATGCTCTACGACAATGCCCAGCTCATCCGCCACGCGACCTATGCTTTTGCCGAAACCGGGAATGATTTGTTTCGTCTGCGAATCGAAGAGACAATCAACTGGCTGATCCGGGAAATGCGCCTGTCCGATGGAAGCTTTGCATCCAGTCTGGATGCAGACAGCGAAGGCGAGGAAGGACGGTTTTACGTCTGGAGCGAGCAGGAAATCGACGAGGTCCTCGGCGACGACAGCAAAATCTTCAAGGATTACTATGATGTCACGGCGGGCGGAAACTGGGAAGGCCACAACATTCTGAACCGCCTTCATGCGGTCAATGACAGCGCGATCCTGCCGCCATCAATAGCAGCATCGCAGCAAAAACTGCTTGCGCGCCGGCAATTGCGAATACGTCCCGGACGGGACGAGAAAGCGCTGACCGACTGGAACGGACTTGCCATCCGCGCGCTGGCCGAAGCGGGCCGCAGTTTTGGCAGACAAGACTGGATCAATCTTGCGGTTGAGGCCTATCGTTCCATCACGAGCAGCTTTCGGGACGGCCGCATCGCGCACTGCTGCATGGAAAACTCGCTTCTCTACCCTGCCCTTTCGACCGATTATGCATCGGTGATCAATGGGGCTATCGCTCTTTATGAAGCAACGAGCGAGCAGGCTTATATTGATGACGCATTGAAGTTCAAGAAGGCGCTTGACGATGCGCACCTTGATGGGGCCGGTAATTATCGACTATCCGCGCTGGACGCCGATGACGTCATTCTGCACGCCTATGGCGATTACGATGAAGCCATTCCGAGCGCCACCAGCCAGATCATCGAAGCGCTGACAAGACTGTTTCTGGCAACGGGCAATATCGAACTTTATCAGAGCAACGAGACCTTGATCGAACAGGCGCTTGGGCGGGCCTTCGCACAGCAATATGGGCAGATCGGAATATTGAACGTGGCGCGTTTTGCGGCCGAACCACTTTCGCTCGTCGTCGCCGCCGAGGATGACGGAGAACTTGTTTCGACAGCGAATCGAAATCCCGATCCCCGGCGCGTGGATAAATTCGTGCGCTTCGAACCCGGCAAGACGATAGACCTCCCGACAGGAGGAACCGCAGACGTGGAGCATCCGTCGGCCTGGTTCTGCAAGGGACATGTCTGCCTGCCGCCTGTCGAAACCGCCGAAGCGCTGCGACTGCTGCTTGGCAAAACATCGTGAAACAAAAACGCCGCAACGGTTTCCCGTGCGGCGTTTCAAATGGCGCTATGGAGCCGATTACGTATTCATCGAATCGAAGAATTCGCCATTGCTCTTGGTCTGCTTGAGCTTGTCGATAAGGAATTCGATCGCGTCGGTCGTGCCCATTGGCGCGAGAATACGGCGCAGAACGAAAATCTTCTGCAGATCGGCGCGCGGAACCAGCAGGTCTTCCTTGCGGGTGCCGGACTTGAGAATGTCCATGGCCGGGAAGATACGCTTGTCGGCCACCTTGCGGTCGAGCACGATTTCCGAGTTGCCAGTGCCCTTGAATTCTTCAAAGATCACTTCGTCCATGCGGCTGCCCGTATCGATCAGCGCGGTGGCGATGATGGTGAGCGAGCCACCCTCTTCGATGTTGCGTGCAGCACCGAAGAAGCGCTTCGGACGCTGAAGCGCGTTGGCGTCGACACCGCCGGTCAGAACCTTGCCGGAAGACGGAACAACCGTGTTGTAGGCGCGACCGAGGCGGGTGATCGAGTCGAGCAGAATCACAACGTCGCGGCCATGTTCGACAAGACGCTTGGCCTTTTCGATGACCATTTCGGCAACCTGAACGTGACGCGCCGCCGGTTCATCGAAAGTCGACGAAATCACTTCGCCCTTCACCGAACGCTGCATGTCGGTCACTTCTTCCGGACGTTCATCGATCAGAAGAACGATGAGATAGCATTCGGGATGGTTTGCGGTGATCGAATGGGCAATGTTCTGCAGAAGAACGGTCTTACCGGTACGCGGCGGCGCGACGATCAGGCCGCGCTGGCCCTTGCCGAGCGGTGCCACCAGATCGATGACGCGCGGCGACAGATCCTTGGAGGTCGGAACTTCCAGTTCCATCTTGAAGCGCTCATTCGGGTAGAGCGGCGTCAGATTGTCGAAGTGAACCTTGTGACGGATTTTTTCCGGATCTTCGAAATTGATCGTATTGACCTTGAGCAGCGCGAAATAACGCTCGCCTTCCTTGGGGCCGCGGATCGGTCCTTCGACCGTATCGCCGGTCTTGAGCGAGAAACGACGCAGCTGCGAGGGAGAAATATAAATATCGTCAGGACCCGGCAGATAGTTAGCGTCGGCGGAACGCAGGAAGCCAAATCCATCCTGCAGCACCTCGACGACGCCTTCGCCGATAATTTCGACGTCCTGGGCTGCCAGTTTCTTGAGGATCGCGAACATCAGTTCCTGCTTGCGCATGGCGCTCGCGTTTTCGACCTCAAGCGTTTCGGCAAAAGCCAGCAGCTCCACCGGTGTCTTGTTTTTCAGTTCTTGTAGTTTCATTTCCTGCATGGATGAGGAACTCTTTTTAAAATGTAAGGAGAAAATGCAGTTGTTCGGAAAGGTGGCCACTTGGATCGTGACCGGCATCGAAGGCCTGCTGTCTTGAAGGGAAGAGGCTTCCTACATACTGATTTGCAGCGTGTAGAGCAAGCCTCATGTAGGGATAGCAGGAAATTTCTGCAACAGAAAAATGGCAGAAACCCGGCGAGCGGGTTTCTTTTTAAAGTCGTTTTCAGATCAGAACGGCTTCACGATCACCAGTATGACGATCAGGATCATAAGAACCGTCGGCACTTCATTGATGATTCGCCAGTGCTTTGCCGAGCGCATGTTGCGGTCTTCCGCAAAAAGCCGCGCGGATTTCGACAGATAGCCATGCAGGCCGGACATCAGCACGACGAGCAGCAGCTTGACATGCAGCCAGCCGCCCTGAAATCCGAAGATTTCCCAGGCCATCCACAGGCCGGCGATCCAGGTCACGGCCATGGCGGGATTGATGATGAAGCGCAGCAGGCGGCGCTCCATCACCTTGAATGTTTCTGACGTTTCGGAACCGGGTTTTGCGGCAGTGTGATAGACGAAAAGGCGTGGCAGATAGAGCATCCCCGCCATCCATGCGATGACGGCAATCACGTGCAGCGATTTGACCCAGAGATAGGCGTCGGCTGGATTCACGTGAAACAATGCCCAGACGCCGAGCGCGACCACGACCAGCGAAACGACTATGCGAATGGCAACCGCCGATCCGCGATTTTCCGGAGCTGTCTGGCTCATGATTTTCCTCCGCGAATACGGTCGACCATGCGCTGCACATTTTCGATTGGCGCTTGTGGCGTGATTCCGTGTCCAAGATTGAAGATCAGCGGGCCCTGGCCCAGACGTTCGAGAACGGCATCGATGCCTTCATCCAGAGCGCTGCCGCCAGCCACCACGCGCAGCGGATCGAGATTGCCCTGCACCGCGCCCTCTTCCTGCAAGGCGGCCGCAAAGGACAGGGGAACCGACCAGTCGAGGCCAAGCGCGTCCACACCGGTCTTCTGGCGATAGCTCGCATAAAGCATCCCGGCTCCTTTCGGGAAGCCGATGATGCGGGCCTCCGGATAAACCGCCCTCACCTTCTGGACGATCCGGGCAACGGGCTGGATGCAGAAACGCTCAAAGCAGTCCTCGTCCAGAACGCCAGACCAGGAATCGAAAATCTGAACCGCGTCTGCGCCCGCATCGAGCTGTTCGATGAGATATTCGGCGGAAACATCGGCAAGATCGTTCAGGAGCTTTTCAAAGGCTTCCGGGAAGCGATAGGCGAAAAGACGGGCGGGCGCCTGATCCGGCGTGCCGTGACCGGCAATCATGTAGGTCGCAACGGTCCAGGGAGCGCCGCAGAAGCCGAGCAGCGTGGTTTCGTTGGGCAACTGCTCGCGCAGCAGCCGAACCGTCTCGTAGACCGGCTCAAGCCTTTTGGCGACGCCTTCCGTCTCAAGCCAGAAAATCTCGTCGGCATCGATCGGCGTCATCAAAGGTCCTTTGCCTTCTTCAAAGCGAAGGTCACGTCCAAGGGCGTGAGGGATGACAAGAATGTCCGAAAAGAGAATGGCTGCATCAAAGCCAAAGCGGCGGATCGGCTGAAGGGTCACCTCGACGGCCAGATCGGGCGAGTAGCACAGATCGAGAAAGCTTCCAGCCTTTTTGCGGGTCTCGCGATATTCGGGAAGATAGCGTCCGGCCTGTCGCATCATCCAGATTGGAGGCGGAAACACCGTTTCGCCGTCGATCACTCTCAAGACCTTGCGCTTCATCTGATTTTTATCCGCTTTGTTGGTTACCTGATCCGGCGTTGGTCAAAAGTTATCCAGTCCGGTTCTCATAAAGAAGGGATGATTCAGGAATCTTTTGATTCTTAGAGTCTGTTGGAATCGGGGATTAAGCTCTGTCCCGGTTTTCCCCACAGTTCCGAAATTGCCGTCTCATCCTGTGCAATTATTCACCGACAGTCTGACCAAATAAAAAGAAAACTCAATTCCCTCTTTTAATATAAAGGGTTACCAATTGACGCAGTGCATGCCGATTTGTGGAAAAGCTGGGAATTACCGCGGGATTTCGCGGATTCGTGAGTCTTGTCCACATTTGTTGATAATCGCTCACCACATGTTCGCCCGCTGTGGATGACTTGCCAAGTTTCCCACCGCCTGCCATGGCTTGTGAAAGACGTTCGTCCGTTACGCACAGCCGTCAACAGGAGGGCAAAAAAACTGTGGTGAGACCGCTTTCCTACTTTCATCTTCATCTGATTTCTGATGCGACCGGAGAGACTCTCCTCGCGGCGGGCCGCGCGGCGGCGGCGCAATATGCCAATGCGCGTGCCATCGAGCATATCTATCCGCTGATCCGCACCGAAAAGCAGCTGCGCAAGGTTCTCGAAGGCATCGATGCGGAGCCTGGCATCGTGCTCTATACAATCGTGGACCAGAAACTGGCGGCGATCATTGACGAATCCTGCGCGGAAATGGGGGTCCCCAGCGTTTCCGTGCTGGAGCCGGTGCTCAACACGTTTCAATCCTATCTCGGTGCGCCCGCGCACCGCCGCGCCAGTGCGCAGCATGTCCTCAATGCCGATTATTTCCGGCGGATTGACGCGCTCAATTTCACGATGGAGCATGATGACGGGCAATTACCCTATGATATAGAGGAAGCTGACGTCATTCTGGTCGGCATTTCACGCACATCCAAGACGCCGACGAGCATTTATCTCGCCAATCGCGGCATCAAGACCACCAATGTTCCCATCGTGCTTGGCATTCCACTGCCGGAAGTCCTGTTCACAACCAAAAGGCCGCTGGTCGTCGGGCTGGTCGCCACCGCCGAACGGATTTCGCAAATCCGCCAGAACCGGCCGCTCGGCAATGTGCCGTCGCTGGATACCGGGCTTTATACGGACCGCGTTTCCATCTCGGAAGAACTGGCTTATGCGCGTAATATATGCAATCGGCACGGCTGGCCGATCATAGACGTGTCGCGCCGGTCGATCGAGGAAACCGCGGCGGCTATCCTCGCTTTGCTGCGCGAAAAGACTAACAGAAGGGATTTCGACCATGACTGAACTTATCCTTGCCTCCAAAAGCCCTTTCCGTTCGGCCTTGCTGAAAAATGCCGGCATCGCTTTTTCAACGGCAAGCGCGGAGGTCGACGAGCGCGCTGTCGAAGCCCCGCTTTACGAAACGGGCGCCACGCCGGAAGAGGTCGCGCAGGTTCTGGCCGAGGCGAAGGCGCTCGATGTGAGCGAGAAGAACCCCGGCGCGGTGGTGATCGGCTGCGACCAGACCCTGTCGCTCGGCGACAAGATTTTCCACAAGCCCGCCGATATGGAGGCGGCGCGCCGCCAGCTCCTGAAATTTTCCGGCATGACCCACCAATTGAACAGCGCTGTCGTGCTGGCGAAGGATGGCAAAACCCTGTGGCGTCACGTTTCGATCGCTCGCATGACGATGCGCGATCTCGATCCCGGTTTTGTCGGGCGTTATCTCGGCCGCGTCGGGGACACTGCCCTTTGCAGCGTCGGCGCCTATCAGGTGGAGGGGCCGGGCATCCAGCTCTTTGAGAAGATTGATGGCGATTATTTCACGATTGTCGGCCTGCCGCTCCTGCCGCTGCTCGACGAACTGCGCAAGGAAAAACTGATCGATGGCTAAGAAGGCATTTGTCACCGGCTTTCCGATAAAACACTCACGCTCGCCGCTGATCCACGGTTTCTGGCTCGCCGAACTCGGGATAGACGGTTCCTATGAGGCCATAGAAGTAAAGCCGGAGGACTTTGCCTCCTTCGCTTCCTCACTGGCCGAAAACGGTTTTGCCGGTGGCAATGTCACCATTCCGCACAAGGAAGCAGCCTTTGCTGCCGTGGAAAGTCTGGACGAGGCGGCCAAAGCCATCGGCGCGGTCAACACGCTCTGGCTTGAGGGCGGCAGGCTTCACGGCGGTAATACGGATGCCTACGGTTTTGCCGCCAATCTCGATGCGTCGGCTCCCGGCTGGGACAATGCCGACAGCGCCCTTGTCCTGGGGGCCGGTGGCGCAAGCCGGGCAATCGTTCATGCGCTCCTGTCGCGCGGCTTTGCGAAAGTCGCCATCGTCAATCGCACGGTGAGCCGGGCAGAGGATCTTGCGGCCCATTTCGGACCGCGTGTCGCGGCGCATGGATGGGATGCGGCACAGGACCTCGTTTCCGATGCCGGACTGATCGTCAACACCACATCGCTCGGCATGAGCGGCCATGATGACGGGGAAAAATTCCCGCTCGATCTTGGCAAGGCGTCGCCAAAGGCAGTCGCTACCGATATCGTTTATGTGCCGCTTCAAACGCCGTTTCTGAAAAAGGCCGAAGAAGCCGGACTGGCAACCGTGGACGGGCTTGGCATGCTGCTGCATCAGGCCGTTCCGGGTTTTGAGCGCTGGTTCGGCAAAAGGCCGCAAGTGACGAAAGCCCTGCGTGAGCATATTCTGGCGGATATGAAAAAGGCTGGTGCTTTATGATCGTGCTCGGACTGACCGGCTCCATCGGCATGGGAAAAACAACGGCGGCGAACATGTTCGCCGAAGCCGGCGTGCCAATCTATAGCGCCGATGATGCCGTGCATCGGCTTTATTCCGGTCGCGCGGCCCCGTTGATCGAGGCTGCTTTTCCGGGCGCGGTGGAAAACGGTGCGGTCAACCGGGACAAGCTTTCCGCCGCCGTCATTGGAAAACCGGAAGCCCTGAAAAAGCTGGAGGCTATCGTCCATCCGCTTGTGCGTGAGGAAGAAGAAGCCTTTCGCCGCGAGGCGGAAGAAACTGGCGCGGCCCTGGCGCTGATCGACATTCCGCTGCTTTTCGAAACCGGCGGCGACAGGCGGGTGGACAAGATCGTGGTCGTCTCCGCGCCCGCCGAGGTGCAGCGCGCCCGCGTACTTGCAAGGCCGGGCATGAGCGAAGAAAAGCTCGACGCCATTCTCGCCCGCCAGACGCCGGACGCCGAAAAGCGCGCGCGCGCGGATTTCATTATCGATACGAGCGGGAGTTTCGACAATCTGCGCCGCCAGATTACCGAAATCGTCGCGGAATTAAGTGGAAAGCCTGCGGTCGCGACCGAATAGCGGCAGCCGCTGTGCTATAGCTGTTCAACATATTTCCCGAGAGGTTCTTCAATGCGTGAAATCGTTTTCGATACGGAAACCACCGGTCTGGAAAGGCTTGAGGACCGTGTGATCGAAATCGGCGGCGTGGAACTGATCAACAAGTTTCCCACAGGCCGCAGATTCCACAAATACATCAACCCGCAGGGACGTCAGGTTCACCCCGAGGCGCTTGCGGTGCACGGCATCAGCAATGAGCAATTGCTGGACAAGCCGACATTCGCGGAAATTCTGGACGAGTTTCTGGAATTTTTCGATGGCGCGAAGCTCGTCGCGCATAATGCCATGTTCGACCTTGGCTTTATCAATGCGGAACTGGCACGGCTGGGAAAGGCTGAAATCCAGGCGGAACGCATCATCGATACGCTGGCGCTGGCGCGCCGCAAGCACCCGATGGGTCCGAACTCGCTCGATGCGCTGTGCAAGCGCTATGGCATCGAAAACGGCCACCGCACCCTGCACGGCGCCTTGCTCGATTCCGAGATTTTGGCGGAAGTCTATATTGAACTGATCGGCGGCAAGCAGACGGCGCTCGGCCTCAGCATCGGGGGAACGACGAGCGGCAGCAATACCGGGGATAGCGGCGCGGGCATCATCCTTGCTGCGCGTCCGAGACCGCTTGCACCGCGCATTACGGATGAGGAACGCGCGGCTCACACGGCACTTGTGGCCAAGCTCGGCGACAAGGCCATCTGGAAGAAATATCTGTCTTAAAAATTCCGCCCGAATGAAAAAAGCCCGGTCGAACCGGGCTCAGACTGCTGACAAACCCCTGGCCTTGTTGAGGGGTTTGTGATTCATTGGGTCATGCTGAAGAAACCCGCTCCGTCGCAGACAGCTCTCGAGATGGTAACGCTCGACAGTCTGGT
>Ga0182741_1000898_pt1 | contig 41928 bp, 38 predicted proteins | sample eDN5th37CBELigOP_FD_128874 | JGI IMG/M metagenome (GOLD analysis project Ga0182741, IMG submission 128874) | Enriched Organic Plus compost microbial communities from Emeryville, California, USA - eDNA 5th pass 37_C BE-Lig OP (version 2) (version 2) ... | reverse complement strand
GCGGATCGACGTGTCGCGCTCGATCGCCTCCACCAGGCCGGACAGCTCGTCGGCCCGCGGGTCAGGGGCCGGGGCCCGCTCGGCGAACCAGGCGAGCAGGTCGGCGCAGGCGTCCGCGACGTCCTGGTCGGGGGCGAGGAGCCGCGCCGCGAGGTCGGCGTCGGGCGGGCCGCCGAGCAGGTCCGGGTAGGGCCCGGCGCGGTCGACCAGCGCACGAGCGGGCCGGTCGGTGAACGGCCGGAAGCCAGCCGGGCGGAAGGCCACCGCGATCGCCCGGCCCTGCCCCTCGAGCACCCGGTGGAAGAGGCGCGACGGCACGCCGGTGACGACGAGCCGGGGCTGCCCCTCCCACCGCTCGGCCGACACGTGCACGGCCGGGCGGGGCACCACGGCCTGCCGGTACGGCGCCGGCGTGTCCCAGCGGACGGACCAGGCGTAGTCGACGCACCAGCGGAGGTCCTCGGGCGGCGGGACCCGCCCCACCTCGACGCGCGCGCCGGGGACCTCGGGACGCAGGACCTGGGCCTGCTCGCGACGTCGGGCCTCCACCCCGGTGAGGGTAGGCACGTGTCGCCGATCTCCTATCCCCGCGCCCGGCGCCAGGGGGATCGTGAGGGCATGACCGCACGACTCGCGATGTTCACGATCGACTGCGCCGACCCGGAGCGGCTCGCCGCCTTCTACGCGGAGCTGCTCGGGATGCAGGTCGCGGTCGCCAACGCCGACTACGCCATGCTGACCGGCGAGGGCCCGGCCCTCGGGTTCGGGCGGGTCGAGGGCTACGAGCCGCCCGCGTGGCCGAACCCCGACGGGACGAAGCGGTTCCACCTCGACGTGGCCGTGGAGGACCTGGCGGCGGCGGAGGAGCGGGCGCTGGCCCTCGGCGCCCGCCTGGCCGACCCGCAGCCGGGCGACACCTGGCGGGTCCTCCTCGATCCGGCCGGCCACCCGTTCTGCCTCACCCGCGCCGACGCCTGGAGCTGACCGGGACCGCGCGCCCGAGGGCTGCGGCGGCGGGCCGCCGAGCAGCGGTCCCGTCCGCCGCTGCGGACGCTGCTCGAGGTTGCCGCCTGCGTCGCAGCGTCGGGTCGGTGCGATAGGTTCGGACGCCCAGGCGGGCTGGAGCCAGGAGATCCGATGCCCGTGCTGTCCCCCCGCCGCAGACTCGCGATCGGCGCTGCCGTCGCGCTGGGCCTCGTCGTCGCCGCCTGTGGAGACGACGATGGCGCAGGCACCACCACGACGTCGAGCACGACGAGCACCGACGCCACCAGCACGACGGCGGAGCCGACGACCACCACCGAGCCGCCCCGCCGGCTGTCGGTGGAGGAGCTGCGGGGCGTCCTCCTGCGGCCTGACGAGGTGCCGGGGCACCTCGAGCTCGACGAGGAGGACCCCGCTCCGGACGGCTGGCGGGGGACCGACCCGCCGGAGTGCGGAGAGATGCTGAACGCCGGTGGCACCGGCGAGGTCCGGGCGACCACCACGTACTCGGACCCGCGGGGGTACCTCAGCTACAGCGCCGTGGCCGAGCACACGCCCGGCGAGGTGGTGGACCTCGACGTGTTCCGGGAGGCGTTCGCCGGGCCCTGCGCCACCTTCGGCTACGAGACCGAGGGTGGGGACCGAGGCACGTTCCGGCTCGCCCTGATCCGCGACCTCGAGGACCTCGGCGACGACGCCATGCTCGGCCGCATGGACATCGTCTGGGAGCAGCCCGAGTACCAGGTGGAGCAGACCGTCTTCACCGCCTACTTCCGACGTGGCGACGTGTCGATCCAGGTGGATGTCTCGTCGACCTCGGTCCCCGCCCGCGACGCGTACGGCCCCGAGATCACCCCCGAGGAGGCGGAGCAGCTGGCCCGCCGCATCGACACGGACCTCGCCGCGCTGCTCGAGGGCTGAGCGCGCCCGCGCTCAGCCCGTGGTGCGGCGCCGGTAGCGGCCGATGGCGGCGGGCACGGCGACCGCCAGGAGCACGGCCACGTAGACGAACGCCGCAGCGACGGGGTGCTCCATCGGCCACACGTCCTTCGGCGACGGCGCCACCGGGTTGCCCCAGAGCTCCCGGACGGCGGCCACCAGCACGCTGATCGGGTTGAGGCTGGCCGCCCACTGGAGGACGTTCGGCAGCGTGTCGATGGGTACGAACGCGTTGCTCACGAACGTCAGCGGGAACACCGCTGGGAACACCACGCCCATCACCGCGTCGGGGGTGCGGACGAGGAGGCCGAGGAAGGTGCCCATCCACACCATCGCCGTGGCGAAGGCGAGGACGAGGACGGCCGACAGCGCGAGCTCGCCGATGCCGCTGTGGGCGCGCCACCCGACGACGAGGCCGGCACCGAGCAGGAGCACGGTGGCCAGGACCATGCCAGCCAGCTCGGCCAGGCAGTGGCCGACGAGGAAGGCGGTGCGCCGGACGGGGAGCGACCGGAACCGGTCGATGACGCCCTCGGTCATGTCGGTGGCGATCGACGCGGCGGGCCCGGCGAGGCCGAAGGCGAGCGACTGGATGAGGATCCCGCCCACCAGGTACTCGCGGTAGCTGCCCCCGTCGACGCCGATCGCGCCGCCGAACACGTAGGCGAAGAGCAGCACGAACATGAGCGGCTGGATCGTGACGTCGAACAGCTTCTCGGGCACCTGGCGGATGTGGGCGGCCCGCCGGCGGGCGAAGACGAGGGCCTCCCGCAGCAGCGGGGCGCTCGGTCCGCTCGGGGCGACGGTCGGCGCCTGGTCCAGCGGGGTCACGGGATCGAGGACAGCGGTCATGCGGGGCTCCCTGCGGGCTCGAGGTCGGACGGACGGTCGGTGAGCGTGAGGAAGACGTCGTCGAGGGTGGCGTGGCGCCGGTTGACGTCGGTGGCGTCGATCCCGGCGTCGTCGAGTGCTCGGACGAGCTCGACGATCCGGGTCCGGGGCCCCACGGCGGCGCTGACCAGGAGGCGGTCCTCGTCGATCGAGGGCTCCCCGTCGACGAGGACCGCGATCGCCGCCGCCGCGGCGCGCAGCTGCCCGGCCGAGGGCACGGTGACGTCGACCCGGTCGGTGCCGATGCGGGCCTTCAGCTCGGCAGGCGTGCCCTGGGCGACGGCGCGCCCGTGGTCGAGGACGACGACGTGGTCAGCGAGGCGGTCGGCCTCCTCGAGGTACTGCGTGGTGAGGACGAGCGTGGTGCCCTCCCGCACGAGGTCCCGCAGCTGGTCCCACAGGTCGTTGCGGCTGCGGGGGTCGAGGCCGGTCGTCGGCTCGTCGAGGAACAGGACCTGCGGGCGGGCCACGAGGCTGGCGACGAGGTCGAGGCGCCGGCGCATCCCCCCGGAGAAGGTCTTGACCAGCCGATCGGCGACGTCGCTCAGCCCGACCAGCTCGAGCAGCTCGTCGGCTCGGGCCCGGGCCTGCGCCTTCGATCGGCCGTGGAGCCGGCCGACCAGCTCGAGGTTCAGGCGGGCCGAGAGCAGCCCGTCGACGGTGGCCTCCTGGGCGGCGACGCCGATGCGCCGGCGCACCTCGTCGGGCTGGGCGGTGACGTCGAACCCGGCGACCGTGGCCGAGCCCTCGGTGGGCTGGGCCAGCGTGGTGAGGATGCGGATGGCCGTGCTCTTGCCGGCGCCGTTGTGGCCGAGGAGCCCGAGCACCTGGCCGGGCTCGACCTCGAGGTCGAGGTCCCGCAGGGCCCAGAGGTCCCCGTAGCGCTTGCCGAGGCCCGACGCCGCGACCCCGGCCGGCGCGCGCTTCGTATGCCGTACCAGTGACTCGTACATAGTACGAACAGTTGTAGCGGTACGCTGTACGACATGGCAAGGGGTTCCTCCGACAAGGCCGCCGAGGTGGCGGACAAGCTCGCCGAGAAGGCGGCCCGAAAGGCGGAGAAGCTCCACGCCAAGGCCGAGAAGCTCCACACCACCGTCGACAAGCTGGCCGCCAAGGCCGAGCGGCTGCAGGAGTGGGCCGACCGGCTCGAGGCCATCGAGCTGTGGCGCCGGGAGACCCCCGGTCGACGCCAGGCCCGCTTCACCCGCCGGGACCTCGCCCGGGCCGCGGTGGCGCTGGTCGACGCCGAGGGGGCCGAGGCGCTCTCGATGCGGCGGCTGGCCCAGGAGCTCGGGGCCGGGACGATGACCCTCTACCACTACGTCCGGAACAAGGACGAGCTGCTCGCGCTCGTCGGCGACGAGGTGATGGCCGAGGTGCTCGTCCCCGACGTGACCGCCCTGCCGGAGGACTGGGTCGAGGCGATGGTGGTGATCGCCACCCGCACGCGGGACGCGATGCGCCGCCACCCGTGGATGTTCGAGCTGAACCTCGACCCGGGCTTCGGCCCGAGCTCGGTGCGGCACATCGACCAGACGCTCTTCGCCCTCCGCTCGCTCGACGCCGACCTCGACGTGAAGGTCGACGTCGTCCTCGCCGTGGACGAGTACGTGATGGGCTACTGCCTCCAGGAGCGCGGCGCGCTCGGGCCCGGTCAGCCGCCGATGGCCGACCTCGTCGCCTACGCGACCGAGCTCGTCTCCGCCGGCGGGTACCCGACGCTCGAGGGCCTCCTGGCCGGCGACGGCGGCGGGGTGGCTGAGCTGTGGGACGCGTTCGTCCGCATCGGCGCCGACGACGCCCGCTTCGAGCGCAACCTCCGCCGGCTCCTGCGGGGCATCGCCGCCGACCTCGACCGGTAGGCCCGCCGCCTCAGGTGGTCGCCGGCGAGCGCATCGGCATGCGCCGGAGCGGCTCGTCCCCGTCGAGGAACCGGCGGACGAGGCCGACGACCGCGTCCGGGGCCTCGTGGTGGAGCAGGTGGGAGGTGTGGGGCAGGATCGCCAACCGGGCGTCGGGCAGGGCCTCGTAGAGGTCGACCACGTGGTGGAGGTCCACGACGTCGTCGTCGGCAGCGACGACGAGCGTCGGGGTCGTCACCGCCCGCAGCTCGACCGGGTCGAGCACCGGGCTGGTGGCGCCCATGGTGCTGACCTTGCGGTGGAACGACGGCCAGTGGTCGGGACCGTCGGGCGAGGTCCTGGCGTACGCCTCGCGCATGGGGGCGAGGCGGGGGCTGTCGGGGTCCGGGTGGGCGAGCCGCTCGACCATCTGGGGCAGGAGCGCCTCGTGGTGGAGGTGCCCGGAGATCACCACCATCGAGCGGACGAGGTCGGGGCGGGCCAGCGCGAGGAGCATCGCGGTGGTGGCCCCGTCGCTGAAGCCGACGAGGTCGACCGGCCCACCGATCACCTGGTCGATGAAGGCGGCGGTCTCCGCCGCCATCGCGTCGTAGGTGTGAGGACCGTCCACGTCCGGGGTGCGGCCGTGGCCGCGCCGCTCGGGGCGCAGCACCCGACGCTCCCCCGCCAGCGCCTCGGCGAGGAAGGTCCAGTCGTCCGCCGTCTCCAGCCCGCCGTGGAGCACGACGACGCTCGGGCCGGAGCCCTCGTCGAGGTAGTGGGTCCTCACGCCGGCGGCGTCGTGCAGCTGGGGCATCGCTCCTCCTCCCTGGTCGGACGACGGGACCGGTGACCCAGCGTCGCGGGCCGTCGCTGACACCGGCCGTCAGGGTGCGTGACGGCGCCGCCGGTCCAGGTGGGAAGGTGGAGGGTCCGACCGAGAGGAGGAAGCGATGCGCGGCGCAGTCCTGCACGGCCCCGGTGACGTCCGGGTGGAGGAGCGCGAGGACCCGAGGATCGAGGCCCCCACCGACGCGATCATCCGCCTGTCCGCCACCTGCATCTGCGGGTCGGACCTGTGGCCCTACCGGGGCGAGGCGGGCGACGAGCCGGCACCGATGGGCCACGAGTACTGCGGCATCGTCGAGGAGGTCGGGCCCGAGGTGACCACGGTGCGCCCGGGCCAGTTCGTCGTCGGCTCGTTCTTCGCGTCCGACAACACCTGCGAGCTGTGCCGGGCCGGCTACCAGTCCGCGTGCGTCCACCGCTTCCCGATGGGCCGCATCGGCACCCAGGCCGAGTACGCCCGGGTCCCGATGGCGGACGGGACGCTCGTGGCCACGCCCGAGGTGCCGGACCCCGACCTCGTCCCGAGCTTCCTCGCCGCGTCCGACGTGCTCGGCACGGGCTGGTTCGCGGCGGTCGCCGCCGAGGTCGGGCCGGGCAAGACCGTGGTCGTGGTCGGCGATGGCGCCGTCGGCCTCCACGGGGTGCTGGCGGCCAGCCGGCTCGGTGCCGAGCGGATCATCGTGATGAGCCGCAACCCCGCCCGCCAGGCGCTCGCCCGCACCTACGGCGCCACGGACGTCGTCGAGGAGCGGGGCCGGGAGGGCGTGGCCCACGTGAAGGACCTGACCGACGGGCTCGGGGCCCACGCCACGATCGAGGCGGTCGGCACCCGCGAGGCGATGCTGCAGGCGATCGGGGCGACCCGCCCCGGCGGCCACGTCGGCTTCGTCGGGGTCACCCACGGCGACCTGCCCGGCGGGTTCCTGTTCCGCAGCCACGTGCACCTGCACGGCGGCCCCGCCCCGGTCCGGCGCTTCCTGCCCGAGCTCATGCAGCTGATCTGGGACCGGGCCATCGACCCGGGCCTCGTGTTCGACCTCGCGCTCCCCCTGGGGGAGGCGCCCGAGGGCTACCGGGCCATGGACGAGCGCCGCGCCATCAAGGTGCTGCTCACCGTCTGACGCCTCGCGCGGTCCGGTGGCGGCGGCGAGGCGCAGCCGCGCCGACACGGGTGACGAGGCCGCAGAGGACCTGGTCGAGGAGACGGTCGACCTGGTCGTCCCCCCGAGGACCCTGCTCGACGATCCAGGCCGTCGCCGCCGCCAGGTCGAGCACGTCCTGGGGGTCGCGCGGCGGCGGGAGGGCCCCCGCCGCGACCGCCGCGTCCACCAGGCCACGGCCCGCGTCGTGGGCGGCCTCGCAGGCGACGACGCTCGGGTGGTCGTGATCGGGCAGGGCCACGAGCGTCGCGGCCAGCCCCCGGAAGGTGGCGGCGTGGGCCGCGTAGGCGCGGAGCCAGGCCACGAGCGCCGCCGCCGGGTCGCGCTCGGCCGCCAGCGAGCCGGCGAGCGCGACGAGCTCGTCGAGCCCGTCGCGCATGAGCGCGAGGATCAGGTGGTCGCGGGTCGGGAAGTGCCGGTAGAGGGTCCCCGACCCCACGCCGGCCGCCGCCGCGATGTCGTCGAGCGAGGCGCCCACGCCGTCGCGGGCGAACGCGGCCCGCGCCGCCTCTCGGATCCTGCGGTTGTTCCGCTCTGCGTCGGCGCGCACCGGCTCCTCGCTGGACGACAAGCGGAGACTGCCTCCGCTACTATCCGGGGACTGCCTCCGGATGCTAGCGGGGGCCCTGCGCACGGAGGTGGCATGCGGATCAGCGCCAACGTGGCGATCGGGCCGGACGGCCCCCAGACCCACGACGAGATCGCCGGCGAGGTCGCTGACGTGGCTCGCCACGGCCTCGCCGGGGCGTGGTGGCCACAGCTGCCGCCGGTCGAGGGGACGGCGGCGTGGGACCCGCTGGTCTCGATCGCCGCCACCGCCGCGCTGGCGCCGGGCATCGAGCTCGGCGTGGCGGTCGCACTCGCACAGCTGCAGCACCCGCTGCGCCTCGCGGCGCAGGCGCTCACCGTCCAGGCCGTCTCCGGGAACCGCCTCACGCTCGGGCTCGGCGTGGGCCACGCCCCGATCGTCGAGGGCGTCTACGGCGTCTCCCACCGCTCCCCCGTGCGCGACCTGGCCCGCACCCTCGAGGTGCTCGTCCCTGCGCTCCGGGGCGACCCGGTGCCGGCGGGCGCCGCACCGGCGATCGTCCAAGTCCCCGGGGCGCGCCCGCCGAGCCTGCTGCTCGCCGCGCTGGGTCCCCGGATGCTCGAGCTGGCCGGACGCTGGGCGGACGGGACGGTCACCACCTGGGCGGGCCCGCGCGCCCTGGCCACCCACGTCGTGCCGCGGCTCACGGCGGCCGCCGCCGCAGCCGGTCGGCCCGCACCGCGCGTCGTCGCCAACGTCCTCGCCACGGTCACGGCCGACGCCGAGGGCGCCCGCCGCCGGGCCGCCGAGCGGTTCGGCCTCGCCGGGCAGCTCCCCAGCTACCGGGCGATGCTCGACCTCGACGGCCGGTCCGGCCCGGCCGACGCCCTCGTCGCCGGCGACGAGGACGAGGTCGCGTCGGCGCTGGCCGAGCTCGTAGACGCGGGTGCCACCGAGGTCCTCGTCTCCGTCGTCGGCCCGCCCACCGACCGCGCCCGCACCCTCGCGCTGCTCGGCGAGCTGAGCCGAGCCGCCCGGGCGAGCCGGTCGGACGCGCCCGGCCGGTAGCCTGACCGCCCCGGCCGACCCCCGGTCGGGGCCGACGAGGGTGTCCCGTACCGGCCGTGCAAAGACGGGCTCAGGAGCGTTCGATGTCTTGGGTCGTGCTGATCGTCGCCGGGCTGCTCGAGGTCGGGTGGGCCTCGGTCCTGCCCGCCACCGAGGGGCTGAGCCGGCCCCTCCCCACCGCCGCCTTCCTCGCCATGCTCGGCGCCAGCATGGTGCTCTTGGCCAAGGCGGCCGAGACGATCCCGCTCGGGACCGCCTACGGCGTGTGGGTGGGCATCGGCGCGGTGGGAACGGCGATCGTCGGCATCCTGCACCACGGCGACCCGGCCACCCCGACGAGACTCGGGTTCCTCGCGCTGCTCGTCGTGGCGCTCGTCGGGCTCAAGGCCACGAGCGCGTGACCGACGCCGAGCGCCCGCTCGCGGTCGTCGACATCGACGGCGTGCTCGCCGACGTCCGCCACCGGCTGCACCACCTCCAGCGCCGGCCGAAGGACTGGCGGCGGTTCTTCGCCGAGGCCGAGCACGACGAGCCGCACCCCGAGGGCCTCGCCGTCGTCGAGCGGCTCCGGGCCGACCACGAGGTCGTGCTGCTGACCGGTCGGCCGCGGCACCTCGCGGACGCCACCCGTGCCTGGCTGGCCCGCCACGGCCTCGGGGACCTGCGCCTCGTCATGCGCCCGCCCGGCGACTCCCGCCCGGCCGCCGTCGTGAAGGTGGAGCGGCTGGCCGAGCTGGCCGCCGGGCGCACCGTCGCCGTCGTCGTCGACGACGACCCGCTCGTCATCGAGGCGATGGCCCGGGCCGGCTACCCGACCTTCCTCGCCGACTGGGAGCCGCGCGTCGACACCGACGAGGCGGCCCTGCGCCAGGCGCAGGAGGAGGAGGGCCGCACCTGAGGCGAGCGGGGCACCGCCGGGCGCTAGAACACCTGACCATGCGCCGACGCCTCGCCGCCCTCGTCCTGCCCCTCGCCCTCGTCGCCGTCGCCTGCGGCGACGACGATGCCGGAGACGACCGCGCCGCCGACGGGCGCGACACCACGACGACGGCCGAGGCGCGCGTCGAGCCGACGAGCTTCGCCGAACGGGGGCCCCACCCGGTCGGCCAGATCGACCTCGAGACCGCCGACGGCGTGCGGATGGCCGTCTTCTACCCCGCCGCCGCCGACCTGCCGGAGGACGCCGAGCCGTACACGTACTCGGGCGAGGACGTGCTCGACCCGGCGATCGCCGCGGTGCTGCCCGACGCACTCGCGGGCGAGGTCGCCCCGGCGGACACCTGGGTGGAGGTGCCGGCCAGCGACGACGGCCCCTTCCCGCTCGTGCTCCACAGCCACGGCTTCTCCGCCAACTCGCGCTTCGGCAACCGGCACCACGCGGCGGTGGCGTCGTGGGGATTCGTCGTCGCGTCGGTCGACCACCCCGAGCGCGGCCTGGCCGCCGTGCTCGGCGCCTTCCTGGGCGGCGGGTCCGAGGCGTCGTCGGACGAGCGGCTCGACACCGAGCAGCTGCTCGCCGCGCTCGATCACCTGAGCGCGCCCGACGCCCTCGCCGGCACGCCGCTCGAAGGGATCGTGGACGTCGAGCGCGTCGCCGTGGAGGGCCACAGCGCCGGCGGCAGCGCGTCGGGCACCGCCGCCTTCGACGAGCGGGTGTCGCTCTGGATCGGCCAGGCCCCGGGCGCTCCCCTGCCGCCCGAGGGCGACCTCGACGCCTACCGCACCGAGCCCGGCGGACGGCTCGACACGATCGCGCTGCTGCGCGACGCCGAGCCGTTCGCGGCCGAGTCGCTCATCATCGCCGCCGAGGGCGACGACACGATCCCCCTCAGCGCCGTCGAGCGCATCTACGAGTGGCTGGGCGCACCGAAGCGGCTCGCGGTGATCGCCGGCAGCGGCCACTCCGTGTTCGTCGACCCGTGCGTGCCGATCCGCGAGAGCGGCGGGCTGAGCGCGTTCGTGGAGGGGCTCGGCCTCGACCCGGCGGAGGTGCCCGTCGTGCGCCTCGGCGAGGACGGCTGCCTCCCGGAGGACACCGATCCCGCGGTCGTGTGGGGCCTGATCGACCACCTCACCGTGGCCCAGCTCCGCCTCACCTTCGGGATCGAGCCCGAGGTCGCCGAGGCGTCCCTCGATCCCGCCTACCTCGACGGGGCCTTCCCCGGGCTCCTGCTGCGCCTCGACGCCGACCAGGGCTGAGGGCTGCCGACGGCGCGGGCGTGGCGGGTCCGGCGGCGCCGACCTGGCCCGCGGCTACTCCGACCAGGTGCGGATGGCGTCGAGCACCTCGACCTCCGGGAACGACCACACGAACCGCTCCACCGCGTCGATCGTCTCCACCGCACCGCGGTGGCTGGAGGCCACGACGGCGAAGCCGAGGCCGGCGCGCTGCCACGAGCCCTGCCCGTCCACCTCGGCGGCCGACACCTTGAACCGGTGGCGGGCGCCGTCGAGGATCGGCCGCAGCACCTGACGGCGGTCCTTCAGGGACCGGGCAGCGGGGATCCGGACCTGCAGCTCGAGCGACAGGACGAACACGGCCGCGAACGTATCGCCGCGCCCTCGCGCCGCCTCCGGCCGCGGGCTCGCTACCGCTCGGACGGGATCGAGGGCAGCGGCTCGACGCCCACGGCTTCGGGGACCAGGTCGCGACGGCGGAGCTCCTCGAGGCGAACCACGGCCACCCCGGCCACGATGAGCACCCCGCCGACCAGCTGGACGGCGAGCGGCAGCTCGTCGAGGAGGAGCCAGGCGACGACGACCGCGAAGAGCACCTCGGTGAGCCCGAGGAAGGCGGCCAGCTTGGCGCCGAGGCGGCGGGCGGCACCGACGCCGCACGCGTAGGCGACGGCACCGGCGACCACCCCGAGGCCGAGGACCGGCACCCACCACGGCATCGATGCGCCACCGAGGACGACGTCGGCCCGGCTCGCGCGCACCTCCATGACGCCGACCGCGCCGGCCAGGCCGAGGGTGGCCGCGCCCACGACCATCCCACCGGCGACCACCGCGATCGGCGGCAGCTCGCCGGTGTCGCGGGCCGAGATCACGAAGAAGGCGGCCAGCCCGACGGCGGCGGCGAGCCCCCAGCCCACGCCGGCCGCGTCCACCTGGAGGTCGCCGGTGACGTCGAGGACGAGGACGAGCCCGGCGAGGGCCAGCACCACGCCGGCCAGGGTCCAGCGGGTGGGCATCTGGCCCTGCACGAGCCAGACCCAGCCCACGACGAGCACGAGCCCGAGGTACTCGAGCAGCAGCGCCACCCCCACCGACAGCGTCTGCACGGCGGAGAAGTAGAAGAGCTGGCAGCCGGCGACGGCGAGCAGCCCGTAGAGGACCACCATCGCCGCGTGCCGGCGCACCAGGTGCCACCGGCCCCGCATCGCGACGACGGTCGGCACCACGAGCAGCGCTGCGGCGATCGAGACGCGGATCGTGACCGCCGCGCCCGGGGTCCAGCCCGCGTCGAGCAGCGACTTGGCGAAGGCCCCGGAGGTGCCGAACGCGGCCGCGGAGACCAGGCCCAGGCCGAGGCCGCTGCGCAGGGACGTGGGACCGGAGGACGCGGACATGGCCGCCTGACGCTACCGGCGGGCGGCTGGTGGTCGAGCCGGTCGCTCAGCGCCCCTGGTAGACGGGGTCGCGCTTCTCGAGGAAGGCCGTCACCGACTCGGCGAAGTCCTTGCTGCGGAAGAGCGCGAGCAGCTCGGCCATGACGTGGTGGGCGTTGGCGTCGAAGGGGGTGTCGAGGCCGAGGCGCATCGTCCGCTTGGCCGCCGCGATGGCGAGCGGGGGCTGGGCGGCGAGCTCGGCCACCCAGTCCGCGACCGTGCGCTCGAAGTCGTCGTGGGGGACGACGAGGTTCACGAGGCCGAGGCGCTGCAGCTCGGCGGCGTCGAGCTTGCGGGCCAGGAAGGTGATCTCGCAGGCCCGGTGCCAGCCGACGAGTCGGGGCAGCAGCCACGTTCCGCCGCTCTCGGGGATGACGCCCCGCTTCACCGGCGGGGTGAACGACGCCGTGTCCGAGGCGATCACGACGTCGCAGCCGAGCGCGAGGTCCATCCCGTAGCCGGCGGCGGGCCCGTTCAGCGCGCAGACCACCGGCGTGTCGATGCGGCGCAGCACGAACGGCGGCGTGTCCTCGAGGCGGAAGCCTCCCGCGCTCTCGGCCCCGGAGCCGATGCCGGTCCCGGCGGCGACGTCTTGCAGGTCGAGCCCGGAGCAGAAGCCGCGTCCGGCGCCGGTGAGAACGACGACCCGCACGTCGCGGTCGCCGTCGCACTCGACGAGCATCCGGCCGAGGTCGGCGATCATCGGCCCGCTGATCGCGTTCAGCCGGTCAGGACGGTTCAGCGTGATCGTGGCGACGTTCCCGTCCCGCTCGAGCAGCACGTCCGACATCGGGTCCTCCTCCCCTGCCGCGCCCTGCGGCGATGCGCAGTGGCCTAGCAGGTCGGCGGCGCCGTCGTCGCCCTCGGTCCGAGACGTCGCCGGGCGCCGCCGCGGCGCCGGGCCGCGGCGGTCGGTACCGTCGTCGGGATGGAGCTTCGCATCTTCACCGAGCCCCAGCAGGGGGCGACCTACGACGACCTGCTGGCCGTGGCCCGCCTCGCCGAGGAGCTGGGCTTCGACGCGTTCTTCCGGTCCGACCACTACCTGAAGATGGGCGACGTCTCGGGTCTGCCCGGTCCCACCGACTCGTGGGTCGTGCTGGCCGGCCTGGCTCGGGACACGTCGCGGATCCGCCTCGGCACGCTCATGACCTCGGCCACGTTCCGGTTCCCGGGCCCGCTGGCGATCAGCGTCGCCAACGTGGACCAGATGTCGGGCGGGCGGGTCGAGCTCGGCATCGGCGCTGGCTGGTTCGAGCAGGAGCACAAGGCGTACGCCATCCCCTTCCCGCCGGTGGGCGAGCGCTTCGACCGGCTCGAGGAGCAGCTCGAGATCATCACCGGCATGTGGGCCACGCCGGAGGGCGAGACCTTCACCTACCGGGGCCACCACTACGAGGTGGTCGACTCCCCGGCCCTGCCCAAGCCGGTGCAGTCCAAGGTGCCGATCCTCATCGGTGGCGCTGGCCGCCAGCGGACGCCGCACCTGGCCGCCCGCTTCGCCGACGAGTTCAACCACCCGTTCCCGGCGCCGGGCTCGATCGTGCCGATGAACGACCGGGTCATGGCGGCCTGCGAGGCGGTCGGGCGGGACCCGGCCACGCTCACCATCTCGGCCGCCCAGGTGGTCTGCGTCGGTGAGGACGAGGCCGAGGTGAAGCGACGGGCGGCGGCGATCGGGCGCGAGCCCGACGAGCTGCGCACCAACGGCGTGGCCGGCACCCTGGCCGAGGCCCAGGACAAGCTGCAGACGCTGGCCGAGCAGGGGATCACCCGTGTCTACCTGCAGGTGCTCGACCTCCACGACCTCGACCACCTGCACCTCCTCGCCCAGCTCCGCTAGGCCCGAGCACCCGGAGCCCGCCATGTCCGACGGCCGCCTCTTCCTCGGCGAGCACCTCGACGCCGACCACCGCCGCACCGGCGAGCAGGTGCTGCTCGACCCAGCCGACCTCACCACCCACGGCGTCATCGTCGGCATGACGGGCTCCGGCAAGACCGGGCTCGGCGTGGGGCTCGTCGAGGAGGCGCTCCTCCAGGGCGTCCCCACGCTCGTGCTCGACCCGAAGGGCGACCTCGCCAACCTGGCGCTCACCTTCCCCGACCTCTCGCCCGAGTCGTTCGCGCCCTGGGTGGAGGGCGGCGACCCGGCGGCGGTGGCCGCGGCCTGGCGGGAGGGGCTGGCCTCCTGGGGCATCGACGGGGCCCGGATCCAGGCGCTGCGCGACGCAGCCGAGGTCACGATCTACACGCCGGGCTCCACCGCCGGCGTGCCGATCGACGTGGTGGGCAGCCTCCAGCGCCCGCCCGAGGGCACCGACGACGAGACGATGGACGACGAGGTGCAGGGGTTCGTGTCGGGCCTGCTCGACCTCGTCGGCATCGACGCCGACCCGCTGGCCAGCCGGGAGCACATCCTGCTGTCGAACCTCGTCCGGCGGGCCTGGGACGAGGGGCGGGACCTCGACCTGCCCACGCTGGTCGGCCAGGTGCAGTCGCCGCCGCTGCGCAAGCTCGGGGTGTTCGAGCTCGACGAGTTCTTCCCGCCCGCGGAGCGCACCGCCCTCGCGCTGCGCCTCAACGGGCTGCTCGCCTCGCCCGCGTTCGCCGCGTGGGGGCAGGGCACCCCGCTCGACATCGAGCGGCTCCTGCGCCCGAGCGGCCGGCCCGGCTGCGCGGTCGTGTCCCTCGCCCACCTCGCCGACGACGAGCGCCAGCTGGTCGTCACGCTCGTGCTCGGCAAGCTCGTCACCTGGATGCGCCGCCAGCCCGGCACCGACCGGCTGCGAGTGCTCGTCTACTTCGACGAGGTGGCGGGCTACGTGCCGCCGAGCGCGAAGCCCCCGGCCAAGGGCCCCATCCTCACGCTCCTCAAGCAGGCCCGGGCCTTCGGGGTGGGCGTGGTGCTGGCCACCCAGAACCCGGTCGACCTCGACTACAAGGCGCTGTCGAACGCGGGCACCTGGATGATCGGGCGCCTCCAGACCGAGCAGGACAAGTCGCGGCTGCTCGACGGGCTATCGGCCGCCGCCGGCGGAGTGGACGTCGCCGCCGTCGGGGACACGATCGCCGGGCTCGGCAAGCGGGAGTTCGTGCTGCGCCAGGCGGGCCGGAGCGAGCCGGTCACCTTCACCACCCGCTGGGCGATGTCGTACCTCCGGGGTCCGCTCACCCGCGAGCAGATCGCCACGCTGATGGCCGCCCGGCGCCCGCCGACGGCGGAGCGGGACGGCCCGGCACCGGCCGCCGCACCGGCGACCTCACCGCCCGCAGCGCCCTCGGCGGCGGAGGCGGTGGCCTCGGCACCGGCCCCGTCGCCGGCCGGCCTCGGCGACGCCACGCCGGTCATGCCCACGGTGGCGGAGGGGGTGCCGGTGCGCTGGCTCGACCCCGCCGCCCCCTGGGCCGCCGAGATCGGGGCCGACCCCACGAGCACCACCTACGCCGCGGCGGTCACCGCCACGGTCGACCTCCTCTTCGACGACGCCAAGGCGGACCTCCGCCACACCGAGACCTTCGAGTGCGTGGCGTTCCCCCTCACCGACCCACCAGACCCGGCCGCGCTCATCGCCGTCGACCACGACCCGCGCGACCTGCGCACCGAGCCGCCCGGAACGATCGCCTACCGGCTTCCCGACGCCCCGGTGAAGACCAAGGCCTGGTTCCGGGCCCTGGAGCGAGCGCTCGTCGACCACCTCCTCGCCGCCCGCACGCTCACGATCCTGCAGAACCGGGACCTCAAGCTGTGGAGCCGGCCCGGCGAGACGGCGGAGGCGTTCGCCGCCCGCTGCGACGCGGCCGCCGACGCCGAAGCCGACCGGCAGGCGGCGGCGATGGCCAAGCGCTACGAGGCCCGGATCGAGCGGGCCCGGGCCGCGCTCGCCGCCGCCGAGGACCGGGCCGCCCAGGCCGAGACCTCCCGGCAGAGCCGGCGCAGCGACGAGCTCCTCAGCGGCGCCGGCGACCTGCTCGGCGCGGTGCTCGGCGGTCGCCGCTCCGCCCGCAGCATCGCCAGCAAGGTCGGGACGGTGGTCCGCCGGCGGGGTCGCAGCGCCGAGGCCGACGCGCGCGTGCAGGCGGCTCGGAACCGGGCGGTGGAGAAGGCCGAGGCGCTCGCCGGCCTCGAGGCGGACATGGCCGAGGAGCTGGCCGCCATCGCCGACGAGTGGGACGCCAAGGCCCTCGCCGTCGAGGCCGTGGAGATCCCGCTCGAGCGCTCGGACGTGCGGGTCCGCGAGCTCACCCTCGTGTGGGTGCCGGTGCCCTGAGCGTCGGCCGGACCGGGAGGCCGACGTAGCCTCGGGGCATGGTCGCGGCACGACGGAGGGCGCGGTGAAGGCCGACCAGGGCGCGCGCAAGCAGCTCGAGCAGCTCGGCGCGCTCATCCGCCAGCAGCGCCAGCAGGCCCAGCTGACCCTGCGGGACCTGGCGGCCAAGGCCAACGTGTCGAACCCCTACCTCTCCCAGATCGAGCGGGGCCTGCACGAGCCGTCGGTGCGCGTGCTCAAGGCGATCGCCGGCGCCCTCAACCTCTCCGCCGAGACGCTCCTGCAGCAGGCCGGCATCCTCGAGGGCGACGGGGAGGAGCCGACCCCGCCGTCGGTGGAGGAGGCGATCCGCCGCGACGAGCGCCTCACCAAGGACCAGAAGGCGGCGCTGCTCTCCGTCTACCGCAGCTACGTCGGCGAGGACTGACCCCCGCCGCCGGGGCGCGACGGAGCGGCGCGCCCAGGGGGAAGCGCGCCGCTCGACGTCGGCTCGGGGGCCCGGAGGGGCCGAAGGGGCCGGCGGTCAGGCGGCCTTGCCGGCGGCCTTGGTGGTCCGGGCGGCCCGCTTCTTGACCGGGTAGCCCGCGACCGGGGCGATCGCCTCGAGCACGGCGGTGAGGACCGCGGTGTTGGCGTCGATCAGCTTCTTGGCGAAGCGAGCCTGCGACTCCACGATCTCGATCGGGGTGGGAGCCCCGTCGGGGTAGGTGATCTCGGGCAGACGGCCCTCGAGGCGCTCGACGCCCTTGGCGACGGTCTCGGCCACGGGGGTGCGGGCCTTCTTGAGCAGGTCGATCAGCTCGGCTTCGTAGGACTCGACGGTGTCGAGGAGGTTGGTGGCCATGGTGGGCTCCTTCTGCAGGGAGGTCGGTCGTCCGCGTCTCTGTCGCTCGTGCTAAGAATACCAAGCACGGTGCTTGGGATGCAACGTGACAGGGGCCACGTGCGGACCTCGCTCAGGCGGGCGCGAGGCCCAGCCCGAGGGTGAACGCCCGGCGCCAGGCCGTGTCGTGCAGGCCGAGGGCGCCCAAGCGGGCGTCCGCCTCGGCGCGCCGGTCGGGCGCGTCGGGCAGGCCGAGCGCCTCCCCCACCACGGCGCCGGCCAGGCGGACGAGCGCCTGGGTGACGACGTCGCCGGTGGCGTCGGCGCCGGCCCGCACCTGATCGAGCGCGGCGTCGGCCGCGGCGGCATCGCCCTGGCCGGCGTGCACGAGGGCCCGGGCCACGCCGGCCGTGGCACGGTCCAGGTAGGTGGCGCCGGGGCTGCGCTCGACGTCGTGGGCCACCTCGAGCGCCCGGGCGGGATCCCCTGCGGCGGCGTGGGCGAGCGCCGCCGCAGCGTGGAGGTTGGGGTCGACGCCATCGTGACGAACCGCCGCCGCGTCGAGCAGCCCGAGCGCGCCGGGCGCGTCGCCCACCTGCAGGAGGTGGAGGCCCAGCGTGGTGACCAGCTCGGTGTGGGCCACGCCGGCGAGGTCGAGCGCCCCCACCCCCGGGGCCCCTGCCTCGCCCAGGGCGTCGAGGCGCTCACGGACCTCCCGCGGCAGCAGCCCGAGGAGGCGCTCGCTGCGGGCGGCGTCACCGATCTGGACGGTGGCGGCCAGGGCGGCCAGCGCCGCCACCCCCGCCTCCCACGACGACGGGTCCGGGACCTCGAGCGCGGAGGTGGCGAGCCGGATGCCCTCGTCGATGCGGCCGCCGAGCACGAGGGCCCGGCCGAGCACGGCCGACGACTGGACCAGCCCGAAGTGGTCGCCGATGGCGTCGAAGGCGCGATGGGCCTCGCCGAGCCGCTCGAGCGCCTCGGCGGTGCGGCCGGACCACAGCTGCACGGAGCCGGCCAGCAGGAGCAGCATCCCGCGGGCCCATCGGTCGCCGCCGGCGCCGTCCACGAGGAGGCGCTCGGCCAGCGCACCGGCTTCGGCGGCGTGCCCCTGCTGGAAGCGGGTCCAGGCCAGCAGCCCCTGGGCCCAGGACCGACCGCTCACGTCGCCGAGCTCCTGGAAGGTGGCCTCCGCCCGGTGGAGCAGCGCCTCGGCCTCCGAGGCCCGCCCCGAGTAGAAGGCGCACCAGGCGAGGTTCTGCAGCGCCCACGCCTCGCCCCGCCGGTCGCCGAGGGCGACGAAGCGGGCTCGGGCGTCCTCGAGGAGCGCGGCCGCGCGGCCGTGGTCGTGGCGGAAGAGCGCGGCGAACCCCTGGAGCCGCACGACCTCGGCGGCGCCCTGCTCGTCGCCCAACCGGGCGTACAGGGCCCCGGCCTCTGCCAGCGCGTCGTCGGCGGTCGGCCAGTCGGCCTCCTTGTGGGCGACGTCGGCGAGCACGACGAGGGCCTCGGCCAGGTCCGCCTCGCCGCCGGGACCGGCCTGGCGGGCGTCCTCCACGGCGGCGCAGGCGTCGGCCCGGGCCGGGACGAGGTCGCGCAGGTGGCCGAGGGACCGGGCCCGGCCCATGCGGAGGCGCCGGTGCAGCGGGCCTGACCGGCCGCCGAGGATGCGCAGCCCGTCGCCGAAGAGCCGCTCGGCCACCTCGTGCAGGTCGGCGCGCTGGGCCCGCTGGGCCGCCCGCTGCACCCACTCGAGGGCCCGGTCCTCGAGGTCGGGGCGGACCCCGGGCAGGGCGCCGAGCTCGCGGGCGAGCACGGCGGCCTCCACGTAGTGGTGGGTGATGCGGTCGACCGCCGCATCGCGATCGAGGTCGACGTGCTCCTCGAGGTAGGCGGCGATGCTCTGGTGGGAGCGGGCCCGATCGGCCTTGGTGAGCGTGGCGTAGGCCACCTCCCGCACCACGTCGGAGCGGAACGCCCAGCGCTCGCCGGGCCCGGAGCCGGTGAGGACGAGCAGGTCCTTGGCGGCGAGGGACTCGAGGACCGGGCGGACGTCGTCGATGCCGAGGTGCTTGTGCACCATCACCTGGACCGCGGAGACGGCGCCTCGCCGGCCGAGGACGGCGCAGTCGTCGAGGACCCGCCGCTCGTCGTGGCTGAGCCCGTCGAGCCGGGCGGCCACGAGGCTCCGCAGCGTGTCGGGGAGCTCCACCGCAGCCCCGGTGCCGTCGTCGTGCGCCACGCCGGCGTCGCCGAGCAGCGTGACGAGCTCCTCGAGGAAGAACGGGTTGCCACCGCCCCGCTCGAGCAGCTGCCGCACGAGGCCGTCGCCCACGCGACCGCCCGCCAGCTCGGCGACGAGGCGGGCGGCCGCGTCCGGCGCCAGCGGATCGAGGGTGACCACGACGAGGTTGTGGCGACCGTGCGGTGGGTGCCAGCGGGCCTCGATCTCGGGTCGGGCGGTGGCGACGACGGCCACCCGGCGGTGGGTGAGCCGCTCGAGCACGGCGTCGAGCGCCTCGAGGACCTTGTCGTCGGCCCAGTGCAGGTCCGACAGGACGAGCACGACGAGCCGGTCCTCCGCGCTGCGCCCCAGGTAGGCGACGAGCGCGTCGAGGGCCCGCTCCAGCGCCGGGGCGGCGTCGAGGTCCCGGAGCGCGCTCGGCTCGCCCATGAGGTGCAGGAGCCCGTCGAGGACCTGCTCGCCCTCGGGGCCGAGGGCGCCCGCCTCGCCGGCCGGATCGGGGTCGCCCAGCACGCCCGCCACCGCCCAGCGGGCCAGCTCCCGGGTGCGCTCGGGCGGGTCGTCGGCCGCGCTGCCGAAGGCGTGGCGGAGCGCATCGGCGATCGGCCACCACACGTTGGCCTCCCCGTAGGGGACGCAGCGACCCTCGAGCACGAGGGCGCTCCCGCTGCGGCCGAGCTCGTCGGCCAGCTCCTCGGCCAGGCGGGACTTCCCCACCCCGGCCTCGCCGAGGAGCAGGACGAGCGCGGCCCGCGCCCGCTCGTCCACGGCGGCGACGGCGTGGCGCAGCAGGCCCAGCTCGGCGTCCCGCCCCACGAGCGGGACCCGGTGCCGGTCCGAGCGCTGGCCGGGGCGGGTGCGCACGCCGACGGCCCGCCACACCGCCACCGGCTCGGCCCGCCCTCGGACCCGCATCGGCGGCAGCGCCTCGTAGTCGATGGCCCGGCGGGTGGCCGCGTAGGTGGCCGGCCCGACGAGGACCTCGTCGGGTGCCGCCGCGGCCTGCAGGCGGCTGGCCGTGTTCACCACGTCGCCCATCGCCGTGTAGTCGCCGCCGGCCCGGAGCGCGCCGACGAGCACCTCCCCGGTGTTCACCCCGATGCGCATCCGCACCGCCACCGGCAGGTCCTCGCCGCACTCGGCCAGCGTGCGCTGCATCGCCAGCGCGGCCCGCACGGCCCGCTCGGCGTCGTCCTCGTGGGCCACCGGAGCGCCGAAGAGGGCCACGATGGCGTCGCCCACGATCTTGTCGACCCGCCCGCCGTGCGCCTCGATGTCGGCCACGAGCCGCTGGAAGCAGTCGTCGACCAGGTTCTTCACCTGCTCGGGGTCGCGGGTCTCGGACAGGCCGGTGAAGCCGACGATGTCCCCGAACAGGACCGTCACCACCCGTCGCTCGTCCCCCCGGACCCGCAGGTCCTGCCCGCACTCCGGGCAGAAGCGGGCACCGGCCGGCACGTCGCTCCGGCAGCTTGGACAGCTCACCGGCGAGGAATCTACCGGCGCCCGGGCGAGGCGTCGCTGGGGCCCCTCCCCGGCGCCGCACGGACCACGCTCGGGGGTCGACCAGGGAAATCCCTGACTGCCAGATCGCAGCCGTGTCGATAGCGTCGCCTGCCATGAGCACCTTCGCCCCCACGGCGGCCGGGGCGGCAACCGTTGCCGCGCGCGCCATCGACGCCACGAAGATCTACACGACCGGCGACACCGAGGTGCGCGCCCTCGACGGCATCACCGTCGAGTTCGAGCGCGGCCGGTTCACCGCCATCATGGGCCCCTCCGGCTCTGGCAAGAGCACGCTGATGCACTGCGTCGCGGGGCTCGACTCCCTCACCTCCGGGACCGTCGAGATCGCCGGGACGGACCTCACCTCGCTCGACGACAAGGCCCTCACCCGGGTCCGCCGGGACCAGGTCGGGTTCATCTTCCAGGCCTTCAACCTGATCCCCACGCTCACCGCGCTCGAGAACATCACGCTCCCGATGGATCTGGCCGGCCGCAAGCCCGACCAGGCCTGGCTCGACTCGGTGATCCGCACCGTCAACCTCGGCGACCGCCTCAAGCACCGCCCGAGCGAGCTGTCCGGCGGCCAGCAGCAGCGCGTCGCGGTGGCCCGCGCCCTCGCCGCCCAGCCCGAGATCACCTTCGCCGACGAGCCCACCGGCAACCTCGACTCCCGGACGGGGGCCGAGATCCTCGGGTTCATGCAGCGGGCCGTGACCGAGCTGGGGCAGACGATCGTGATGGTCACCCACGACCCGATCGCGGCCTCCTACGCGTCGCGGGTGGTGTTCCTCGCGGACGGGCGGATCGTCGACGAGATGCGCGATCCCACCGCCGAGCGCGTCATCGACCGGATGAAGGCCTTCGGCGAGCACTGATGCGGCGCGTCACCCTCCGATCCCTCTGGTCGCACAAGCGACGACTGGTCTCCACGATCGTCGCCGTGCTGCTCGGCGTGGCGTTCATGGCCGGCACGTTCGTGCTGAGCGACACGATCCGGAAGACCTTCGACGACATCTTCACCGACCTCAACGCCGAGCTCGACGCCCAGATCGACGGCGAGGTCCTCTTCTCCAGCGAGTTCGGCGACCAGCGGGCGCCGCTCGACGCCGACCTCGTGGACGTGGTGGCCGAGGTCGACGGCGTGGCCGAGGCGGTCCCCTACGCGGCCACCGAGGGGATGGGCAGCCAGAACCGGGTGCTCGGCGCCGACGGCGAGCCCGTCGGCACGTTCGGGCCGCCGACCCTGTTCGAGAGCTGGCTCGGCGACTCACCCGTCAACCCCTACGACGTCGTCGAGGGCCGCGCCCCCGAGGCCGACGACGAGCTCACCCTCAACGTCCGCGCCGCGGAGGACGGCGGCTACGAGGTCGGCGACGAGGTCACGCTCCTCACCCAGTTCGGCGAGCAGGCCTACACCCTCGTCGGCATCACCACCGTGAACGGCGAGGACACCTTGGCCGGGGCGGTGTCGGTCGGGCTGACGCTGGCCGAGGCGCAGCGCCTCGCCGGCCTCCAGGACCAGATCGTCCAGATCCTCGTCGTCGCCGAGGACGGGGTGAGCCAGGAGGAGGTCGTCGCCCGGATCGCCGAGGTCCTCCCCGAGGGGCCCGAGGTGATCACCGGCGAGGAGGCCACCGAACGGCTCTCGGACCAGGTGCAGTCCGGCTTCTCGTTCATCACGATCGCCCTGTCGGTGTTCGCCGGGCTGGCGCTGCTCGTGGGGATCTTCGTGATCTCCAACACGTTCACGATCCTCGTCGCCCAGCGCACCCGGGAGCTGGCCCTGCTTCGGGCCGTCGGCGCCAGCCGCCGCCAGGTCCTCGGCTCCGTGCTCTTCGAGGCCGTGATCATCGGCCTCGTCGCCGCCGTCCTCGGGCTCGCGGCCGGGGTGGGCCTCGCGTCGCTCGCCTTCTCCGCCTTCGACCTCCCCGGCGGCCTCGTGCTGCGGACCGGCACGGCGGTCAACGCCCTCCTGCTCGGCACGATCATCACGGTGGTGGCGGCGCTCGTCCCGGCCGTCCGGGCCACCCGGGTGCCCCCGCTCGCCGCCCTCCGCGACGTCGCCGTCGAGCGGACCGACCACTCGAAGATCCGCCTCGCCATCGGCGCCGTGGCCACGCTGGCCGGGCTCGCCGCGGTCTCCCAGGCCTGGCTGGCCGACGACGACGCCAACCCGATGCCGACCGTGGGCATCGGCGCCCTGCTGCTCGTGGTGGCCACGATCACCCTCGGCCCGGTGATCGCCGGACCCACGGTGCGCGTCCTCGGGGCCTGGGTGCCCCGGGTCCGGGGGCTCACCGGGCGGCTCGCCGTGGAGAACGCCCGCCGCAGCCCGAAGCGCACCGCGGCGACGGCGTCGTCGCTCATCATCGGCGTCGCCCTCGTCACGTTCATCACCGTGTTCACGGCCTCGGCCCGGGCCACCACCGACGCCGCGCTCGACAAGGGGTTCCGAGGCGACTTCGTCGTGCAGAACGAGGGCGGCTTCATGGGCTTCGGGGGCTTCCCGCCGACGGTCGCCGACGCGGTGTCCGAGGTGCCGGGCGTGGAGCTCGTCTCCCCGATGTCGATGATCATGGGGCAGATCTCCTACCCCGACGGCGACACCGCCGACGCCCTCGCCTTCGGCGTCGACCCGGAGACGGTGGACGCCGTCTTCGAGATCGACATGGCCGAGGGCCGGCTGTCCGACCTGACCGACGGCGGCATCGTGCTCGACGACCAGGTCATGGAGGACCACGGCCTCGCCATCGGCGACACGGTGACGATGCTGCTGCCCACCGGCGAGTCCGTCGAGCTCGAGGTGCAGGCCGTCTCCGACGACGAGCTCGTCCTCGGCAGCTACACGGTGGCGCGCCGACAGTTCCAGGAGCTCCTCCCCTCGTCCACGGACATCCAGGTGTTCGGCACCGTGGCCGAGGGCGCCGACGTCGACGAGGTCCTCGCCGACATCGAGGAGGCCATCGACTCGGTGCCCGGCGTGGTCGCCCTGGACGAGGAGGGCTTCAAGGGCGCCATCGCCGAGTCGATCAACCAGGTGCTGATGATGGTGGTCGTACTCCTCGCCCTGTCGATCGTGATCGCCGCGATCGGCATCGCCAACACGCTGTCGCTGTCGATCCACGAGCGCACCCGCGAGCTCGGCCTGCTGCGGGCCGTGGGCATGGGCCGCCGCCAGATGCGGTCGATGGTGCGCTGGGAGGCCGTCATGATCTCCGTGCTCGGTGCCGTGGTCGGGCTCGTGCTCGGCGCCGGCCTGGGCTGGGCGTTCGTCACGGCGATGAGCCGGGAGGGCTTCGACCAGTTCGCCCTGCCGATGGCCCCGCTCGTGGTCATCGTCGTCGTCGCCGCGCTGCTCGGCGTGCTGGCCTCGATCCTCCCGGCCCGTCGAGCCGCTCGACTCCCGGTCCTCGAGGCGATCGCCGTCGAGTAGCCGTCGTCGCGCCGCGAGGGTTGCCAGCGAACACCTGTTCGCCTACCGTCTGGGGCATGGCCCCGACGGTCGAGCAGGTCAGCTGGCAGCCCTCGCTGCTGGCCGTCGCCGAGGCGCCGTCGTTCTCACCGGAGCTGCGCGGCGCCCGACGCCGCTTCCTCGGCCAGGGCGCCTGGGTGGACCACGTGCCGGGGTGGGTGTCGGGGGCGGACGTGCTCTTCGACGAGCTGCTGCGGGTCGCGCCCTGGGGGCCCGAGGAGCAGCGGCCGATGTACGACCGCATCGTCGACGTCCCCCGGCTCACCACCGGGCCGTGGGTGCACGGGCGCCCGCCGATCCTCACCCGGATGGCCGAGTGCCTGAGCCGCCACTACGGCCTCGAGCTGCCGTCGGTGTCCGCCAACCTCTACCGCGACGGCCGGGACTCGGTGGCCTGGCACGGCGATCGGGTGGGGCGCCACCGCACCACCACGATCGTCGCCATCCTGTCGCTCGGCTCGCCGCGCACGCTGCTGCTGCGCCCCGACGGCGGCGGCCCGTCGACCGCGTACGCGATGCACTCCGGTGACCTCGTCGTGATGGGCGGCACCTGCCAGCGCACCCACGAGCACTGCGTCCCCAAGCGGGCACAGGCCGGGCCGCGCATCAGCGTGATGTTCCGCGAGCCCTTCGGCAGCTAGCGGGCCGACCGGGAGCGGCCGCCGCACCAGGGGCGCTCGTCGGGGGCGGTGACCGACGCGGCGCCGTCGGAGCCGGAGGTGGCGCGGGGGCGCAGGACGATGCGCGGGCCACGGTCCCAGGTGAGGTAGCTCCACGCCCAGTTGAGGAGCACCGACGCCCGGTTGCGGGCGCCGACGAGGAACACGAGGTGCAGGACCAGCCAGGCCACCCAGGCCGGGGCGCCCCGCAGCCGGATGCGGCCCGGCAGCTCGGCCACCGCGGCCCGGCGGCCGATCGTCGCCATCGTGCCCTTGTCCCGGTAGCGGAACGGCTCGGTGGGACGGCCCTCGAGGACCCGCTCGATCTGGCGGGCCACGTGGCGGCCGGCCTGCATCGCCACGGGGGCCAGCTGCGGGAGGGGCCGGCCGTCGCGGCCGGTGGCGGCGGCGATGTCGCCCACGGCCCAGGCGCCGGGCCGGCCCGGGATCGACAGGTCGGGGCCGACGGTGATGCGCCCGCCCCGCTCTTGGGGGACGTCGAGGACGTCGGCCAGCGGGTTGGCCCGAACGCCGGCGGCCCACACGAGCGTCTGGCAGGGCAGGACCTCGCCGTCGGCGAGGGTCACGGCGTCGGCGCGCACCTCGGCCACCTTGGTGCCGAGGCGGACCTCCACCCCCCGGGTGCGCAGCGTGTCGAGCGCGTGGCGCTGGCTGGACTCGGCGAAGGGGCCGAGGAGGTGGTCCATCATCTCGACGAGCACCACTCGGGCCCGGCTCACGTCGAGGCGGGGGTAGTCCTTGCGGAACACCATCGCGAAGAGCTCGGCGAGCGCGCCGGCGGTCTCCACCCCGGTGGGGCCGCCGCCCACGACGACGAAGGTGAGGGCGCCGCGGTCGATGGCGGTGGGGTCCTGGTCGGCCGCCTCGAAGCGCTCGATGACGTGGTTCCGCAGGGTGACCGCGTCGGCCAGCGTGTAGAGGGGGAACGAGTGCTCGGCCGCACCGGGCGTGCCGAACCAGGTGACGCTGGCCCCGCCGGCCACCACGAGGTGGTCGAAGGGCAGGTCGGGCTGGCCGTCGAGGTGGACGCGGCGACGGTCCCAGTCCACGCCGGTGACGTCGGCCTGGCGGAAGGAGACGTTGCGGTGGCCGTGGAAGAGGTTCCGCACCGGATGAGCCACGTCGGCCGCGTTCAGGCCCGCGGTGGCCACCTGGTAGAGCAGCGGCTGGAAGGTCCGGTAGTTGTGCCGGTCGACGAGGGTGACCTCCACCGGCAGGCCCTTCAGGTTGCGGGCCACCTCCGCTCCCCCGAACCCGGCGCCGATCACGACGACCTTCGGCACGACAGCCATGCCGCCAGGCTACGGCCTTGTGAACGTTTTCACCAGCAGGTTCGGGGCGACGCGCGGTGCGGTTCCGAGCCGCCGCGACCGGCGCGGCCGCAGCGACGTCGTGTCAGGTCTGGCAGGTGGGGCACCAGTAGGTGCTGCGGGCCTGCTCGCCCTGGCGGGCCATGCGGATCGGGGTGCCGCAGCGGCGGCACGGCTGGCCCCGGCGGCCGTAGACGGCGAGCCCGGCGGGGTGGGTGCGGCGCTCGGCGTGGTCGAGGTTGGCCTGGAGCTGGCGGGCCGCGGTGGCCCACACCCGGCGGCGGTCCTCGGGGGCGACCTCGACGAGGCGGCGGCCGGGGTCGAGGCGCGCCGCCCAGCACGCCTCGGACTTGTAGACGTTGCCGATGCCGGCCGCGATCCGCTGGTCGAGCAGCGCCTCGCCGAGCGTGGTGTCGGGCCCGGCGAGCGCGGCGGCTCGCTCGAGGACCTCGTCGAGCACGTCCGCCGCCAGCGACTCGGTCCGGCAGAGGTCGGGGCCGAGCGCGGCGAGCGCGTCGGGCTCGCCGAGGGCGCGGTGGTAGGTCTCGACCACCGGGGCCTGGAAGCACACCGCAACCCAGCCGCTGTCGGCACCGACGACGGCCCGGGCCAGGTGGGCGCCCTTCCGCCACCGCTCCCCCACCCGGTAGAGGTGCCAGGAGCCGGTCATGCGCAGGTGGGTGCGCAGGGTGAGCCCGCCGTCGAAGTGCACGAGCAGGTGCTTGCCCCGGGCCTCGACGTCGTCGATGCGGGTGCCGAGCGGCGGGCGGTCGCCGACGAGGCGGGGCGCCTCGAAGCGGGTGAGCGAGTGCCCGGCCAGCGCCGGCCGCAGCCGGGCGGCGGCCTTGAAGAGGGTGTCGCCTTCGGGCACCCGGTCAGTCTGCCGGGGCCACCGCCGCGCTGGGCAGGCCGGCCGCCTCGGCCAGCAGCCGGTACGACGCGAGCCGGTCGTCGTGGCCGTGCACGAGCGTCGTCACCATGAGCTCCTGGGCGCCGGTGCGCTCGGCGAGGGCGGCCAGCTCGGCGACGACGTGGTCCGCGTCGCCGACGATGCGGGACGCGCTCCACGCCTCGATGGCGTTGCGCTCGGCCGGCGTGAAGACGTAGTCCTTCACCGACTCGGGCGTGGGGTACGGCCCGGGACGCCCCTGGCGGAGCCGGAGGAACGCCACCTCGGAGGGCTTGCTCAGCCACTCGGCCCGCTCGGTGGTCTCGGCGCAGGTGACGGCCACGCCGAGCATCAGGTACGGCTCGTCGAGCACCTCGGAGGGCTGGAACGACTCGCGGTAGACCTGCACCGCGGGCATCGTGTTCGCCGCCGAGAAGTGGTGAGCGAACGAGAACGGCAGGCCGAGCAGCCCGGCGAGGCGGGCGCTGTAGTCGCTCGAGCCGAGGAGCCAGATGGCGGGCTGGTAGCCGAGCCCCGGCACCGCGGTGATGCGCCGGTACGGGTGGTCCTCGGGGAAGGTGCCGTTGAAGAACCCGAGCAGCTCGCCGAGCAGCTGCGGCAGGTCCGGCTCGCGCCGCCCGCCCAGCGACCGGCGCAGGGCGGCGGCGGTGACCGGGTCGGTGCCGGGCGCCCGCCCGATCCCGAGGTCGATGCGGCCCGGGTGGAGGGCCTCGAGCATCCCGAACTGCTCGGCGATCACGAGCGGCGCGTGGTTGGGGAGCATCACGCCGCCGGAGCCGAGGCGGATGCGCTCGGTGACCGACGCCAGGTGGGCGAGCAGCACCGCCGGAGCGGACGAGGCGATGCCGGGCATGTTGTGGTGCTCGGCCACCCAGTAGCGGTGGTAGCCGAGTCGCTCGGCCTCCTGCACGAGGCGCAGCGAGGCCCGCAGGGCCTCGGCGGGGGTGGAGCCCTCGCCGACGGGGGCGAGGTCGAGGACCGACAGCGTGGGGAGGGGGGCGTCCATCAGGGCCCTCCAACGCCGGCGGGGCCGTTGCTGTTCCCGAGCGCTGATCGCCCGAGCCGGGCCGCGAGTCGGGGGTCGACGCCCGACCGATGACGTCCGCCATCCCTGACACGGGCCGACAGGGTCGTCGGGCAGGATGGCGGGGTGCGCAGGTTCACGGTGGCTGAGCGACGGGCCCGGCTCGCGGTGCGGCATCGGCTGGCGCCCTCGGCCCGGGTGGACGACGACGTCGTCGCCATCGCCCGCAGCGTGGTGGCGCTGCACGCCACGGACCCGCTCACCGTGGTGCTGTCCACGCTCGTGCGGATGCGCACCCCCGACCAGGCGGCGGTCGAGCGGGCCCTGTTCGAGGACCGCACGATCGTGCGGATGCTGGCGATGCGCCGGACGCTGTGGGGCGTCGCCGTCCCGGACATGGCGGTCGTGCAGGCGGCGGCCTCGGACCGGGTGGCGGTCGACGAGCGCAAGCGGCTGGCCAAGGTGCTCGAGGAGGCGGGCGTGGCCGCCGACGGCGACGCCTGGATCGCTGAGGCGATCGAGGCGGCGGTCGCCGCCGTCCGGGAGCGGGGGCCGATGACGGCCACGGCGCTGGCCGAGGCGGTGCCGGCGCTCGCCACCCGGCTCACCCTGTCGCCCGGCAAGCGCTACGAGGCGACGGTGTCGGTGGCCTCGCGCCTGCTCACGGTGCTCGGCGCCGAGGGGCACCTGGTGCGGGGCCGGCCGCGAGGCAGCTGGACCGGCACCCAGCACCACTGGGCCACCCCGCAGGACTGGCTGGGCGAGCGGCTCCCGCCGCCGATGGACCCGGACGCGGCCCGAGCCGCGCTGGCCGAGGCGTGGCTGGCCCGGTTCGGCCCGGCCACCGTGGCCGACCTGGCCTGGTGGACGAAGTGGCCGCTCGGCGTCACCCGCACGGCGCTGGCGCAGATCGACACGGAGGAGGTGGACCTCGACGGCGAGGTGGGCCTCGTGCTGGCCGGCGACGTCGAGCCCACGCCCGAGCCCGAGCCCTGGGTGGCGTTCCTGCCCAGCCTCGACCCGACGATCATGGGCTGGAAGCAGCGGGACTGGTACCTCGGCCCGCACGGCCCTGCCCTGTTCGACACGGTCGGCAACGCCGGCCCGACGATCTGGGTGGACGGCCGGGCCGTGGGCGCTTGGGGCCAGCGCAAGGACGGGGAGATCGTGGTCGAGGTGCTCGAGGACGTGGGTCGGGAGCGGCGGGCCGCCATCGACGCCGAGGCGGAGCGCCTGGTCGAGATGATCGGCGACCTGCGCTTCACGTTCCGGTTCACCTCGGCCCTCGGGAAGCGGCTGGTGGACTGATGGAGACGACCCGCGTCGACAAGTGGGTGTGGGCGATCCGGCTGTTCAAGACCCGGGCCGACGCCACCGAGGCGTGCCGGGGCGGGCACGTGAAGGTGAACGGCAAGACGGCCAAGCCGGCCACGCCGGTGACCGTCGGCGATCGGGTCCACGTGCGCGTGCACGGTCGGGACCGCGACGTCGAGGTGGCCCGGGTGATCGACAAGCGGGTCGGCGCCGCCGTGGCCGCCGGCTGCTTCGTGGACCACACCCCGCCGCCGACCGAGGTGGACCGGGTGGTGGTGGCCACCCGCGAGCGCGGCGCCGGCCGCCCCACCAAGCGCGACCGCCGCGCCATCGACCGCCTCCGCGGCCGCTGAGGACACGAGATCTGTGCGCGTTCGGGTGCGGTAGGCGCACGGAAACCCGCACAGATCTTGTAGGAAGGGCAGGGTGCGACCGTTGGAGCTGACCTTCGTGACCTCGGCCGACCGGCTGGAGCGGCTGCCCGAGACGCGGGCCGAGGTGGCGGTGGTCGGGCGCTCGAACGTGGGCAAGTCGTCGCTCATCAACGCGCTGGCCAACCGCAAGGCCCTGGCCAACGTGTCGAAGACCCCCGGCCGCACGCAGCTGCTCAACTGCTTCGCCCTGCCCGACGGCGCCACGCTCGTCGACTGCCCGGGCTACGGCTACGCCAAGGTGTCCAAGGCCAAGCGGGCCGACTGGGGCCAGATGATCGAGCGCTACCTCGTGGGCCGCGAGGCGCTGCGGATGGTGATGGTGCTCGTCGACGGGGAGGTGGGCCCCACCAAGCTCGACCAGTCGATCCTCGAGTGGCTGCGCGAGGAGGGCCTGCCCCACCAGGTGGTCGCCACCAAGCACGACAAGGTGAAGGCCAAGGTCCGCGAGAAGCGCAAGCGCGAGCTGGCCGCGGGCTGCGGGCTGGAGCCGGGCGACGTGGTGTGGGTCAGCGCCGAGAGGAGCGTCGGCATCGACCGCCTGCGCGACCTCGTCCGCCTCTGGCTGTCGGACTGAGCGCGGCACAAGATCTGTGCGCGATCTCGTGCGCATACCGCACGCAGACCCGCACAGATCTCGTCAACGGCGGCGGACGTAGCCCTTGTAGGAGAGCTGGAAGCCGGCGGCCTCGAGGGCCTGGCGGAGCTCGGACGGGGCCTCGTGCACCGAGGTGCCGTCGATCGTGCGCAGCTCGAGGCTGCGGAACCGGCCCCGCTCGACGAGCTCGCCGAGCGCCCCCACCCAGCGGAGGTCCTCGAGCCCGGCCGGGAAGCGCACGACGCGGTGGCCGCCGCGCTCCAGGTAGGCGAGCGCGTCGCCGCCGGCGAGGACGACGAGCGCGCCGGCAGCCCGGGCCGGGCGCCCCTCGGTCTCGGGCCACGGGAGCGCGGCGCCGAAGGGCTGGGCCGGGTCGGTGGCGGCCAGCACGATCGGCGGGTCGTCCTCGCCGCCCTCGCGCTCGGCCCGCAGGCGGTCGACCGCACCGCTGACGGCGAACTGGGCGGCGCCGAGCCCGGCCACGAAGTACCCGCGCCGGATCTGGCCCCGCTCCTCCAGCGCCTTCAGCACCGGGTAGACGCCGGCGAAGCCGCCCTCGGCCCCCTCCCCCAGCGCCGCCTCGCGGGTGAGGACGCCGTACCGCTCGAGCAGCTGCAGCGCGCGGGCGTGGGCGGCCTCGGTGGGCGACGGCGACGGCTCGAGCAGCCACGAGGTGAGCGACCAGCGCCCGGCACCGGCCGGCGGCCCGAGCCGGGCCAGCCGTCCGGGGCGGGGCCGGCCCCGGACCCCGCGGCCGGCCTGGCGGGAGGCGGCCCGCCGGCCGGTGCTGCCGACGAAGGCCCGCAGCGGGGCCAGCGAGTCGTTGGTGACGAGCCCGGCCCACACGAGATCCCAGAGCGCGGCGAGCACGGTGGGGTCGTCGTAGGGCTGGCCCGCCTGCTGGGCTGCCGTGGTGAGGTCGGTCCAGAACGAGGCGCCGCGGCGCCCGAGGTGCTCGAGCAGCACGCGGTGGAGGTCGTCGGGCTCGAAGCCCTCGGTGGGGGCGAGCAGCGCGGCGGCCTGGTCGCGGAAGGCGAGGCGGATGCGACCGTCGGTGCTGCCGATGGCGCCGGCGCCGACCCACACCACCTCGCCGGAGGTGCAGAGGGCGTCCAGGTCGGCGGGGCGGTGGTCGGCCAGGCGGGCGCCGAGCACGTCGCGGTCGAGCGTGGAGGCGACGAGCGGCGCGCCCTGCAGCTGGGCGATCACCTCGACGAGCGCGTCGACGCCGCGCCGGGGCGTGCCGATGCCGTGCCAGCGAGGCAGGAACCGGGCGAGGGTGCGGGCGTCGACCGGCTCCACCTCCTTGCGGAGCGCGGCCAGCGACCGGCGCCGCAGCTGGCGGAGCACGTCGTCGTCGCACCACTCCCGCTCCACGCCGCCGGGGCGGAACTCGCCGCGCACCACCCGCCCCTCGCGGTGGAGCGCCTCGAGCGCGGCCCGCACCGCCGGCTCCCCGACGCCGTAGCGGGCGGCCACCTGCTGGGCGAGGAACGGCCCGTGGGTGCGGGCGTAGCGGGCCACCAGGTCGACGAGCGGCGCGTCGACCGGCTCGGTGCAGGCGGCGGGCAGCCCGAGGGGGATCGCCACGCCGAGCGCGTCGCGCAGCCGGCCGGCGTCCTCCGCGGCGCAGACCCGCTCCTCGCCGGCCACGCCGCCGAGGAAGGCCCGCCGCTCGCGCACCAGCTGGTCCACCCACGCCTGCACCGGGGCGCCGTCGACCGAGCGCAGCGCCAGCTCGTCGATCGTGAGCGGCCCGAGGAGGCGCAGCAGGTCGTGGGCCTCGTCGACGTCACGGGCCAGTCGCCCGACGACGAGGCGCTGCAGCTCGAGCTCGAGGTCGGCGAGCACGTCGGCGTCGATGAGCTCGCGCAGCTCCTCGGCGCCGAGCAGGTCCCGCAGCAGGTCCCGGTCGAGGGCGAGGGCGGCGGCGCGGCGCTCCGCCAGCGGCGCGTCGCCCGCGTACATGTAGACGGCGATCCAGCCGAACATCAGCGACTGGGCGAACGGCGACGCCTGCTGGCTGTCGACGGACACGAGCCGGATCCGGCGGCTGCGCAGGTCCCGGAGCACCTGGGTGAGGGCGGGCACGTCGAACACGTCGTTGAGGCACTCGCGGGTGGCCTCGAGGAGGATCGGGAAGCTCGGGTACTTCCCGGCCACGGCCAGGAGGTCGGCCGAGCGCTGGCGCTGCTGCCAGAGCGGGGTGCGCTGGTCGGGCCGGCGCTTGGGGAGCAGCAGGGCCCGGGCCGCGCACTCCCGGAACCGGCTGGCGAAGAGCGCGGTGCCGGGGAGCTGGCGGACGATGAGCTCCTCGATCTCCTCGGGGTCGATGAGCAGGTCGTCGTCGGGGAGCTCGTCGACGGACTCGGGCAGCCGGATCACGATGCCGTCGTCGCTCCACTGCACCTCGAGGTGGGTCCCCCACCGCTCCTCGAGCCGGTGCTGCAGGGCCATCGCCCACGGGGCATGGACCTGCGCGCCGAACAGGGACAGCAGGCAGACCCGCCAGTCGCCGATCTCGTCCCGGAAGCGCTCGACGACGATCGTGCGGTCGTCGGGCACCGCACCGGTGGCCTCGGCCTGCTCGTCGAGGTAGGCGACGAGGTTGGTGGCGGCCCGGTGGTCGAGGCCCCGGGCCTTGAGCAGCGCGACCGGGTCGTCGCCTCGCGCCGCGGCGGCCCGAAGCTCGCGGGTGAAGGCGCCGATGGCCCGCCCGAGCTCGAGCGGGCGGCCGGGACCGTCGCCGTGCCAGAACGGCATCTTGCCGGGCTGCCCGGGGGCGGGGGTGACGATCACCTTCTGGAAGGTGATGTCCTCGATCCGCCAGGTGGTGGCGCCGAGCAGGAACGTCTCGCCGGGGCGGCTCTCGTAGACCATCTCCTCGTCGAGCTCGCCCACCCGGGTGCCGTCGGGCAGCGTGACCGTGAACAGGCCCCGGTCCGGGATCGTGCCCGGGTTGGTGACGGCGAGCCGCTGGGCGCCGGCCCGGCCCCGCACGAGGTTCTCGACCCGGTCCCACACGATTCGGGGCCGCAGCTCGGCGAACTCCTCCGAGGGGTACCGGCCCGAGAGCAGGTCGAGCACGGAGGCCATGACCTCGTCGCTCAGCTCGGCGTACGGGGCGGCCCGGCGGACGACGTCGAGCAGCTCGTCGACGGTCCAGTCGTCGAGGGCGCACATGGCCACGACCTGCTGGCAGAGCACGTCGAGGGGGTTGCGGGGGTAGCGGGTCTCCTCGATCAGCCCGGCCTGCATGCGGTCGACGACGACGGCCGCCTCGAGCAGGTCGGCCCGGTGCTTGGGGAACAGCTTCCCCCGGCTGGGGGCGCCGACCTGGTGCCCGGCCCGACCGATGCGCTGGAGGCCGGTGGCGACCGCGCTCGGCGACTCCACCTGCACGACGAGGTCGACGGCGCCCATGTCGATGCCGAGCTCGAGGCTGCTCGTGGCGACGAGCCCCTTGAGGCGACCGGACTTCAGCTCGTCCTCGATCTGGAGGCGCCGCTCCCGGGAGAGGGACCCGTGGTGGGCCTTCACGAGCTCGTGCTCGGGCGGAGGCGGCCGGCCCTCGGCCTCCGCGGCGCGGCTCTCCCCCTCCCAGTGCAGCTCGTTGAGCCGGGTGGCGAGCCGCTCGGCGAGGCGCCGGGCGTTGACGAAGATCAGCGTGGAGCGGTGCTGCTCCACGAGCTCGAGCAGCCGGGGGTGCATGGCCGGCCAGATCGACCGCCGCACCGGTCCCGCGGCGGCCGGACCCGACTGCGGCTCGTCGACGACGGTGCCGAGCTCGGCCATGTCGTCGACGGGGATCACGACCTCGACGTCGAGCTCCTTGCGCACGCCGGCGTCCACGATCGTCACCGGCCGCGGGCGCATCGCGCCGCCCTCGCCCGCGGGCTCGAAGCCGCCGAGGAAGCGGGCGACCTCGTCGAGCGGGCGCTGGGTGGCCGACAGGCCGATCCGCTGCGGCGAGCGGCCCGAGTGCCGCCGGACCCAGTGGTCGAGCCGCTCCAGGGTGAGGGCGAGGTGGCTGCCCCGCTTGGTGGGGGCCAGGGCGTGGATCTCGTCGACGATCACCGCCTCCACGCCCTGGAGGGTGTCCCGGGCCGCGGAGGTCAGCATCAGGTAGAGCGACTCGGGGGTGGTGATCAGGATGTCGGGCGGGTGGCGGACGAGCCGGCGCCGCTCGTCGGCGTCGGTGTCGCCCGTGCGCATGCCGACCGTGGGCTCCGTGTAGGGCAGGCCCAGCCGCTCGGCGGCCAGGCGGATCCCCTGCAGCGGGCTGCGGAGGTTCTTCTCGACGTCGACGGCGAGGGCCCGCAGCGGCGACAGGTACACGATGCGGGTGCGGTGGGTGCGCTCGGCCGGCGCGGGGCTGCTGACCAGCCGGTCGATGCCCCACAGGAACGCCGACAGCGTCTTGCCGGAGCCGGTGGGGGCCAGGATGAGCGTGTGGGCGCCGCTGGCGATGGCCGGCCAGCCCTGGACCTGGGGCGGGGTGGCCTCCGGGAACGACGTGCGGAACCACTCGCGGACGGCCGGTGAGAAGGGTGCGAGGGGGTCCGATGGCACCTCTCCCACGCTACCGACGAACCCGGACATCCCCGGTCAGCGACGGGAGCGGGGTTCGCGGCGAGGGGGCCGCCGACGGCTAGGGTGACCGGCGGCGAAGGGGAGTAGCTCTCCGCCGGAGGATCGACACGCTGGGTGATGAGCCCCGGTCCCCGGGCCCGCTGCGGCGGGTGAGCAAGACCTTCGGCCGGCACCCGTCCGCTACGAGTGCCCGGTCGAGGGCTGCCCCTCCTCCGGGCGGGAGGAGTCCGATGACCGAGCGATCAGCCAGCCGCCGGCGCCACGCGCAGCGTCCCGAGCATGTTCGGGTGGATGTCGCAGATGTAGTCGTACTCGCCAGCCGGCAGCGTGACCTCGAGGGTCTGCACGACCGGACCCGGCTCGAGGTCGGTCGACGGCGAGCCGGGGGCGTCGCGCAGGTTCAGGTTGTGCTGGACCCCGTCGTCGCGGTTGTCGATCGTGATCACGAGCGGCTGCTCCGCCACGGCGTCCACGCAGTCGACGTCCCAGGCCAGGTCCTCGGCCACGATCGTGACCTCGCCGGCGGTGCCGTCCCGGCAGGGGCCCGACGCCCCTCCGCCGTCGTCGTCGCCGCAGCCGGCGGCGAGGAGGGCGACCGAACCGGCGGCCAGCAGCACCCGTCGCATGCGGCCGACCCTACCCAGGCGGTCGTCGGTGGCTGACATCCTCGCCGCGTTCGCCGTCGTCTTCCTGGCCGAGCTGGGCGACAAGACCCAGCTCGTCGCCCTCACCCTGGCCGGCCGCTACCCGGCCGTGAAGGTGCTCGCCGCGCTCGGGGCCGCCCTCGCCGTGCTCCAGACGCTCTCGGTCACCGTCGGGGCGGTGCTCAGCGAGGCCCTGCCCGACACCGCCATCTCGATCGGCGCCGGCGTGCTGTTCCTCGGCTTCGCGGTGTGGACGTGGCGCAGCGCCGACGACCCCGAGGACGAGGACGAGGCGGCAGAGGTCGCCCAGGCCGCCCGGCGGGGCCTCGTCGGCGTCGCCGGCGCCTTCTTCCTGGCCGAGCTGGGCGACAAGACGATGCTCACCACCGCCGGCCTGGCCGCGGACCGCGGCGTGGTGCCGGTGTGGCTCGGCTCGTTCGGGGCGATGCTGGCCGCCACCGCGGTGGCCGTGCTCGCCGGCCGGGCCCTCACCCGCCAGGTCAGCCCCGACCTGCTGCGGCGCATCGGCGCGGGCGCCTTCGCGGTGGTCGGCGTGGGGACGCTGCTCAGCGTGGCGCTCTGAGCGCGAGCCGCCCGGGCCCGGGTCAGTAGGGCGAGCGGATGTAGTCGACGAGCTGCGACTGCTCGCGCTCGAGCTCGTCCACCCGGGTCTTCACGACGTCGCCGATGCTGATGATCCCGGCCAGGCCGCCGTCGCCCACCACCGGGAGGTGGCGGATCCGGTGCTCGGTCATGCGGTGCATCAGCTGGTCCGCGGTGTCGGTGCCGCAGCAGGTCTGGACGTCGGTGACCATGATCTCCCGGACGGGGCGGGCCAGCAGGTCGGCACCGTGGTCGGCGAGGCCCCGCACGATGTCCCGCTCGGAGACGATGCCCTCCACCGTCCGGCCGTCGGAGGTGACGACCAGCGCGCCGACGTTGTGCGCCTGCAGCGCGCGCAGGGCCTCGGTGACCGTGGCCGCGGGAGCGACCGTGGCCACGTCTCGTCCCTTGCGATCGAGGATGTGATCGACCAGCACGACTGACCCCCTTTGCCGATGTGGTCTGCGCCCCTCGGACAGGCTCCCACATCGGGGGTCGGCGTGCTCGTCACCGGGTACAACGGCGGCATGACCGACATCGATGCCCCTCGGGACCTGCTGATCGGCGGGGCGTGGCACCCGGCCGAGGACGGCGACCGCCTCGACGTGCTCAACCCGGCCACCGAGGAGGTCCTCGCCTCCGTCGCCAGCGCCGGGCCGGCCGACGCCCGGGCCGCGGCCGAGGCGGCCGCGGCCGCCCAGCCGGCGTGGGCGGCCACCGCGCCGCGCGAGCGAGCCGAGGTGCTGCGCCGGGCCTACGCCCTCATGACCGAGCGGGCCGAGGGCCTGGCCCGGCTCATCACCCTCGAGAACGGCAAGGTGCTGGCCGAGGCCCGCGGCGAGGTGGCCTACGCCGCCGAGTTCTTCCGGTGGTTCAGCGAGGAGGCGGTGCGCCTCCACGGGCAGGTGGCCACCGCGCCGGCGGGCACGAACCGGATCCTCGTGCTCCACCAGCCGGTGGGCGTGGCCCTGCTCATCACCCCGTGGAACTTCCCGGCCGCCATGGCCACCCGGAAGATCGCGCCGGCGCTCGCCGCCGGCTGCGCGGTGGTGCTGAAGCCGGCGTCGCTCACGCCCCTCACCGCCCTCGCCATCGGGGCGCTCCTCCAGGAGGCCGGCGTGCCCGACGGCGTGGTCAACGTCGTCCCCGGCGCCAGCGCCTCGGCGATCACCGAGGCCGTCCTCGCCCACCCGGCGGTTCGCAAGCTCTCCTTCACCGGGTCCACCGAGGTCGGCAAGGTGCTCCTGCGCCAGGCGGCCGACCGCGTGCTCAACACGTCGATGGAGCTCGGCGGCAACGCCCCGTTCGTCGTCCTGGCCGACGCCGACCTCGACGCGGCGGTGGCCGGGGCGATGGTGGCGAAGATGCGCCACAACGGCGAGACCTGCACGGCCGCCAATCGCTTCTACGTGGAGGCCCCGGTGGTCGAGGCGTTCACGCAGCGGCTGGCCGCGGCGATGGGGGCGGTGACGGTGGGGCACGGGCTCGACGACGGCGTGGGGCTCGGCCCGCTGGTGGACGCCGCCACCCGCGACAAGGTCCGGGACCTCGTGGCCGCCGCGCTCGACCACGGCGCCCGGGCGGTGGTCGGCGGCACGCCCGGCCAGGGCCCCGGGTTCTGGTACCCGCCGACCGTCCTGGCCGACGTGGCGCCCGACAACCCGATCCTGGCCGAGGAGATCTTCGGACCGGTGGCGCCGATCGTCGCCGTCGCCGACGCCGACGAGGCGGTGGCGCGAGCCAACGACACCCCCTACGGGCTCGTCTCGTACCTCTACACCGGCGACCTGCGGCGGGGCCTCGCCCTCGCCGAGCGGCTCGAGGCCGGGATGGTGGGCCTCAACCGGGGCCTCGTCTCCGACCCGGCGGCGCCCTTCGGCGGGGTCAAGGAGTCCGGCATCGGCCGCGAGGGCGGCCACGAGGGGGTGCTCGACTACACCGAGACCAAGTACGTGGCCACCGAGTGGTGACGACGTGCCGCCACGGCCGGCCCGCCGACGAGTAGACCAGCGCCGATGCCCCCCGTGATCATCGCCCACCGGACGTCGCCGCTCGACGCCCCGGAGAACAGCCTCGAGGGGATCGCCGCGTCGGTGGCGGCCGGCGCCGACCACGTCGAGATCGACGTCCGCCTCACCCGGGACGGCGTCCCGGTGCTGCTCCACGACGCGCTGCTGCTGCGCACCACCCTGTGCCCGCTGCCGGTGTCGTGGGTGACGGCGCAGCAGCTGCGGCGCCTGCGGGTGCGCGGCTCGGGGCAGCCGGTGCCGACCTTCGCGGAGGCGCTCGCCGCCCTGCCGCCAGGCGTGGGGTTCGCGGTGGACACGAAGGCCCCCGACGCGGCCGACGCGGTCGTCGCCGAGCTGCGACGCCAGGGCCGGCTCGGGGACTGCCTGCTGTGGGCGCAGAGCGAGCAGGCCGTGCGCCGGTACGTGGAGCTGGCCGGCGACGAGGCGCCGGAGGTGGCGCTCCTGCGCGACGCCCTGACGCCCGAGGCGATCGACCGGTTCCTCGCCGACGCCCAGGCGTTCGGCGCCACGGCGATCTCGGCCCACCAGGACACGGTGGACGAGGCGTTCATCGAGCGGGTCCACCGCCTCGGGCTCAAGGTGCACTGCTGGTTCCAGGACCGGGAGACCCAGCGGGCGAAGGCCCGGCTCCCGCTCGACGGGATCGTGACCGACTGGCCGGCGGAGGCCCGGGCCCTCGCTCACGGCCCGACGCCGTAGGCGGCGCAGTGGACCTGCCGGAGCCGCCTGCGATCGCCCGCGACGGGCTCTCCCCCGCCGACCGACGACGGGCGGTGGCGGTGCTCGTGGCCGCCCTCGTCGTGCTGGCGCTGGGCGCCTGGCTGGTGGCCGACGGCGAGCCGCGGCCCGGCGAGGTCGGGCTCGTCGAGTGGTGGAACGGGCTGCCCGCCGTCGTCGGGTGGCCGCTGCGGGCGGTGATGCAGCTGGGCACCGTCTTCGTCGGGATCGCTGCGCTCGTCGTCACCGCGTGGTGGTGCCGACGGGTGGGGATGCTGGCCCCCGCCGTGGTCCTCGTGTCGGTGGCGGCCGCGTTCCGGCTCGACAACGTGCTCAAGGACGTCGTGGAACGGCCCCGGCCCTGGGACGTGCTCCCCGACGTGGTGGCCCGGGACTCCGTCGACGGGTACGCCTACCCCTCGGGCCACACGACGATGGCGGTCGCCGTGGTGGCGGCGCTCCACCCGCTGCTGCCCGGCCCGGCGCGCCGGCTGGCCTGGGCGCTGGCCGCGCTGACCGCGCTGGCCCGGCTCCACGTCGCCGCCCACTGGCCGCTCGACCTCGTCGGCGGGGCTGCCCTCGGGGTGGCCGTCGCGGCTGGGGCGTGGCTCCTCGTGGACCGGCTCCCCCGCTGCTGGTTCGCGTCGCCCGAGGCCCGACGCGGGGCAGGTAGCGTCGAGCGTCGTGACGAGCGGAGGACGTGACGAGGCTGCGCCGCTGCCGGCGCTGAGCGAGCCGACGGGTCGTCCCGGCGACCCGGCCTGGTACACCCGGCGCTTCGAGCTCGTGCTCTACGTGCTGGCCGGGGCCACGTACATCGCCTTCGGCGTGTTCCACAAGTGGCTGCTCAACTGGGTGGTGGGCCCGATCTGGCTCATCACCTGGATCTGGGCGGCACCGGCGATCGTGGACCGGCTGCGGCGCCGGCCGGGAGGGATCCGGTGAGCTGGGCCGCCCACCAGTTCGAGACCTACGCCATCCAGGCCCACCTGCCGAAGCGGTGGGCGGGGCGCGTCAGCTTCCTGGCCATCGTCATCGGCGACCAGATCCCCGACTTCGTCGCCAAGTTCTGGGTCTACGGCGTCGACATCGGCGGCAAGCACTACGGCGCCGCCGAGCCGTTCAAGTTCCACCGGGGCTGGCCCGGGGCCGGCTTCAGCCACAGCCTCGGCTTCGCCCTCCTGCTCGTCGGGCTCGTCTGGTGGTTCACGCGGTCCCGGAGCTGGGCCGCGGGCCTCCTGCTGGGAATGGCCGCCCACTCGATCACCGACATCAACGACTCGGTGGGCACGATGCTGGCCTTCCCCTTCTCCACCGAGAACTTCTCGATCGGCACCTGGGCCTACGCAGCGACGCCGGGCGGCAAGTACCTGGACGCCCGGGCCTACTACTCGAGCTTCGGGTTCGTGATGGACGCGGCGTGGCTGGCGATCCTGCTGATGACGCCGAAGGTGCTGAGCGAGCGCTACTGGCGCGACGTGGTCGTCCCGGCCGACGCCAAGGTGTGGGGCTGGCTGGGGCGCCGCTGCCCCGAGCGGGTGCTGCTCGCCATCTACCGGGCCACGTTCTTCTACGGCGTCACCCGGATGATCGCCTGGACCGGCTGGGCGCACGTGCTCGACCCCGACCCGCTGCGGGGCTGGGACCTCACCTGGACCGGACCGGACTGGATCCCGGCCTTCGAGCTGTCAGACCTGTCGCCGTGGGTGGCGCTGGCCGTGGCCCTCGCCTTCGCGACGGCGATCGTCCTCTCGGTGGGGCGGATCCTCAGGCCGGCCGCCGACGACGACCCCAACGTCGACCCGGTCACCCTCGCCGACTGAGGGTCGGTCCCGCACCCCGCCGGGCGCCGTGCGAGCGGTGCGCCGGCCTCGCCCGCGGTCCCCTCGGCGCCGCGAGACGCTGGCCCGACGGCACCGGAGCCGTGATGCCGGCGCGGCGTCAGGGCGCGGCGGGGACCGGGGTCAGCGGAAGCGGTACTCGATCGGGAGGTGCTTGACGCCGGACACGAAGTGGCTGGCCGAGTACTCGACGTCGCCGGCCAGCTCGAGGTGGTCGAGCTGGGTGCTGAGGCGCTGGAGCATCGTGCGGATCTCGCGGCGGGCGAACTGCGAGCCGAGGCAGAAGTGGGCGCCCATGCCGAAGCTGATCAGCTTGTCGGCGTCGCGCCGGCGGACGTCGAACACGTCGGCGTCGGGCCACACGTCCTCGTCCCGGTTGGCCGACGGGTACGACAGCAGCACTCGGCCGCCCTTGGGGATCTCGAGGCCGTTGACCTCGACGTCCTCAGCGGCGTGGCGCATGAAGTGCCGCACCGGGGCCGTCCACCGGATGACCTCGTCGGTGCCGGTGACGAGCAGCTCGGGCTCGTCGCGCATCGCCCAGAGCTGCGCCGGGTCGCGAGCCAGCTCGGCCATGCCGCCGGCGAGGGCGAAGGACGTGGTGTCGTGCCCGGCGGTGGCGACGATGATGTAGTACCAGAGGCGCTCGACGTCGCCGAGGGGCTCGCCGTCGATCGTGCCGTTGGCGATGACCGACGCGAGGTCGTCGCGGGGGCAGGCCCGGCGGTCCGCGGTGATGTCGTTGAAGTACTGGATGAACGTGAACACCGCCTGCGTGACCCGGGCGCCCGGGTCCTCGGCGTCGCCCAGGTACTCGGGGTCGTTGGCCCCGAAGATCCCCTGCGTGAGGTCGAGCATGAGGGGCTCGTCCTCCTCCGGGACGCCGTAGATGTCCATGATCACCCGCAGCGTGTAGGGCTGGGCGATGTCCTGCGCGAAGTCGCAGCGGCCCCCCATCTCGCGCATGCGCTCGATGAACAGGTCGGCCAGCTCGTCGATGCGGGGCTGGCGCTGCTTGACCGCGGCCGGCTTGAACCAGTCGTT
>Ga0182741_1000897_pt1 | contig 41967 bp, 47 predicted proteins | sample eDN5th37CBELigOP_FD_128874 | JGI IMG/M metagenome (GOLD analysis project Ga0182741, IMG submission 128874) | Enriched Organic Plus compost microbial communities from Emeryville, California, USA - eDNA 5th pass 37_C BE-Lig OP (version 2) (version 2) ... | reverse complement strand
GCGCTCTTCGCGGCGATCTCGGCACGTCCATCCACGCCAGCGCACCGGTGCTCGGACTGGTCGCAGAGCGCCTGCCGGCGACCTTCCAGCTCGCCTTTATGGCGACTCTCGTTTCACTCGTACTTGGCATTCCGGTCGCGATCATCAGTGCCCTTAAGCCCGGATCCTGGGTTGACCGCATCCTGTCCCTCTGGAACGCGATGACACTAGGGGTACCGACCTTCTGGCTCGGCATCCTGCTCATCCTGTGGTTCTCGGTGGAGATGCGCTGGCTCCCGTCCGCTTCCGCCTATGTTCCACTGTGGGAAGATCCTATCGCGGCTTTGCGCAACCTCATCCTGCCGGCCGTAACCCTCGGCGTTTATGTGTCAGGGGTGCTGGCCCGGTTCCTGCGTGCATCGCTGGTCACCGAGATGCGCTCGGACTATATTCGCACAGCGCGGTCGAAGGGGTTGCCGGAATGGCAGGTGGTCAGCGTCCACATCCTCCGCAACGCGCTTCTGCCGTTCGTCACCATCGTTGGCTTGATGATGGCGAACTTCATCGGTGGCGCCGTCGTCACCGAGGCCGTGTTCACTTATCCGGGGCTCGGGCGGCTGCTCATCCAGGCCATCAGCACACGGGATTATCCCTTGATCCAGGGCTGTATCATCGTGATCATGCTGATCTACATCCTCATCAACCTCTCGGTTGACGTGTTCTACGCTTATATCGATCCACGCATCGAGTATAAGTAGCCTTCAGGCTGGCCGATAACGGCACGAGACGCCGTGGCCCGGCGAAATCTCGTGCCACGGGACCGTACCGGTTTCGGTATGAATTTCGCCGAGGGCGCATTTCTCGTCGGGACGGCCTGCCACCAGGACCGATGGATCGGGCGGCGTCATCTGGAGGCGCCGACGCTGCAGGGCGGGATCGAGCACCGGCGCGGAATCGAACAATATCTGCGTATATGGATGCGAAGGGTTGTCGTAGACTTGGGAAACCTCACCCTTTTCTACGATTTCTCCCCGGTACATCACGGCCACCTTGTGGCAAACCTCGCGCACGATGGCGAGGTCGTGCGCGATGAAGAGATAGGACAGCTTGAGCTTCTCCTGAAGGGAGTGCAGCAGGGAGACGATCTGCGCCTGCGTGCGAACGTCGAGAGCCGAGACGGGCTCGTCGCAGACCACGAAGTCGGGATTGACCGCCAAAGCCCTGGCGATGACGATGCGCTGGCGCTGACCGCCGGAGAATGCGTGCGGATAGCGGTCCATTACGGACGGATCCATGCTGACGAGTTCCAACAGTTCCGCCACGCGCTCCCGATAGCGTGTTTTGGGCACCGCTTCGTGGACGATCAGGGGCTCCATGAGCGTCTGGGCAATCGTCATGCGCGGATGCAGGCTCGAATAGGGGTTCTGCAGGACGAACTGCATGTGGCGACGCATGCGCCGCAATTCCCCTTGCGGCATGGTGGTGAGTTCGCGTCCGCGCAGTTTGACCGATCCAGATGAGATCTTCTGGAGCTGGAGGACTGCTCGCCCCGTTGTTGTCTTTCCGGAGCCCGATTGACCGACGAGGCCGAGAGTCTCGCCCGGCGCGATGTCGAACGATACGCCGTTGACGGCCATGAAGGCCGGATGGCGGCCCCGAGATGGAAACGAGACCGACAAATCCTGTACGGAAACCAGCGGGGACACGACGGTCATGGCTCGGCTCCCTCACGATGCAGGCGCGGAACGGCATCGAGCAGAGCCCGGGTGTACTCATGGGAGGGAGCTCGGAAGATTTCGTCGATGCCGGCCGTTTCGACGATTCTGCCGCCATACATGACGTTTACCCTTTCCACCATTCCGGCGACGACGCCGAAATCGTGCGTAATCAGCATCAGCGACATGCCCCGTTCCTCCCTCAGACGCAGCAGCAGGCGCAGGATCTGTGCCTGAACGGTGACGTCGAGAGCCGTGGTCGGCTCATCCGCGATCAGAAGGTCCGGATCGCAGGAAATCGCGATGGCAATGAGCGCCCGCTGGCGCATGCCGCCGGAGAACTGATGCGGATAATCGTCGATCCTTCGAGCAGGGAAGGGGATGCCGACCTGATCGAGCAGCTCGATTGCCCGCTCCCGGGCGGCTGGTCCCGACAGGCCGGTATGGCGGCGCAGCATGTCCTCGATCTGGGCGCCTACGGTGATGACCGGGTTGAGAGAAGTCATCGGATCCTGAAACACCATGGCGATGCGCCGCCCCCGGATGTTTCGCATGTCAGTTTCGCTTACGGCGAGAAGGTCCTGGCCGCAAAAATTTACCGATCCGCCTAAATCGACCCGCATGCCTTCAGGCGCGAGACGCATGATGGCGCGGGCCGTTACGCTCTTGCCGCAACCGGATTCCCCGATGAAGCCGACCGCCTCACCGCGCTTGATATCGAAGGTGATGCCCTTGACGGCCTCGACCGTCTGTTTGCGCGTGACGATGCGTGCCGTCAGGTCGCGCACACTCAAAATGGGTCCGTCCGCGGTCACCGGCTGCTCCCCACATCGAGAACTTCCCTCAACCCATTCGCAAGAATAATGAAGGTGAGCGTTGCAAAGACGATGGCAACAGCCGGGCCGACGACGGTCAACGGAGCAAGTTCCATGAACTGGCGCGCATCGGCCAGCATGCCACCCCAGTTAGGATCTGGCGGAGGCGGTCCGAGCCCAAGGAAGGACAGGGCCGTGACAGTGAAGATCGTCTGTGCCAGGGTAAGGCTCGTCGCGACAACAATGGGCGACACGACCATCGGCAGAACATGCCGGATGACGATCCGAAGCTCACTCATGCCGATACTTCGGGCTGCCTCGACGTGATCCCATTTTTTGACGCTGAGCACTGGCGCTCGCACAACGCGGGACATGGCCGGCGTGTAGACGATGGCAATTGTCAGAATGAGGTTCGGCACTGTCGGCCCGAGGGCGGCAACGACCGCGATGGCAAGAAGGAAGACCGGGAAGGCGAAGACCACGTCCAGCACGCGCATGATCGCCTCGTCCACCCAGCCGCCGACATAGCCGCTGACGAGCCCGAGGACGAGCCCAGCGAGCAGAGCGAATGCGACAGCCGTGAAGGTGACAAAGAGGGTCGTGCGTCCGCCGACGAGGATGCGGCTCAGCACATCACGGCCGATAGCGTCGGTTCCGAGCCAGTGCTGTGCGCTCGAGCCTTCCAGGGAATTGGGCGAAGTGGCAGAGGGGTCGTAAGGTGCAATCAAGGGAGCGAGAAGGGTCAACAGCACCAGGGCTGCCAGCATCACAAGCCCAAGGCCTAACAGCCATTGCCCAGCGCTGGGCCATATCCGGCGCGCAGCTGAAGACGTGGTATCGGCCAGGGGGCGTTCGTTCGTGGTCGCAGCGTCGCTCATGCCTCCACCCTCGCATCCGCATGAGCGTAGGCAATGTCCGCCAATGTGTTGACGAGGACGACACAGGCGGCTGCGACGAGGACGATGGCCTGAATGACAGGATAGTCGCGGCTCGTGATGGAATCGAACAGGTACTGACCCATTCCAGGTATGGCGAAAATCGTCTCCACGAGAATACTGCCCCCAAGGAGGGTTGCGACCTGTAGTCCCGTAACGGTGATGATGGGGGTCAAGGCGTTCCGCATCAGGTAGTTCCAGAGGATCGTCCGGGGCCGCAGACCCTTGGCGCGCGCGACCATCACGAAGTCCTGGTTCGACACCTCAAGCACGGCCGCCCGCGTATTCTCGGATATGGTGACCGAGATTGCGAGGGCGAGCGCAAGGGCGGGGAGGATCAGGCCGATGACGTTTCCAATGGGGTTTTCGCGGAAGGGCACGTAGCCGAGGACAGCAAGTTCGGGAAAATAGAGGCCGACCAGAAGGACGATCAACGTGCCCACGACGAAGTTCGGTACGGCGAGGATGAACCCGTTGTAGAGGCGTACGATCCAGTCGGCCGCTCCTCGAAGCCGCGCTGATGCAATGCCCGTGCCGACGCCCATGATAAGAGCGATGATGGCCGCGATGAAGGTGAGCTCGAGGGTCACCAGGAAGCGAGGCCACAGCTCCTGGAGAACCGGCTGCCGCGTCACAAAGGATGTGCCGAAGTCGCCTTGCAGCGCAGCGCCCAACCAGGAGATGTATTGCTCGATCAGTGGGCGGTTGAGGCCGAGGTCTCGGCGCATCGCGTCCAGCACGTCCGGTTGGAGCATCTGAGCGCCGGCCGCTGCCAGGACGAAATCGCCCGGCAGGGCCCTCATGAGCATGAAGGCGACGAAGGAGACCCCAAGAAGGATCGCCCCCATCCACATCGACCGCACGAATATGACGCGCCTCATGACGCCGCTCCGGCGTGCAGGATAGTCATGGCCAAGGCGTCAGTCCTTCAGCCAAGTGGTCCGAACGTAGGAGCGGATGTTCGCCGCCAGCGGAACATAACCCTCGACGTAATTCCACCAGATCTCCCAGCGCAGGGGGTACTGATAGATCTGTAGAATATAAGCCTGATCGGCGATGTGCTTCTGAATCGCGAGGTTCTTCTCCGCACGCTTGGTATTGTCTGTCTCGGCCCGTGCCTCGGCCATCATCCGATCAAGAGATTCGTCGGTGATGCCCATTGCCTTGCCGAATTTGCTCTGGGAATTGACGTACTGGAGGATGGCGTCGGAATCCGGCGTCCACGAAAGGGCGACGGACAACAGAGTCGGCCAGGTGCCTGCACTCCAATGGTTGAGGAGCGGCGCCGTCTCCATAGGCACAATCCGCACCTTGATACCGGCCGCCTGCCATTGCTGCTGAAGGATCTGTGCGCAGGCGACGTCGAGGGGATTGGCCGCAACGACGATGTATTCGCCGAGATCAATGCCATCCGGAAAGCCTGCTTCCGCCAGCAGCGCCTTGGCGGCTGCCGGATCGTGTTTGTAGTACGGCATTTCACCGACGCCGTCATAGCCGCCAACTTGGCTTTCCGGGATCATGGCGCCGACCTTGCCGGAGCCCCCGAGAACGGTCTGAAGGCAGGCCTGCCTGTCCGTCGCAAGGCTCAGTGCCCGGCGGACTCTGACATCATTGAGTGGCGGCGCCTTCATGTTGAGCCAGACCGGGAAGGTGCGGGAGGTCTGGCCCGGTGCCGAGACGAAGTCCTTGGAGGCGCGCGCCATCAGCGCCGCCACTTTGGGATCCTTCAGCCACGTCATGTCGATGGTCTTGGACCGCAGCGCGGAGGAGAGCGTTGCCTGGTCCTTGTAGAACTTGAACACGACCTTATCGAGATAGGGTTGCCCTTCCTCGAAGTAGTTCGGATTGCGCGCCAGCGTGAATTGCTGGTTGGGTTGATAGGACTCGAAGATGAATGGGCCGGTCCCGACCGGCTTGGTGGCCAGATCCTCGACCCCCTTCGGCACGATGGCACCGTCCGGGTTGCTCGCCAGATAGCTCAGGAATGCGGCATCGCGCGTCTTCAGCGTGAAGCGCACGGTGAAGGGATCGACGACCGTGACGTTCTCGATGCTGGCATACTGGGCGCGCAGGCGGCTCGCGGTAGCCGGATCGAGGATGCGGTCGAAGGTATATTTAACGTCCTCAGCCGTGAAGTCCTGGCCGTTGTGGAATTTCACGCCCTGGCGAAGTTTGAAGAGATAGGTCCGCTCGTCGGGCATCTCGTACCCAACGGCAAGATCCGGCTCCACCTGCATCTTCGCATTCCAGCGAAGAAGCCCGGAATAGAGAAGCGCCGTGAAATCGTTTGAGGAAAACGCCGTAACGGTCGTTGGGTCGAGGCCGATCGGATCTGCGTCGGCGCCAATCCGTAATGTGCCGCCACGTTTCGGCGCAGTACCTTCAGGAGCCGCCGCAAAGGCGGAAGGGCAGGCGGCCATCGCACCTCCGACCAGCAAGAGGCGGAGGAGATGGCGGCGATCGAGAGCGAACGCCGCGTCCGGCAGGGCCGTAAAATCCGTATCCTTCGTCACACGAGTTCCCCTTCTTGATTGGCGACAGCGCGGCCAGCGGAATGCGAAACAACGCGTCTCGCGCCCGAGGCCGAATGCCTGTGACGGATTTCTATCCGTCGTGACCATTTCTCGCGCATCGGCCGAAGCAACATATGCGCGAAACCCTCTGTTCAGAACGTCCCATATGGTGGAACGATTATTCTTGTTTTCTGTTCGAGGAAGATTAGGTTCAAACTGCCAGATGCGTCAATACATTCGTACGGAAGGTATAGAGACTTCACGGCCCCTCCGTTTGGCTAGTCGATGACGCTCCCACAATATGGTATGGCCTCGAAAGTGAAGGAGGGCTGCATGCAAGTGGTTCAGCGTGACGAAGGTGCTTCCGCAGATGATTCAAGAGCCGTTGGAGAAGCGCGCATTCAATCCATCGCGCGAGCAAAAGCTCTGCTCGACGTCATGGCTGATGGGGGTTGGGTGTCGCTGCGCGATCTCGCAGCGCGCACTGGGCTTGCGAAGACAACGGCCTTCAACCTTGTTAAGGCGCTGGTCGATACCGGGCTCGCCGAACGAAACACGCAAGCCGGCGCCTATCGCCTTAGCTTGCAGCACCTGGTCTATGGACGCGCCGTCGAACGTCGGCTCGACGTCAGCGCCGTAGCCCGCCCGCACCTTATCGCCGTATGTACGCTCACGCGCGAGACCGTGAACCTTGCTCTGCCCGGCCCGGCCGATGCGGTGATCGTCGACAGCCTCGAAGGGAGCCACACTTTGCGCGTGTCGTCCTATTCGGGAACCCGAACTCCCTATCACTCCACCGCCTGCGGCCGCGCACTCCTGGCCTGGCAGCCCAAGCCCTTCCGCCAGTTCATTTATGGCAACAGCACCCTGTCACCGTCCACACGGCACACCATCACCGATCCTGAAAGGCTCGAGGAGGTCCTTGAGCGCTGCCGCCGCGACGGCTGGACCGTGGAGATGGAAGAGAACGAGCTCGGGAGCGCCTGCATCGCTGCACCGATTTTCGGAGCGTCCGGAGAGGCGGTGGCCGCAGTTAGCATCGCCGGTCCCGCAGCGCGCTTCGACCCGGATACCATCGCCCGCTATGGCGAGGTCCTTCTCACCTACCTGCCACGCATTACGGCGGATCTTATCGGACCAACGGCTGCCTAACACGAATCGACCGGCGAGATGCGCTGTTCTGTTTGATGCTTCAGGGATGTATAAAAAGGCTTTACTTATATAAGCGATGGATTTTAATATCCCCCTGGGAAGACCGGGAAGAAAACAATGCATCTCGACATCGCAAGCGTGCTTGGACTGGTCACGCGTTCAGTGCGCAATTTCGTGAAGGATGGAAAGCCTGCGTGCACCGTCACGCTGACACGTCTTTACGATACGGATATCGACGACCTGTGGGACGCCCTGACCAGCAAGGAACGTATCCCGCGATGGTTTTTGCCGGTTGAGGGTGATCTTCAATTAGGCGGAAGGTATCAGCTCAAGGGCAACGCGGGCGGAGCCATCACGGCCTGCACGCCGCCGCGCCATTTTTCGGCGACATGGGAGTTCGGCGGCGGGACGAGTTGGATCGACGTCACGTTGGCGGCTGACAAGGGCCAGGCACGGATAACGCTGGAGCACACGGCAATCATCGAAGACCACTGGAACCAGTTCGGCCCCGGCGCGGTGGGGATCGGCTGGGACCTCGCCGCCATGGGTCTCGCGCGCTATCTGGAAACTGGATCGTCCATTAATCCGACGACCGCCGGGTCATGGATGGGTTCGCCAAACGGCAAGGACTTCATGAGGCAGAGCGGCGAGGCGTGGCGGGAAGCCCATGTTGCGAGCGGCGTTGACCCGGCTTCGGCGAAGGAGCGGTCGGACCGGACCATCGCTTTCTATCGCGGCGAGCTCCCACCGAACGTAGCGCATCCGGGCACAGGAAGCTGATGCACGCTTTCGAAGTCCTGGCAGACCCGGTGCGCCGCCGTATCCTCGAATTCCTCGGCTCGGGGGAGATGGCGTCTGGAGAAGTCGTAGAGGCGATTAGGGCCGAGTTCGGCATCACGCAGGCTGCCGTGTCGCAGCACCTCAAGGTGCTGCGGGAGAGTGGCTTTGCGCGGGTCCGCGCGGAGGCGCAAAGGCGGCTCTATTCGTTGGATGCTTCGGGTCTTCAGGCGGTCGATGCGTGGGTCGGTCAGTTCAGGAGTTTCTCGGAGCCGAAAATGGATGCGCTGGCCACGGAAATCGCACGTGGGAAACGGGAGCGGCGCAGTGCTCCTATGACCGGACGAGCCGGGAAAAGAGCCTGATGTGGTCGGAGCCTACGATCGCGGATGTCCTGCGCGAGCTTGCTGCGCTTGAAGATCCGAAAATTCGGGAAGCCAACGAACGCCGTGGCGACGACTATGGCGTGAACCTCACCCGCCTGCGCGGCTTGGCCGGCCGCCTCAAAGCCGAGCACCAACTTGCGCTCCAATTGTGGGCTGCGGGCGACACGGCCGGTCGGCTTCTCGCAACGTTGATATGCAGGCCAAAGGCCTTTTCGGCGACTGACCTCGACGCGATGGTCAGGGACATTCGTTCGCCCAAGCTCCTCGACTGGTTCGTCGTGAACGTAGTCAGGGCCAGCGCACATGCGGAGGCGCTTCGCCTGCGCTGGAAGGACGGCGATGATCTCCTCGGGCGCGCAGGTTGGAGCCTGACGACCGAAAGGGTTGTCAAGAATGTGCCGGACCTCGACCTCGAAGCGCTGCTCGACCAGATCGAGAAGGAGATGAAGCAGGCGCCGATTTACAAGCAGTGGGCCATGAACCATTGCCTGGCCGAGATCGGTATCCGTCACCCCAACCATCGCCGACGTGCCGTCCAGATTGGCGAGCGGCTTGCGGTCCTGATCGACTATCCCGCCTCACCGGGCTGCACTCCGCCTTATGCGCCGATCTGGATTGCCGAGATGGTTCGCCGCAACGAGGAGACGCAGCGCCGAGGGCGCCGGACATCCGAATAATGTGCGAGTGTACCGAGCCTCAAGCCCCTAGGGCAGGGGCTTGGTCAGCGCCGTCGATATCAGAGCCTCCCACGTTTCGGCAGGGCGGTCGGCGACGGTTCTGCAGATGACTGTCTCCTCCGGCAAAGCCGATCTCTGCTATAGGGTTTGTGGCTTATTGATAGGTGAGTGAGGATAAGGCATGACGCCTGCGCCGGCCGTGACACTCTATGGCATCAAGAACTGCGACACGGTGAAGAAGGCCCGCGCCTGGCTCGATGCCAAAGGTGTCGCCTATGCGTTTCACGACTACAAGGTCCAAGGGATAGAGCGGGCCCGTCTTGACGGCTGGGTGCGAAGGGTAGGGTGGGAGATTCTTCTGAACCGGGCCGGGACGACCTTCCGGAAGCTCTCGGAGGAAGACAGGAGCGATCTCGATGAGCAGAGGGCCGTTGCGCTCATGCTCGATCAACCGTCGATGATCAAACGCCCCGTGCTGGAACTCAAGGAAAGCCTTCTGGTCGGCTTCAAGCCGGACCTCTATGAAGAGGCGGTGAAGTAGAACACTATTCAGAGGGGCGCCATGGGCGGGGGATCTAAGACGAAGGCAGCCGGAATTCTGCTCCTGGGCCTGGTTTGGACTGGTCCGTCCTTTGCCGAAAGTGCCGGGTGCTTTCACTTCGGCTATGAGATCGAAAATCTTGAGGCGGCGAGCGCGGTATCACTCGCCAGGATCAATGATCGCTCGCCACGCGTGAACTTCGTGAAGCGCGAGGTCATCCAAAAGGGCTGTCCGAGCACCAGCGCAGCTTGCAAGGACAAGGCTTATCTCGTTCCCGGGGATGAAGTCGTCATCTCCGGCAGCCGAGGCGAATTCGTCTGCGCCAGTTATGCCGGCCGAACGGGTGCTCTAACGGAAGGTTGGCTGCCGCGGGATGCCATCTCTCCCGTGCAGGAGGCGCCGGTCGAACGACGGGAGGGCTGGATCGGGCAATGGCGGAGCGGCCCTGAGCAAACCATCGTCCTCGAAGGAGGCGCTGCGCAAAACAGCCTGAAGATCAAAGGCGATGCGACTTGGGGTGCATCCGATCCGGGACGGGTTGCCCGCGGCGCCGTCAATGTCGGCGAACTGGAGGGAGAAGCGCCTTTACGCGGATCCGCCCTTTCCTTCGGAATGGGCGAGAACGGGACGCTCCCCTATACGGAAGCCGATGAGTCCGATTGCCGGGTCCAGATGCGCCGCCTGGGTCCTTACCTGCTTGTGAAGGACAATAACATGTGCGGCGGGCACAATGTTACATTCACGGGAATTTACCGCCGGGCCCGTTGAAGGAAGAACGTCTAGCGTGGCCGGTTGAGGCTGAGCTTCTGGAAGCCTTTTCCAGCAAGGACCGGCTTTTTTGAGCTTAGCATGCGTGAATTGACGCCCTGCCAGGAAATCTCCCCTGAGAGACGGCCGAATTCGATCTTGGGGCAGCGGTCCATGACCACCTTCACGCCTTGGGCTTCGGCGCGTGCGGCCGCCTCGTCGTTGCGGACGGAGAGCTGCATCCAGATCACCTTCGGCAGGGGATCGAGGCTCAGGGCCTCGTCAGTGATCGGCCCGGCCGCGTCTGAATTGCGGAAGATCTCGACCATGTCGACCGGATGCGGAATATCGCGGAGGGACGCATAGGCCCTCTTGCCGAGCAGTTCCTGGCCGGCGAGGCCCGGATTGACCGGAACGACGTCGTAGCCCCGCTCAAGGAGATATTTCATCACGATCCAGCTCGGGCGGGCCGGGTTCGCGGAGGCACCGACGAGCGCGATGCTCTTCACACCCTGGAGGATGCCGCGGATATAATCGTTCGGATAATTGTCGTGATCCATGGCGGGACCGTATGGGAGACGACGGGGCAGTTCAATGGGGATCACATGTCGACGACATCCCACAAGCCGGTCATGACCCGCGAGGCGCTCAGCGCCTTTCTCGACAGCGAGTTTCCGCAGATCCACCATGGCGGCCGGACTTATCATGTCGAGGAGGTCGGCCCGCTCTATGCGCGCCTGCGCATGGATTACCATGAGCGGCATCTGCGCCCGGGCGGAACGCTCTCGGGCCCTTCAATGATGGGCCTCGCGGACCTCGCGCTTTATGCCGCAATCCTTGCCCAGATCGGTCCAGTGGCGCTCGCCGTCACTACGAGCCTGAACTTCAATTTCCTTCGGAAGCCTGAACCCCGTGCCCTGCTGGCCGAATCGCGCCTGCTCAAGCTCGGCAAGCGCCTGGCGGTCGGGGAGGTGGCCATGTTCTCGGAAGGCAGCACAGACATGGTGTGCCATGCGACTGGAACCTATTCGATTCCCGTGGCAGGATGACAAGGCCGTCACTCGGCGGGCTGTTTCGGCGTCAGCACGTCGTCAATCTCGCGGGCGCGGATCGCAGCCGGGCGGCCGGCGAGACGGGCCCAGTAGCGCTCGAAGGCCGGGCGCTTCTCCAGGGTGCCGAACATCATGCCCCAGCCGATCTGCGAACCCACATAGACATCCGCTGCCGTGAAGCTGTCGCCGGCGATATAGTCCGAAGCGGAAACAGCGCTCTCCAGGGCGTTCACGGCGTCCGCCTCGGTGCCGTATCCGATCATGCGGCTGCGCTCCTGCGGCACCTGAAGGCCGAGCGCCTTATTGCTCAGCGCAGCCTCAAGTGGGCCGGCCGCGAAGAACATCCAGCGGTAATAGGGGGCCCGGCGCGGGTCGCCGTGGGGTGGAGCAAGACCGGCCTCCGGAAACGCATCGGCCAGATAGGCGCAGATGGCGGCCGCCTCGGTCACGACAGTCTCGCCGTGGCGAATGGCCGGTACTTTGCCCATCGGGTTGATCGCCAGGTATTCGGGGGCCTTCATGCCTGTGCCGAAGTCCAGAACCTCCGTGCGGTAAGGGCGGCCGAGTTCCTCGAGCATCCAGCGGGCGATCCGGCCTCTGGACATGGGGTTGGTATAGAAGACGATCTCGTCGCTCATGGCGGCCCCTTTTATATTGCGTCTGGCGATTATAAGGCTGCCGACGAGCCTGTCATGACGGGATTCTGGCGGATGTGGTGTTTTGATACCGCTGCAGCGGTATTTAAATACCGCCATCGAAAAACCCTTATAAAACAAGGGATTTTGGCCAATGAATCTCTCCGTTTTTTGTTGACAGGTCGCCGGGGCACGCTTATTGAGCGCTTACCTGCCGCCGCATTCCGCGGCGGCTGTCGTTTTTGAAGAACCTGAGCCGTCATGGCTCCGCAACGGGAAACAGCGCAATGAAGACTACGACTTCGCTGAAGCCCGCCGAGGTCGAGAAGAAGTGGGTTGTGATCGACGCAGAGGGCCTTGTTGTGGGCCGCCTTGCCTCGATCGTTGCCATGCGCCTGCGTGGCAAGCACAAGGCGAGCTACACGCCCCACGTCGACTGCGGCGATAACGTCATCGTCATCAACGCCGAGAAGGTGGCGTTCACCGGCCGCAAGCGCGAGCAGAAGGTGTACTACCATCACACCGGTTATCCGGGCGGCATCAAGGAGCGGACCGCGAAGTTCATTCTCGACGGCCGCTTCCCTGAGCGCGTGGTCGAGAAGGCTGTGGAGCGCATGCTCCCCCGCGGCCCGCTTTTCCGCCAGATCATGGGCAACCTGCGCGTCTATGGCGGCGCTGAGCATCCGCATACTGCTCAGCAGCCGGAAGTGCTGGACGTCGCTGCCCTCAACAGCAAGAACGTGAGAGTCTAATCATGGCGACCCTCCAGTCTCTCGCCGATCTGGGCCAGAGCGCCCAGACCGCCGCTCCGGAAGCTCCGAAGCATGTCCAGAAGCTCGACGCCCAGGGCCGCGCCTATGCGACCGGCAAGCGTAAGGACGCCGTCGCTCGCGTGTGGATCAAGCCGGGCTCCGGCAAGATCGTCGTGAACGACCGCGCCGTCGAGGTTTACTTCGCCCGCCCGGTGCTGCGCATGATCCTCGCGCAGCCGCTCCAGATCGCCAACCGTGACGGCCAGTACGACATCGTCGTCAACGTCAACGGCGGTGGCCTGTCCGGCCAGGCCGGCGCTGTCCGCCACGGCCTCGCCAAGGCGCTGACCTATTATGAGCCGGAGCTTCGCGGCCCGCTCAAGAAGGAAGGCTTCCTGACCCGCGACGCCCGTGTGGTCGAGCGTAAGAAGTACGGCAAGGCCAAGGCCCGCCGCAGCTTCCAGTTCTCGAAGCGCTAAGCTTCGACACACCGGAAATTTCGAAAGGGCGGCTTCGGCCGCCCTTTTTCGTTGGGCGGGCCGAGGGTCTGCTTCCTCGTCATTCCGGGGCCGCGCAGCGGAGCCCGGAACCCATAACCACCAGCGTCTCAAAACGAAGAGCTGCGGCAGCCGCTGTGCATTATCCTACACCGTCAGTGGTTATGGGTTCCGGGCCTGGTCCTGCGGACCATCCCGGAATGAAGTGGCTCTGACCGTCACGCTTATTGACAGGACAAGCGTTCCAACGCATGTGTTGGGTATGATCGACCGGATTCAGACCCGCCGACGTTTCTCGAACGCTCCCGCCGCGCGAGCGCGATGACGGCTGTCCAGGTCCGATTGCGAGCCGCGCCAAGTGCGCGGCTTTTTGTTTTCTCCTCCATGACATCCCCTATATCAGCGGCCTGACGGGCTAAAACGGATCCACGGTAGCGACCATGACGACATCTACAGCAGCGCTCGACACACGGACCAAGACCGTTTTCATTGACGGGGAGGCGGGTACTACGGGCCTCGGCATCCGGGATCGCCTCAAGGGCGAGCCGGGCATCGCGATCAGGAGCATCGCTCCCGAGCGGCGCAAGGACCCGGAGGCCAAGCGGGCGATTCTCGGCGAGGTCGATCTCGTTGTGCTCTGCCTGCACGACGACGCGGCCCGCGAGACGGTCGCTCTGGTCGACGCTCTGGAGGGCCACAAGCCCAAGATCGTGGATGCCAGCACCGCCCACCGGGTCAGCCCCGGCTGGGTTTACGGATTCGCGGAACTCGCGCCCTCGCAGAAGGATGCGATTATCGCTGCCGACCGGGTCGCCAATCCGGGATGCTATCCCACGGGCGCCATCGCGCTCATTCGCCCGCTGGTCGATGCCGGGCTGATACCGGCGGACTATCCGATCAGCGTCAATGCGGTGAGCGGCTATAGCGGGGGCGGGCGGGGGATGATCGAGGCTTATGAGGCTGGTACGGCCCCAGCCTTCGAGCTTTACGGCCTGGGCTTCGAGCACAAGCACGTGCCTGAGCTGCAGAAATATACGGGCCTAACGCGGCGGCCGATCTTCATTCCGTCGGTGGGCAATTTCCGTCAGGGAATGTTGGTGAGCGTGCCGCTCCACTTGGAGATGCTGCCCGGAAAGCCGAAGGCGGAAGACCTCGAGGCGGCCCTTGTCCGCTGGTATGAGGGCAGCACTTTCGTGACCGTGGTGCCGACCCATTCGGCGGACAAGCGCATAGAGCGGATCGAGCCGGAAGCGCTGAACGACACCAACCGCATGGAGCTACGGGTGTTCCAGCACGAGGCCTATGGCCACGCGGTCCTGGTGGCGCGCCTCGACAACCTCGGTAAGGGGGCGTCGGGCGCGGCCGTTCAGAACATCAAGCTGATGCTCGGCCTAAGCTGAGGCCGAGCGCTCCCGCACGGGGAGGCTGGTGTCGGAGGCGTGCTCCTCGTAAGCCAGCACCCTCTGGCGCTGCTCGCCGAGGCCATCGATACCGAGGGCCACCGTGTCGCCGGACTTCAAGTAGCGCGGCGGCTTCATGCCCATGCCGACACCCGGGGGCGTTCCCGTCGTAATGACGTCGCCGGGTTCCAGAATCATGAAGTGGGACACGTAGGACACAATCTGGGCCACGTCGAAGATCATCGTCTTGGTCGAGCCCGTCTGCATCCGCTCGCCATTCACGTCGAGCCACATGCCCAGGTTCTGCGGCTCCGGGATTTCATCCCGGGTCACCAGCCAGGGGCCGAGCGGGCCGAAGGTCGGGCAGCCTTTCCCTTTGGTCCAGGTGCCGCCGCGTTCGAGCTGATACTCGCGTTCCGACACGTCGTTGCAGACGCAGTAGCCGGCCACGAAGTCCAGGGCCTCGTTGGCGCCCACATAGGATGCGCGCTCGCCGATCACGATGGCGAGCTCGACCTCCCAGTCGGTCTTCTGCGATCCGCGCGGAATGATCACGTCGTCGTTCGGGCCGACGATGCACGACGGAGCCTTGTTGAAGACAATGGGCTCCGCCGGAATGGGAGCACCGGTCTCGGCCGCGTGGTCGGCATAGTTCAGGCCGATGGCGATGAAATTGCCTACCCGGCCCACACAGGCGCCGAGCCGCTGCCCGGCCGGAACGACGGGAAGACCTGCGGGATCGAGCCCGCGCAGCTTTTCCAGGCTCTTCGTGCTCAGAGCCTCGCCCGCAACGTCCGGAATGACCGACGAAAGATCCCGAAGCGTCCCCTGCGCGTCGATCAGGCCCGGCTTCTCCTGCCCGGCTTGTCCATATCTCACCAGCTTCATCGGAATCTCCCCTTGTTTATGGCGCGGGCCCATATGGTCCCATTTGCCGGCGGGGTGCAACGCCCTGAGTAACGGCCCGGGCGCGGCCTTCGCGAGCGACACGGAATTGTTGCCGTTTTGTCACGCGCGTCGAGGAAGTGCATGGCGATCGAATGTTTCAGAGTTTCATGTGCATGTCCGCGATCAGAGTCTCTACTCACTTGTTTACATGTGAACGATATTGACGACTTGGGGTTTGGAAGTGAACGCTAAGTAAGCCTGCTGTCGTTTACAGTAATGATGAAAAATATCGGGGGACGTTGCGGCGCCTGTCAGGAACTCGTTAACCGATTGCGGCAGAATTAAAGCATTGGCAGAGTAAGGCCCAAGGCGGGAGGATTCTTCCGCATCAGACACAATAATCCATGCTAGGGCAGGAATTTCTTATGCGCTTCAATCGATCGTTGATCCTGGCCGCGGTCTCTCTTGCGGCTCTCGTGTCGGCTCAGGGTGGCGCCCAGGCCGGCGGATTCGCACTGCGCGAGCAGAGCGCGACCGGGCAGGGCGCGTCCTTCGCGGGCGTGGCGGCCGGATCGGCCGGCGTGTCGTCCATGTACTGGAACCCGGCCACGATCACCATGGCGCCGGGCTGGCAAAGCGAGTTCCACGGAACCGCCATCATTCCCGAATCCAAGGTCACGCCGCTCTACACGATCCCCGCTGGCCTCGCGGCTTTGGGCCCGTCGGGCGATATCGGGCTCGATGCAGTCATCGCGTCCAGCTACACCAGCTATCAGATCAACGACCAGCTCTGGGTCGGCTTCTATAGCGGCGCGCCTTTCGGCCTTGTGACCAAGCCGAATCCCACCTGGGCCGGCCAGCTCTATGCGCGTACGACCTCGGTGTTCTCGTTCGAGGCCATGCCGACGGTCGCCTACAAGGTGAACGACTGGCTGTCGATCGGTGCAGGCGTGCGTGCTCAGTACTTCAAGGTGCGCTACTTCTCGGCCACCGCTGCGACGCCTTTTGCGCCCTCGGCCGGTCTCGAGGGTGACAACTGGGGCTTCGGCTACTCCCTCGGCGCCACGCTGACGCCCTTCGCCGGCACCTCGATCGGTATCGGCTTCCGTTCGGCGGTCGAGCAGAAGCTCGATGGCTCGTTCCAGCATTTCGGCATTCCGATCAAGGCCAACCTGATGCTGCCGGAATCCGTGTCCGTGGGCCTCAGCCAGCGGATCACCGACGCCTTCACGCTCAATGCTTCGGCCGAGTGGACCAACTGGAGCCGCCTCGGCTTCCCGCGGGTCACGAACGCTCTGACGGGCGGCCTCCTTGCCTCGTCGCCGTATCTGCCGCTCGACTACAAGGACGGCTGGTTCTTCTCCGTGGGCGGCGAGTACCGCGTGAACCCGGCCTGGACCCTGCGCGCCGGCCTCGGCTACGAAATCGCTCCGATCGATCTCGAAAACCGCAATCCCCGCCTGCCCGATTCCGACCGAGTGTGGCTCTCCGTCGGCACCACCTACAACTGGAGCGATCAGCTCTCGTTCGACCTGGCCTATACGCACATCTTCTCGGTCGGGAACACGGACATCAATATCGCCCCGGGCAACCCGATCTTCCCGACCCGCGGGATCGTATTCGCGGCCGATGTGGACTCGCAGGTCGACATCATCTCGGCGTCCGTCAAGTATCGCTGGGACAATCCGGCAAAGGCCATTCCGGCCCCGATCGTCCGCAAGTACTGAGACCCGGGATCTCCAACGAAAGGCCGGCTTCACGCCGGCCTTTTTCATTGAGGGACACCGTGAGCGTCAGGATTTGACGAGCACATAGGTTCCCGGCGCGTCGCAGAGTGCAGGGAGCTTGCCGCCTCCCGGCTCCCGGGCGCGCACCTTGCGGGGGGCCTGCTTCTCGATCCACGAAAACCAGTAAGGCCACCAGGTGCCGGGATTTTCGGTCGCGCCCGCCACCCAATCGTTCAGATCGCCTTCGGTGGGGCCGTTCGTCCAGTACTGGTATTTAGGCTTCGCCACCGGATTGACGACGCCTGCGATGTGGCCCGAGCCCGCCAGCACATACTCCACCGGCCCGCCGAAAGCTTTTGAGCCTACGAAGACGGAGCGCGCCGGTGCGATGTGGTCCTCCTTGGTGGCGAGGTTGAAGATCGGGATCTTCACCTTCTTCAGGTCGAGCCTGACGCCGCCGATCTCCATCTCGCCCCGTGACAACCGGTTCTCAAGGTAGCAGTTGCGGAGATAGAAGGCGTGGTTCGCCGCGGGCATGCGGGTGGAATCGGAATTCCAGTAGAGCAGGTCGAACGGGAAGGGGGCATGACCCTTCAAATACACGTTCACCACATAGGGCCAGATCAGGTCGTTGGGGCGCAGCATGTTGAAGGCGTTCGCCATGTGCGAGCCTTCCAGGTAGCCCCGGCGCTTCATGCTGGCCTCAAGGGCGCTCACCCGATCCTTATCGGCGAAGATCTTCAGGTCGCCCGCATGGGCGAAGTCAACCTGTGCGGTGAAGAAGGTGGCGCTGGCGATCCGTGCATCCTTCTTGGCAGCCATATAGGCGAGGGTGGTGGCCAAGAGGGTGCCGCCGACGCAATAGCCGATCGCCGTCACCTTCTTCTCGCCGATGGCGGCCTCGATAGCGTCGAGCGCCGCGAAGATGCCCTCGCGCATGTAATGCTCGAAGCCCTTCTCGGCATGTTGCGGTCCCGGATTGACCCAGGAGATGCAGAACACCGTAAGACCCTGCGACACCGCCCAGCGAATGAAGCTCTTTTCCGGGTTGAGATCGAGGATGTAGAACTTGTTGATCCAGGGCGGCACGATCAGAAGAGGGCGCTTGAGCACCGTCTCGGTCGTGGGCGCGTACTGGATCAACTCCATCAGGTCGTTGCGGAAGATCACCTTTCCGGGCGTCGTCGCCATATTGACGCCGACCTTGAAACGCGTCGGGTCCGAGTGGCGGATCCTAAGCTCGCCGCCTCCGGCCTCGATGTCTTCGGCCAGCATCTCCATCCCGCGCACCAGGTTGGCGCCGTTATTGCGCAAGGTCTCGCGCAGTAATTCGGGATTGGTCAGAAGGAAATTGGAGGGCGAGAGGGCGCTTGCGAGCTGCCTGAGATAGAACTGCGCCTTGTGTCGCGTGTGATCGTCCACACCCTCGGCGTGCTCGACCAGGCCCTCGGCCCAGCGTGACGTGATGAGATAGGCCTGCTTCAGGAAATCGAAGACGGGGTTCTCGGACCATTCCGGATCCTGAAAGCGGCTGTCCTTCGGATCGGGCTGCACCACCGGTTCGGCCTGCTCCCCTTGGGCGCGCCTGAGGGTGGTGGACCAAAGATCGAGAAACTGCGCTCCCAGTCGGGATTGGGCCTCGAGCGCCTTGTGCGGATCGGTCATCCAGGCTTCCGCGATATGCCCGAAGGATCGGACCGCTTCCGCGGCCTCCTCGGCGAAGCTGGACCGGCTCTGGCCTTCCGTCAGGGGCTTGAGATAGGCGGCGGTCGCTTTGCCGGCTCCCTCCAGGAGCAATGTCAGGTTGCGGGACAGTTCATCGAAATCCGGCGCAACAGTCGACGCGTTGTCATCCCCAGGCGGTTTGTCCATAAGGCATTCTCCCGGCCGATTTCGCTACCATTGCTCATATGCCGCATTTCCGACATTTTAGCGATTGAGCCATCATACCATTCAGAGCCATCGCGTTGTTCTCGGAATTTAGAATGAACTTTCCATCTGCCCCTTCGGTTCGCGCCATCCTGGTCGGTTGTGCCATCCTGGCGTCTGCCGTAACGGCAGGATGCAGCGGCAATCCGACGGGGGATTTCCTGGAATCGAGCGGGCTGGCCCCGAAAACGGCGCCGCGGCCGGATTTCGTGGCCGCGTCGCGGCCGCAATCTCTCGATTACATCCCCATCGGCACGCCGCAGCAGGGGCGGCCGACTGCCGCGAAAACCACCGATGAGGTCAAGGCCGCCGAGGCGGAGCTCGATGCCCTGCGGGCGCAGAACCAGACCCGGGGCGAGGCCGCCGCACAACTCGGCGGGACGCCCGCCCCGGAGCCGGTGGCCATGCCGACGACAGCCTCCGCCAAGCCGCAGAAGGGTAAAAAGAAGACGACGCCCTGACGGCCGATTTTCCAAACAAGACCTGCTCGAGAACCGAACCATGCCCGATTTTTACCGCATCAAGCGCCTTCCCCCTTACGTCTTCGAGCAGGTCAACCGCATCAAAGCCGCCGCCCGGGCCAACGGCGCCGACATCATCGATCTGGGCATGGGCAACCCTGACCTGCCGGCGCCCCAGCATGTCATCGACAAGCTCGTCGAGACCGTCGGCAAGCCCCGCACGGACCGCTATTCGGCCTCGAAGGGCATCACGGGCCTGCGCCGGGCCCAGGCGGCCTATTACGAGCGCCGCTTCGGCGTGAAGCTCAACCCGGACACCCAGGTGGTCGCCACCCTGGGCTCCAAGGAGGGTTTCGCCAACATGGCCCAGGCCATTACCGAGCCGGGTGACGTGGTGCTGGTGCCGAACCCGAGCTATCCGATCCATGCCTTTGGCTTCCTGATGGCGGGCGGCGTCATCCGCTCCGTTCCGGCCGAGCCCACACCCGCCTTTTTCCCGGCCGCTGAGCGGGCCGTCATGCATTCCATTCCGAAGCCCGTGGCGCTCGTGGTCTGCTATCCGTCGAACCCGACCGCCTATGTGGCCTCCCTTGATTTCTACCGGGACCTCGTCGCCTTCGCGAAGAAGCACGACCTCATCCTGCTGTCCGATCTCGCCTATTCGGAAGTCTATTTCGACGAGAGCAACCCGCCGCCCTCGATTCTCCAGGTGCCGGGGGCCATCGATGTGGCGGTCGAGTTCACGTCCATGTCCAAGACCTTCTCGATGGCCGGCTGGCGCATCGGCTTCGCGGTCGGCAACGAACGGCTGCTGGCGGCCCTGGCACGGGTGAAATCCTATCTCGATTACGGTGCCTTCACGCCCGTCCAGGTGGCCGCGACCGCGGCCCTCAACGGCCCGGACGACTGCATCCGCGAGATGCGCGCCACCTATAAGCGCCGCCGCGACGTGATGGTCGAATCCTTCGCCAAAGCGGGCTGGCAGGTGCCGGAGCCCACGGCCTCCATGTTCGCCTGGGTGCAGATCCCGGAAAAATTCCGGTCCCTGGGCAGCCTGGAATTCTCGAAGCTCCTAGTTGAGAAAGCCGATGTGGCGGTGGCGCCGGGAATCGGCTTCGGCGAGCATGGGGACGACTATGTCCGCATCGCCCTCGTGGAGAACGAGCAGCGCATCCGTCAGGCAGCCCGCAACATCCGCCGTTTCTTCGACACGGCGGACGGCACGCTCCACAACGTGGTGCCGATGACCCGGGCGGGGTAGGGGCCCGCGGGGCGGAACGTCATCGTCCGTGCATGGACATGCAACCGTAGCAGTCGTAAAGAGCAGCGCGACTTTTATGGAGGAGATGCTGCTCGTGACACGTCCTTTTCGGGTCGGAATCGCCGGTCTCGGTACGGTCGGTGCGTCGGTCGTCCGGATCCTATCCCGCCAGAGCGAGGTCCTTGCCCGCCGCCTCGGGCGGCCGGTGGCCGTGACGGCGGTCTCGGCCCGTGACCGGACGAAGGACCGCGGCATCGACCTTTCGACCTTCGCCTGGTTCGACGACCCGGTGGAACTGGCCCGCTCGGCTGACGTGGATTGCGTCGTCGAGCTGGTAGGCGGCTCCGACGGTGCGGCGCTGAAGACGGTCGAGACCGCTCTTTCGCAGGGTAGGCACGTGGTCACGGCGAACAAGGCGCTGCTGGCGAAGCATGGCCTGGCGCTTGCCCGCCTCGCCGAGGAGAAGGGCGTCGCCCTGGCATTCGAGGCCTCCGTGGCGGGCGGGATCCCGGTCATCAAGACCCTGCGCGAGGCCCTGCCGGGCAACCGGGTTTCGCGGCTCTACGGCATCCTCAACGGCACCTGCAACTATATCCTGTCGCGCATGGAGCTGGAGGGGCTCACCTTCTCCGAATGCCTGAAGGACGCCCAGCGCCTCGGCTATGCGGAGGCCGACCCCACCTTCGACGTGGAGGGCTTCGACACCGCCCATAAGCTCGCTATCCTCACGAGCCTCGCCTTCGGGACCGAGATCGACGCGGACGCGATCTATGTGGAGGGCATCTCGTCGATCACTCCGCTCGATCTCGCCATGGCGAACGAGCTCGGCTTCCGCATCAAGCTCCTCGGGGTCGCCGAGCGGACCCAGACGGGCATCGAACAGCGCGTCCACCCGACAATGGTGCCCCGGTCCTCGTCGATCGCCCAGGTCATGGGCGTGACGAACGCCGTGACCATCGACGCGGATGCCGTAAAGGAATTGACGCTCATCGGGCCCGGCGCCGGCGGGGATGCGACGGCCTCGGCAGTCGTGGCGGATATCGCCGACGTGGCCCTGGGCCGGGCGGAGCCGCCTTTCGGTCAGCCCGTAAACGGCCTCGAGAAGGCCGCGCGGGCGCCCATGCAGCGACACGAGGGCGGCTACTATATCCGCCTGACGGTCCACGACCGGCCCGGCGTCGCGGCCGGCGTCGCGACGCGCATGGCGGAGGCGGACATTTCCCTGGAGAGCATTCTTCAGAAGCGCTCCGAGACCGCCGCTACCAAGGACCCGCACGGTCGCTCCGGTGCTCCGGTCTCCCTGGTTCTCATCACCTATGCGGCGACCGAGGCGGCCATCCGCTCCGCCGTTGAAAAAATCTCCGGGGATGGTCTTATTGCCGAGCCGCCCCAGGTGATCCGCATCGAACGCGAGTAGCTTCCAGGCGAATGGTATCATTCGCCTTCCCCATTCAAAGGAGACGACACGTCCATGTCGCAGGGCATTACCGTCCAACCGGGCCAAATCATCGAACGCATCCTGACCCTGGAGCTCGTGCGCGTGACCGAGCGTGCCGCCGTGGCCTCCGCGCGGCTGCGCGGGCGCGGCAACGAGAAGGCCGCCGACCAGGCTGCCGTGGACGCTATGCGCCGTGAGCTGAACCGTCTTCCCATCGACGGCACCGTCGTGATCGGCGAGGGCGAGCGCGACGAGGCGCCGATGCTCTTCATCGGCGAGAAGGTCGGCAACAAGCAGGGCCCGAAGGTGGATATCGCGGTCGACCCCCTGGAGGGCACGACCCTGTGCGCCAAGGACATGCCAGGCTCCATCGCGGTCATGGCCATGGCCGAGGCTGGGACGCTGCTCGCCGCGCCTGACGTCTACATGCACAAGATCGCTGTCGGCCCCGGCTACCCCACCGGCGTGGTCGACCTCGACGCCTCACCCGAGGAGAACATTCACAACCTCGCCAAGGCGAAGGGCGTGAAGCCGAGCGAGATCAACGTGCTGGTCCTCGACCGTCCGCGCCATGCGGACCTGATCGCGGCCATCCGGAAGACCGGTGCCGGCATCCGCCTCATCACGGATGGTGATGTCGCGGGCATCATCTTCACCACCAAGCCCGACGAGACGGGCATCGACATCTATCTCGGCATCGGCGCGGCCCCCGAAGGCGTGCTGGCGGCCGGAGCCCTGCGTTGCATCGGCGGCCAGATGCAGGCGCGCCTGATCCTCGACACGGAGGAGAAGCGCTCGCGGGCGCTCCAGATGGGCGTCACGGACCCCAACCGCAAGTACGACATGACCGACCTGGCTCGTGGCGACGTGATCGTGGCCGCGACGGGCGTCACCGACGGCGCGCTCCTGAAGGGCGTCAATTTCAGCCGAGACGTGATCACGACCGAGACGGTGGTGTACCGCTCTGCGACCGGAACCGTGCGCCGGATCTACGGTGAGCACCGCGAACTGTCGAAGTTCCATCTCGATTAAGAGGGGTGCGCCCTGTCTTCGGGTCTATGGAGCAGGGCGCATTTCCGGACGCCAATAACAATTCACGACAATGCGCAGGGGGACATTCGTGGCGGAGCAGCAGCAGGGCGACCTCGTCATTCGGCCTTTCACGTCGGGCGACCGGCAGGGCTGGGACCCGTTGTGGCAGGGCTATCTGACCTTCTACAAGGCGAGCCTCCCGCCGGAGGCCACGGACACCACCTGGGCGAGGCTGCTCGATCCGGCAGAGCCTATGCATGGGATCGCGGCTGTTCTCGACGGGGAGATCGTCGGGATCGTGCACTACATCTATCACCGCTCGACCTGGACGCCGGGCAATTACTGCTACCTCCAGGACCTGTTCACCTCCGAGAAGGCCCGCAACCGGGGTGTCGGGCGCGCCCTGATCGAGGCCGTCTACGAAAGGGCAAAGGCCGATGGGGCGAGCCGCGTCTACTGGCTGACCCATGAGACCAACGAGACCGCCAAGGTCCTCTATGAAAAGGTCGCGAGCCGGAGCGGATTTATTCAGTACAGGAAGGTGTTTTGATCGCGTTCGGAGCTTAAACTCCGCCCGTGACCGAATCAGCTTTCCTGTCCTCCGCCCGTCCCTTCCTCGGCGTCAGCCATTCCGCCCTCGGGCGCACCTGGGTCGAGCGGTGCGATGCCGCTCAAGGCACCATTGCGCTCGCCATCGCCCAGACCCATGGCCTGCCCGACGTGCTGGCCCGCGTCCTGGCGGGGCGGGGCATTGGCGTGCATGAGACGGAGGGCTTCCTGAACCCGCGCCTGCGGGACCTGATGCCCGATCCGAACGTGCTCACCGATATGGACAAGGCTGCCGAGCGCCTTGCCGACGCGGTCGTGCGTCGGGAGAAGGTGGCGATCTTCGGCGATTACGACGTGGACGGCGCCTGCAGCGCCTCCGTCCTGGCAGAGTACCTGCGCGCCTGCGACGTTCCGTATCTCATTCACATTCCGGACCGGATCACCGAGGGCTATGGCCCCAACGTGGATGCGATCCGCTCCTTGAAAGAGCAGGGCGCCGGCCTTCTGGTGACGGTGGATTGCGGAACGGCGAGCCACGAGCCCCTGGCCGAGGCCCGGCGCCTCGGCCTCGACGCGGTCGTGCTCGATCACCACCAGGCTCCCGAGCAGCTGCCCGAGGCGCTGGCTCTGGTCAACCCGAACCGGCAGGACGACCTGTCGGGTTTAGGCTATCTCTGCGCGGCCGGCGTGGTCTTCCTGGCCGTGGTCGCCCTCAACCGTGCCCTGCGTCGCCGCAATTTCTTCGGTCAGCGCGCCGAGCCGGACCTTATGGCGAGCCTCGATCTCGTGGCCCTCGCCACGGTGGCCGACGTGGTGCCCCTGGTCGGCCTTAACCGGGCGTTTGTCCGCCAGGGGCTGGCCGTCATGCGCAGCCGCCGCCGTCATGGCCTTGCGGCGCTCCTGGACACGGCCGGGCTCTCGGGCGCCCCCGAAAGCTGGCACCTTGGCTATCTCGTCGGCCCCCGTATCAATGCGGGTGGCCGCATCGGGGACGCAGCCCTCGGCTCCCGGCTGCTCCTGTCCGAGGATCCGGTCCAGGCCGGGCAATTGGCCACCGAGCTCGACCGTCTGAACCGCGAGCGCCAGACCATCGAGGCGATGGCCGTTGAGGAGGCTGAGGCGCAGGCTCTGGTCCTTCTGGAGCGGTTGCCCGACCTGCCGGTGATCCTTACGGCATCCGCCGAGTGGCATCCTGGCGTGGTCGGCCTCATCGCGGCCCGCACCAAAGAACGTTTCCGCCGCCCGGCCTTCGCTTTTACGCTCAATCCGGATGGAACAGCCACAGGCTCCGGACGGTCGGTTCCGGGCGTCGATCTCGGTGCCGTCGTCAGAGCTGCCGTAGAGGCGGGACTCGCCCTCAAGGGCGGTGGTCACGTCATGGCGGCGGGCGTGACCATTCAGGCCACAGACCTGGAGGCCTTCCGGGCCTTCGCGACGGAACGGCTCCTGGAGCCGGTTGGCGCTTCGCTTCTGAGGGACCATTTCGCCGTCGACGCCACCCTGACGGCCGGAGGGGCGCAGACGAAGCTCGTTTCGGCCTTGGAGCGGGCAGGGCCCTTCGGCTCGGGCCAACCGGAGCCGGTCTTCGTCTTTCCTCACCACCGAATCGTCGAGGCGCGGGAGGTCGGAACGGGCGGGCACGTGCGGGTCAGGCTGCGGGGTGGGGATGGGGCCGTTATCGGGGGAATCGCCTTCCGGGCGGCCGGTCAGCCCCTGGGAATCGCCCTCACGGAGAACATCGGCAATGCCGTCCACGTGGCCGGAACCCTCTCGATCGACCGCTGGGGCGGCGGCGAAAAGGTCGAGGTGAGGATTATGGACGCGGCGAAGCCCGAATGATCATTCTGGCGCTTGCCGTCAGGAAAGAACCCATCTATATGTCCGCCCACCTCAGGGGCAGCGCCCCGTTCAAGCGGCCTTCGTCTATCGGTTAGGACACCAGCCTTTCACGCTGGGAAGAGGGGTTCGATTCCCCTAGGCCGCGCCATTCCAACACAACACCTTCCATTTCGATGCCCCAGCTCGGCAAGGCCGAAATCCGGCCCCGCCTGATGTCACATGGCTGATGTCATCTCCGATATTGCGCGTCGGTCACATGCTCCATCCAGTCGACTGCCTTGCCGTCGAGCCGTTCTTGGATGGCGATGTGGCTCATGGCGGTGGTCGCGGTGGCGCCATGCCAATGCTTCTCGCCGGGATCGAACCAGACCACATCGCCCGGCCGGATTTCCTCGACCGGCCCGCCCTCGCGCTGAACCCAGCCGCAACCGGCCGTGACGATCAGCGTCTGGCCGAGCGGATGCGTATGCCAGGCCGTGCGCGCGCCGGGTTCGAACGTGACCAGGGCACCCGCGACGCGGGCCGGGTCGGGCGGGCTAAACAGCGGATCGATTCTCACCGCTCCGGTGAACCACTCGGCCGGTCCCTTGCCGGACGGCTGGGCGCCGCTTCGCCTGATCTCCATCTTCCTGCTCCTATGATCATCACCATGCCGGATCTTTAGCCCGGCATTCGTTCTTCCTTAGTCCGTTATTCCATAGAATGTCTTGGCCCGATCTCCGGGCTCGGACGCCTGAGAGCGAGAGGGACCCCCATGCCGCTTTACTTTTTCAACATCCGGGACGGTTACGAGCTCGATGAGGATGAAGAAGGCATTGAGCTTCCGGACCTTGAGGCAGCCCGCGCCGAGGCCCTCGCCATCGTCGAGGAATTGCGCGATCAGTTGACCGACGCGGCCAATATCGAGCTGGAGATTGCGGACGAAAGCGGGCAGCGCCTGCTGACGGTTCCGTTCTTCCGCGGCGCGAGAGGGCGTCGGTGAATGCGTCAGGCAGATTTGCCTGAGACGATGGCGAGGCGGGTCAGGAAGCCGACCAGCTCCGCCTGGCGATTCGTTCCTGTCTTGGCAAGGATCGCCTTCGTCTGTGCGCGGACGGTTCCGATCCCGACGCCGGTCTCGTCCGCGATCTCCTGAAGCGTGCAGCCGCACATGAGCTGAGTTGCGACCTTGGCCTCCCTCCGGGTCAGGCCAAAGGCCTGCAAGAGCAATTCCGGTGGCGGCTCCGGACAGAACTCAGGGTCCACGAAGAACAGGGCAAGGCGTGCGCCTTCGAAGGCCGCGCGGACGTTCTCCGGAAGCGATACAACACGCAGGATCAGCGGCCGCCACTCCCGGCGCTGCAAGCCGACGATTTCACGCGCGCCGTCCTCTCCGTCGAGATGGGCGGTGAGCAGAGCCTGAAGCGTCCGATCGGCCGCCCCGTTGGTCGCGTAGAGACGCTCCGACCGGAGAGTGACGTCTGGGCCGAGATGCCGCTCCGCCTGACGGTTGAGGTGAAGAACTTTTCGGGCGTCTCCGATCAACACGACGCCGAACCCCAGGGCATCGAAAACGCGCAGGAAGCAGCGCGCTGGGGAGAATGCAGGCGGATTGGTTCGCAAATGTTGCATCGCGCCAACCGGCGAGCCGATAGGGCTCTGCCCAAACAACGCAGCAGGCCGCGCTTTTATCCCAACTGGGAGATGAAATGCGGAGGTGCTTCGATGGAGTTTTAAAAGATAAGCCCGAATCGCACCGCCTCTTGCCCCTAGAACCGGAGGAAGGAATGACGTCGGCAGTGACACTCGCTCCGCGCTGGGAAGCCATCCCGCCTGTTCAGAGCCGGAGCACGGATTTCGAAGTAAGCCGGATACAGGGTGCACTCTGGAGCATTCGTCCGGTATCCGAGCGGGCCCGAAGAGCGGCTCCCTACCTTCTGTTCCAAGGCGGCATGCCGCAAGGGGACGCGGTTGTGTACGACCACCAGAAGTCGAACGCCCTGTTATACCGCTTGCGTCAGGACGGCTTTCGGATACTTTATCACGGTCCAGCTGGGCCCATCGACATCTAGAGCCCGCCTTTGCCGCGGTACTATTTCAACCTCCGACGCGCCCACCTTCACCTTGTCGACAAGCACGGGGAAGAATGCGCCAGCCTCGGAGAGGCTATCGAATACCGCGTGGTCGCGGTGCTCAACCTGATCGCCGAGGAGGGGCGTTTTCGCAACTGGACGACCTGGGCGGTCGAGATCGAGGACGAGGATCGCCTTCATCGGGCGTCGCTTCCGTTCACGCTCGTCCTGAGGGCCGAGATACGGCGCAAGGGCTAGAGCATCGTGCGGACCCAGAGGGCCGCGTCAGCGAAAAGTGGACCCGGTTTTCCGCCCGAACGATGCTCCAGCCCAGAGAATAAGCATCGGATGGATCTCAAAAGTGGGTCCACTTTTGGGTCCGATGCTGTAGGGCTTCGACGCGCCTTTCAGGGCTCGTCCCGTCCCTCGAATGCGCGCAGGGCTTCTTGGCGTAGGGCGTCAGGCGTCTCGATGTAGCGGGCCGAATGATGGAACACGACGAGCCGCTTGGCGCCGGCCTTGCGCGCCAGGCGGCCGGCCTCCCGTGCGGTCAGGTGGAGCGCCGCCTCCGCCAGGGTGCGGTCCCGCTCCGGAAAGACGGCCTCGATGAAGAGCTGGTCCACCTGGGCCGCCAGGGACAGGATCTTTTCGGCATTGCCGGGCGTCGGCGCCGCATCCGTCACATAGGCGAGGGATTGCCCGGGGCCGACGAGGAAAACCTGGTCCTTCAGCTCCCGCAGAGAGGTGCGCCCGACGCCCGGTATCTCGATTTCAGCCCCCTCCGCGCCGCTGCGCAGCAGTTTCTTCGCCTCCGTCAGCCAGGGCCCCTTGGGGAGGCCGAGACGGTCGAGAACGCCGCGCCTGACATTGACCCGCCGGGTCTCCCGCAGCCCGAAGGCGAGGGAGGGGATCCCGTGGTCCAGGGCGGCCGCCTCGATCCGCAGATCGGCGTCCGCATAGACGACGCCCTGCGGCAGTGCGGGCGGCTCCCCCTCCCAACGCTCGAAGACATGCCGGGCGGAAAAGACTGCGAAACGGTCGAGCCGAAGGCCGTTGAACTCACCCACATGAAGCTGAAAATCCACGGAGCCTTCGTCGATGAGGTTCCACGTATAGCCGCGCAGCTTGTGCTCGAGATGATCGATGAAGCCGGGCGGGCCGACGAGATGGAGCGGGCCGGGCCGATGCAGACACAGGCGCATCAGGCGGTCGAACCCGATGAAATGGTCCACATGGGCGTGGGACACGAAAGCATGGCTGACGCGCAGGAGTTCCCGGGCCGAAAGGGCGCCCAGATCGCCGAGATCGAACAGAATGGCCCTGCGGCCGAAGCGGAAATCGAGATAAAGGCCCGGATCGTCGAAGGGGCCGTTGATAAGGCGCGGCTGGATGAGCCAGCTCATCCCCGTCGCAGATCCCGCCAGGCCGACGCGAACGCGCGGGCGTTGCGTCCGATCTCCTCGACGGACAGGCCAGGGGAGAAGAGGGCCGAGCCAAGGCCGAAGCCGTTCGCCCCCGCATCCACGTAGCCCTTCATGGTGTCGGGCTTGATGCCTCCGACGGGCAGCACGAGGGTCTCCCGGGGCAGGACGGCGCGCCAGGCCTTCACGACGGCCGGCGGAATGGCCTCGGCGGGGAAAATCTTGATGGCGTCCGCGCCCGCCTTAAGGGCCGCGAAGGCCTCCGTGGGCGTGGCGACGCCTGGGGTACAGTAGAGGCGCTGTTCCTTGGCGCGCCGGATGACCTCGGGATCCGCGTGGGGCATCACGATCAGCTTGCCGCCGACATCATGAACCCCGTCCACCATGGCTGGCTCAAGTACGGTCCCGGCCCCGACCAGCACCTCCGCCGGAAGTTTCTTAGTCAGGATCTCGATGCTGCGAAACGGATCCGGGGAGTTCAACGGAACTTCGATGATGCGAAAGCCCGCCTCCGCGAGGACAAGCCCAACCGTCTCCGCCTCGTCCGGCTTCAGGCCCCGCAGGATCGCGATCAACGGAAGTTCGGTGAGGTAATCCCGGAACACGACAGCCCCCTTTCGCATGTCAGCGCGTCACATCTTACGGCCAGGCCGGCCGGAGCCATCCGAATCCGCGCGTACCTGATCCATAGGTGGCGGAGAGACGGCCCGCTTTCAACCGGCCTGCTGAACTTCCCGCGTGCAGGGCTTTGCCCGCCCTGCCGGCTGGGCTAGAGACAGGCCGAATTCGCCCGGGCGCCGTGCCGCGGCGAGCGTCACCCGTCGCGAGACAGCCATGAAGACCTTAGCCAAACCGCCTCCCCGAACCCGCAAGGGCGCCCTCGACCGGATCGACCTGTCGATCCTGAAGGCGATGAGCGAGAACGGGCGGGTAACCTACCAGGCCCTTTCGGAGTTGGTCGGGCTGTCGCCTCGACCGTGCCTGGAGCGGGTCCGGCGGCTGGAGCAGAAGGGGATCATCCGCGGTTACTGCGCCCTCGTCGACCCGGCCCTGCTCGGCCACGACATCGTGGCCCTGACGGGCATCGGGATCCGGGATCCCTCTACGGCCGCACGCCAGAGGCTCGAACGCGCGCTATGTGCCCATCCGGCCGTCGTCGAGCTCCAGCTGGTCAACGGCGAATACGATTATATCGCCCGCATCGTCGCGCCGACCATCGCAGCCTACGAGGCGCTCACGGAGGAGTTTCTTGCGGATGCGGGACTCGGGATCGCCCGGATCCACACCACCTTCGTGCTCAAGACCCTCAAGGCTTTCGAGGGCTATCCCATTCCGGACGAGCCGCAATAGGGGCGTCCGTCACGGTTCCTTCCCGCGCAGGCATTGCTGCGCCATGCGGGAAATGCGCGTCTGGTCCTCCGGCGGGACGGCATCGGCCAGGACCTTGCGCCACAGATCACTCCGGCGCAGCTCGTCGGCCACGCAGGAGCAGAGCGCCCGGCAGGTGCCGGCCTGGCCGTTCTGCTCCAGGCAGCTCGCCTCGCATTGAGCCAGGAAAGGCCTTGCCTCGGCCATGGGATTGGGGCCGGTCAGCTGCAGGACGCCGTAGAGGGTGCCCAGCAGCACGACCTGGTGGATGAGGTAGATCGGCAGGCTCTTGCGCCCGACCCAGACGAGGAACCGGGAGAACCGGTCCTTCGCGCGCCAGCGGGCGAGGCGCAGCGTCTCCGCATGGGGGAGGGCGATCTTCGCGAGAGCTATCCCTCCCAGGACGAGGCCGAACCATGGAAAGATCGGCACATAATCGTTGGTCACCGGGTCGGTGGCGCCGAGGCCGAGCCAGTCGAGCCAGGGCCGGTCGAAGGCCGGATCCGTGAAGATCCAGGGCGCCACGAGGCACAAAATCGCCGAGATCAGGACGACAGAGGCGCGCAACCTGAGAAATGGGAGAGCGAGAATGCTCGAGACCGCGATGCAGTGGAGAATGCCGAAGAAGATGAAGCTTTCCGGAAAGGCCAGATAGGTCGCGGCCGTAATAAGGAGTGCCGCTCCGCCGATTTTGGCGAGGCGCCGCAGGAATGGCTTGCGCCGCAGGCCCTGGGCGTGTGCTAGAAAAAGGCCGACCCCGGCGAGGAACAGAAACGATCCGGCGATGCAACGGGCGAACCAGCGCCATGCCGGAACGGCAACGATGTCGGTCGCGATGAGCTTGAGGAAGCTCAGGTCCCAGCTGAAGTGATAGACGACCATCGCGACGATCGCGATTCCCCGTGCGACGTCGATGGCGTCCCAGCGCTGCGCGGCGACGGCCTTGGCCTGAAGGGGAATTGCGGTCACGGGCGATCCATGCGGAAGAGAGCAATGCGGGCTTCGCACCCTATATGATGTTCATGACCGAACCTCTGACGACGTCAATGGCCCGGCTGAAGGAGATGGTTGACGGTGCCGATGCGATTGCGGGTTTCACCGGCGCAGGCATCTCGACCGAGAGCGGCGTTCCTGATTTCCGCTCGCCCGGCAGCCCCTGGCTCCAGAACAAGCCTATTCCGTTCGAGGCCTTCCTCCGAAGTCCGGAGGCTCGACGGGAAGCGTGGCGGCGGAAATTCACGATGGACGACCTTTATCGTGGAGCACGGCCGAGCCGGGGGCATCGCGCTCTGGCGTCCCTGGTCGCATCCGGACAAATGCCGGCGGTCATCACGCAGAATATCGACGGGCTCCACCAGGCGTCCGGAATCGCCGATGAGAAGATCATCGAGCTGCACGGCAACGGTACCTACGCGGTCTGCCTGTCATGCGGACGGCGCCATGACCTGGCGCAGGTCCGGTCCCGCTTCGAGGCGACCGGCGAGGCGCCCGACTGCGACGCTTGTGGTGGCATCGTGAAGTCCGCCACCATCTCGTTCGGTCAGGCGATGCCCGAGCTTCCGATGCGGAAGGCGCTGAAGCTCACAGTCTCGTGCGACCTTTTCCTGGTCGTCGGCTCCTCTCTCGTGGTCTATCCCGCCGCTTCGCTGCCCCTGATGGCGAAAGAAAGCGGCGCGCGCCTCGTCATCGTAAACCGTGACCCGACCCCGATTGATGACGCGGCGGACCTTGTGATCCATGAGGAAATCGGCCCGGTTCTCTCGGCCGTGGTAGGGAAAACAGGCTGATTTAGTTCGTCGGCTAAGAAAAACATCGCACTTTCGTGGCCGTTTCCGGCTTCCCCAGATTCAGGACAATGTTATCCTCTCGTTAAGAGTCGAAGTTTTGATTCGAGTGCGGGTTTCTTCATGACTAACGATTACAGCTCCAACCCATTTCAAGCGCGGGGACACGGATCCTCGGTCGAACAGGGGCGTCGCGACGTTGCCGAGAGTGTCTCGGAGGAGAAATCCCTCGATCTCGTCCAGGTCAGTGGCCGGATCAAATGGTTCGACGTCGCGAAGGGCTTCGGCTTCATCGTTCCCGACAATGGAATGCCGGATGTTCTCCTGCATGTGACCTGCCTGCGTCGGGATGGATATCAGGCCGCGAATGAAGGGGCTCGCATCGTCGTCGAGGCCGTGCACCGGCCCCGGGGTCTGCAGGCTCTGCGCATTCTGTCCCTGGACGATTCCACGGCTCTGCATCCGTCCGAGCTTCCCCTCCCGCGGACCCATGTTCAGGTGGTCCCGACGAGCGGCCTCGAACCGGCCGTGGTGAAGTGGTTCAACCGTCTCCGCGGTTTCGGCTTCCTGACGCAGGGAGAGGGGCGACCCGACATCTTCGTGCACATGGAAACCCTGCGGCGCTACGGCATTGCCGAGCTGAAGCCCGGCGAGCGGGTCTTCGTCCGCTTCGGCGACGGCTCGAAGGGCCTCATGGCGGCCGAGGTGCGCCTCGCCGACATGGCCCTCCCGCACTCCCATTGACGCCGATGCTGCGCGGCGCGCGGACCATTGCGCTGGCCCTTTCCTTGGGGGGCGCAGCCTCCGTCTCGGTCGTGGCGCAACAGGCGTTGGAAAACCTTGCCGTCGTGACCCAGGGCGGTCAGCGCCAGGCTTTCCAGGTGGAGGTCGCCCGCAACGACGCGGACCGGGCACAGGGGCTCATGTATCGTCGGTCCATGCCGGCCAACCACGGAATGCTGTTCGATTTCGGGCGCGTCCAGCCGGTCTCCATGTGGATGCAGAATACCTACCTGCCCCTCGACATGCTGTTCATCCGGCCCGATGGGACCATCGCGCGGATCGCCGCCAACACGGAACCCCTGTCTACCCGCACGATTCCCTCCGGTGAGCCCGTCCTGGCCGTTCTCGAGCTCAATGCCGGCACGGCGGCCAAACTGGGAATCAAAGCCGGCGACCGGGTGGAGCATTCCCTTTTCAAGCGCTGACCAGAACGGCGCTTGCTGAACCCGGGCCCTCGTGATAGCCAACAGCCTCCTTGGCGAGGACGGGGCGTAGCGCAGTCTGGTAGCGCATCTGCTTTGGGAGCAGAGGGTCGCAGGTTCAAATCCTGCCGCCCCGACCATCCGCCGAGAAACCTTTGAGAGATTGTCGAAACCGATGTCCGCACGGATCTACAAGCCCGCCAAAGCCGCCACTCAATCCGGCCTTGCCCGCACCAAGCAATGGCTTCTGGTCTTCGAGCAGGACAAGCCGCGCGAGATCGAGCCCCTGATGGGCTGGACCAGCTCCGGCGACACCCGCCAGCAGCTCCGCCTTTGGTTCGATACCAAGGAAGAGGCGATTGCCTACGCCGAGCGGGAAGGAATCGCCTATCGCGTCGAGGAGCCCCAGGAGGTGAAGCGGCGCACCATGTCCTATTCGGACAACTTTAAGTTCAACCGGGTCGGCCCCTGGACCCATTGAGGGGCCGGATGACCGGCCGTGAGGCCCCATAGCTCAACCGGATAGAGCGACAGCCTTCTAAGCTGTAGGTTCCAGGTTCGATTCCTGGTGGGGTCGCCACTCTCGGCTATGCCCATAGGCCGCTGGTGCGGACGCAAGAGCGTCCCTTAAAATTTGAGCCTCTCTCGCCGCTTGGGCCTTCGAGATGTGAATTCCGTGGCTGCAACTGGCTTTCGGCCGGGAAGGCAGCAAGTTAAGCACGCTCCAAATATCAAGCGGACTTGGATTAAATAGAATACCTTCTCTCGATAATTTAGATGTCAAATTTATTCTTGTTCATACATTCCTTCATGGGAAGTCGAAGAGGGTATGACTTTTTCATCAGGGTGTGAGTCTTGAATTCCGCCGTTTAGTACTTAAATGTATATTGTCATGATTACATCGCGTTACATTTTCTATTTCCGCGGAGGCTGCCTCTTCGCAGGCCGCTGAACCCCGAACCTGGGCCGAGCGCCTTGCGCCGCCTCCGTTCGGGGTCATGACCAATTTCACAACAACTGAATTCAGTACGCCTGAACCGCTCGGGTGAACGCTGCCGTCCGACCCGGCGCGGCTCGTTCTCCTGTTCGGACGGCGCTGCGTATAGGAGGACACGATGCACAGAACCGTTGAGTTGCCGCCGATCACGCTCGCAACGCACGACTACAACCGTCTCATGTCTGCCGCGGCCATGAACCGCCACCGGCGCACGCCGCGTCGCGAGTTCCTGATGTCCGAGTTGCGGCGGGCGGAACTCTGCCATCCGGACGAGTTGCCGGAGGACGTGGTCTCGACCAACGCGAAGGTCACCTACCGGATCAACGGCACCGGACCACGCATGTCGCACGTCCTGGTCTATCCCGAGGACCTGTTCTGGCCGGGGGCGGAATTGTCCGTCATGACCCCGCTGGGGATCGCCCTTCTCGGCCTTCGCGTGGGCGACCGCATGCCGTTCCGAACCGGTCCTGACGGGCCGGTGCACGAGGTGGTGGTGGAGGACGTTCGGTTCAGGCTTCTGCCGCGTGAAGCGGGGAGCGAGCAAGATGGGCCCGATCCGTCAGGTCACAGCGGGAGCGGCAACTCGCGGGAGGACCTCGAACGGCGGCTGGACGAGGCCCTGATGGAGACCTTCCCGGCCAGTGACCCGGTCTCGGTCATCGTCTGCCGACGTGCCTGACGTTGCCGATCTTCCATACAGAGTCACCGCTTTGGAAAGGGAACAAGACATGCAGGAGACAACAATGAGCCAGGTGAATCTGCCTCCCATCACCATCACGGCGGTCGATTACGACAGGCTGTCGTGGATCGCGACCGCCGGCGTGAACAGCCAACGGTACACCGTCGCCGAAATGCTGGCTGACGAGCTCGACCGCGCGATGGTTGCGGCACCCGGTTCGATTCGCCCGGACATCGTGACGATGCATTCGGAGGTCGAGTACCGGGATGGGGTGACGGGCGAAGTTCGCCGCGTCACCTTGGTCTATCCGGGTGAGGAGGACCTGGATGCGGGGCGGATCTCGGTTCTGACCCATATTGGCGCCGCTCTCATCGGCCTGTCGGAAGGACAGTCCATCGAGTGGGAGGGCCCGACAGGCGGGCGGCGTGAGCTGACAGTGCGAAGGGTCCGCTTCCAGCCCGAGCGAATGGCCGGCCTCGAGATCTGAAGCCACTGAGGAGTTTCGCAGCGAAAGCGCGAATTCAAGAAATCAAGGAGAAGAAGAATGAAAACTGAAAGCAAGATCAGGGATGCCCGGAAAACCGGCAATCGTCGGCCGGTCGAAGCAAAACCGGTTGCGGTTCGGGCATGGACTCCGCAGCCCTTCCCGCTGAGCCGGGAGGAGGTCCGCAGAATTGTCATCGATCAGATCGGGTAGTCGCGGTCTCTCTTTCGAGAATGAACGCGCTTCCATTCCGGGCCAACCAGGCTTAGGCCGCGATATTCTCGGGGCCTGCCGTCACCACCTTGTTCCGGCCTTGGCGCTTTGCGTTGTAGAGGGCGTGGTCCGCCAGCGACACCAGGCTATCATAGCGCCGGTCCGGAGCCTCGGGCCCAGGATGAAGGGTCGCAGTTCCGATGCTCACCGTCACCACCCGTTTCGGAGCGTTGCCTGAGTGGGGAAGGGCCAGGGCCTCGATGGCCGAACGGAGCCGTTCCGCCACCTTGGCGGCTCCCTCGGCATCGGTCCCCGGGAGAAGCAGGACCATTTCCTCGCCCTCATAGCGGGCCGGTAGGTCTGCAGGTCGTCTGGCGACCGTGCTGACAGCCTGCGCCACCGTTTTCAGGCAGTTATCTCCCGCTTGATGGCCATAGACGTCGTTGAATCGCTTGAAGCGGTCGATGTCCACAATGACCAGGGACAAGGGCGTCCGATCACGGATGGAGCGGTGCCATTCCCGCGCCAATTGCTCGTCGAAGCAGCGGCGGTTGGCGAGCCCGGTCAAACCGTCCGTCCTGGCGAGCACGGCCAGCTTGGCCTCGGCATTCTCGCGCCGCCTGGATTGGATGACGAGCCGCCAGCCCAGAAGGCCGATGGAGCCGACCAGAATCCCGACGCCGACGCCACGGTGCGCCACATCCGACCACCAGCTGGCCAGGGCTTCATCCCGGCTCTTGGCCGCAACGACGACAAAGGGGAAATAGGTGCCGCTGTCATAGCCGCTCACCCGGTCGATCCCATCGATGGGAGAGACGAAGCGAAAGGCGCCCGAAGGGGAGCGTGACGCTCGCTCGGCAGCGATTGTCCTTGGCGCATTGCCGTCACGAACGAAGCCATTGAAAGGAAAGCGGGACAGAAGCGTCCCGTCCGTCGAGACGAGCGAAATCGAGCCGTTCCGCCCGATGTCGAACTGCGAATAGAAGCGTGCAAAATAGCTGGGATCGACGCTGGCCACGACAACCCCGCCGAACGTACCGTCTGGATTGTTGAAACGGCGCGAAATCGTCGTGACCCGTTCGCCGAGCGGCCGGCCGCGCTCCGGGGGAGCAAAAAAGGCGCGTCTGCTCAGCGTATTCCGGTGATGAATGAAGAAGTCACGCCCGTTCAGGTTTGCCCTGTCCGGCACCAGCTCCTGGGACGAGCTGGTGAGCCATTCCCCGTTGGGGCCGTAGACGCCGATCTCCTTCAGACGCGGCAGGAGCGAAACCCGGTTGACCAGGATGGAATGAAGATGGGCCAGCGCTTCAGGGGAGGTGCCGTCCACCTGCAGGAGGTCAACCACCGCGGCGAGCGCGTAATCCGTCATCTCGAACGTGTCTTCCGCGTGCTGCCTCAGCGAGCGCGCGAGATTGACCATCTGGGTCTCGGTCTCTTCCAGCGCACCCTCGTGCTCGCTCCAGTCCCGCCATCCTTCGAGGCCGAGGATGGCCAGGCAGACGAGGACGATGAAGCCTTTCAGGAGCTGGATGGAGGACGGACGTCGTAACAGGCGCGGGGGATCGGTCTCATGGAGATGGTCGCTCGGCAAAGCAGGTCCCCCTGGAAATGCCGAGCGAGGCACCGCCGCTCGGTTCGGTCGAATCCCTTATGCCGAAAGGCCGGGACGTGCCATGCAATCTACACCGAGGCACGAAATCGCGCTAGGGTTGTATAATGTGGAAGCCGTGACAACGGTCGGCATCAACGCTTTTCCGCTGGTAGCGTGTGGGTGAGATCGGCCGGTGCAATGGACAACCGATGTCGGAGTGTTCGGCCTTGGTAATCATGTGCCGGCTGCGAGCTCCACCAGCGTCTCGACCAGCACATCGCCCGGATCGGCCAAACCGGCAATGACGTCGAAATGGTGCGCATCCGGCACCTCGATGACGCGCGTCGACGCATCCATGGCGCCCCATTGCTCCGCGAAGGCGCGCGTCTGGCGCCTGTACTCGTCGCTTTCCGCTCCCCCGACGACGGCAACCACCCTGCTGTCCAGAGGCGGAGTCGCGTAGATCGGGCTCAGGCGCCGGGCCTCTTCGACGCTCAGGCCGAGCGCACGGTTGACGGAGGTCGAGACGAGGGGCACCAGATCGAAGAGGCCGGAGATCGGCATCCCGGCCACGATGGGCCGCTTGAGTGCCTTGGGGCTACGCGCCATGAGACAGGCTGTCAGGTGTCCGCCGGCCGAGTGCCCGGTCACCACGAGGGGCCTTCCGGTCCTGTGCATGAGGAAGTCGGCCGCCGTCTCCATCTCGGCCACGATGCCACTCAGGGTGATGTGCGGCGCGAGGTCGTAGCTCGGCACCGCCACCGAGAAGCCCCGCTCGTTGGCGCCGCGGGCCAGATGGCTCGACGAAGACTTGTCGAAGGATTGCCAATAGCCACCGTGGATGAACACGATCAGCGGGCCGCCCGCATCCCCGCCCGGCGGCTGGAACAGGTCGAGCCGGTGCCGCTCGCCCGGTCCATAGGCCACGTCCAGCTCACAGTGGGCAATCGCGCGGTATGCGGCAGAATCCCGCTCCCAACCGGCCATGTGCATGGGATGGTCAGGCACCCGTGCCCGGTTGTTGTACTCGGCCTCGAGGTCGATATCCGCCAGAGCCACGACGCTTACCTCACACGTGCAAATACCGATCCTTCAGGGATGTGTCGGCCATCAGCTCGGCGCTGGTGCCCATCCAGACGGTCCGGCCCTTTTCCAGGATGACATGACGGTCCGCGAAGGCCGCGAGGGCATTCACGTTCTTGTCGATTACCAGGATGGACTGGCGCTCCCCGCGCAGGCGTTTCAGGCAGTCCCAGATCTCGGCGCGAATGAGTGGCGCAAGTCCCTCGGTCGCCTCGTCGAGGATCAGGAGCTTGGGGTTCGTCATCAGGGCGCGGCCGATGGCGAGCATCTGCTGCTCCCCGCCGGAGAGTTGGGTGCCGAGATTGAGGCGCCGCTCCTTCAGGCGGGGGAAGAGTTCGTAGACCGCATCCAAGGTCCAGCGCCGGGAGCCCGTCCGGGCCGAAGCGGTGGCCACAAGATTCTCTTCCACCGTGAGGGTCGGGAAGACCTGCCGCCCCTCGGGAACGAGGCCGATGCCGGTCTTTGCGACCCGGTAGGGCGCAAGGCCCGTGACGGCGGCGCCATCGAAATGCACCTCACCGCCGCGAGGACGCAGAAGTCCCATGATGGAGCGGATCGTGGTGGTCTTGCCCATGCCGTTGCGCCCGAGCAAGGTCACAACCTCTCCCGTCTGCACGGTGAGCGAGACATCGAACAGGACCTGTGCGGCGCCATAGGACGCCTGGAGATTGCGGACGAACAGCATCAGACCGTCTCCTCCTCGCCGAGATAGGCCGAGCGAACCTCGGGGTTCGTCCGGATCTTCTCCGGGACGTCCGTGGCGATGAGGCGTCCATAGACCAGAACGCTGATCCGATCCGCGAGGGAGAATACCGCGTCCATGTCGTGCTCGATGAGCAGGATCGTTGTACGGCTGCGCAGACGCTGCAGAACCTCTACGACGCGCCGGGATTCATCGTGGCCTGTGCCGGCAAGCGGCTCGTCAAGGAGCAAGAGCTTCGGTTCTGTCGCAAGCGCGATCGCGAGTTCGAGCTGCCGTTTCTCGCCGTGGGAAAGGAGGCCCGCCGGAATGAGGGCGCGCGGCCCAAGGCCGACAAGGGTCAGGCATTCCATGGCAGGCTCGTTGAGCTGCCGCTCCCGCGCGGCATTCCCGACCATACGGTAGCTCGACCCGGAGCGGGCCTGAACCGCGAGGGCCACGTTCTCCAGGGCGCTGAAACCCGGTAGAATGGACGTGATCTGGAAAGAGCGCGCCAGACCGCGCTTTACCCGCTCATGCATGGGCAGACGGGTGATGTCCTGACCGTCGAACAGGATCTGGCCGGAGACGGACGAGGCCAAGCCCGAGATCTGGTGAATCAGGGTCGTCTTGCCGGCCCCGTTCGGGCCGATGATCGCATGGACCTCTCCGGCCGGGACGGACAGGCTCACGTCGTCAGTGACCACGAGGGCACCGTAGGACTTGCGTAGGTTGCGCAGTTCGAGGAGCGGCTCGGTCATGTCTCAGCCCTCCTGTCGGTCCGGGCGACCTCGCCCGAGAAGGCCCATGATCCCGCCGCGGGCAAAGAGCACGATGAGGATCAGGAGCGGGCCGAAGACCATCTTCCAGTTCTCGACCAGTCGGTACTGGAGGTCGGAACTCAGCATCGTTCCGGCAGCGTGGAGGATCTCCGGCAGGAACTCTTCGAGGAGCAGGAAGGCGGCGGCCCCAATGATGGCGCCGTGCAGGCTGCCGAGCCCACCGAGGACTACCATGAAGATCAACTCGCCCGAGCGCTGCCAGGTCATGAAGGACGGGCTGATGAACTCCGCCTGATTGGCCAGGAGGAAACCCGCAAGACCCGCCATCATGCCGCTGATCACGTAGGCCAACAGCTGGTAGCGGAACGGCTGGAAGCCGATTGCCTCCATGCGGACCGGGTTCTCCCGCGAGCCGCGCAGGACGCGCCCGAAGCGGGACGCGACGATGGCGCGGGACAAGACATACGTGCCGAGGAGGCACGCCAGGGTGAAACCGTAGAAGGCACGGTCGTCTTTGAGGAAGGAGGTGCCGGCCAGCAGGCTGCGGGACGAAAGCGTCATGCCGTCGTCGCCTCCATAGGAGGCCAGCGAAGTCGCGAGGAAGAACAGCATCTGGCCGAAGGCCAGGGTGATCATGATGAAATAGACGCCCTTCGTCCGCAGCGAGATCGCCCCCGTGACGGCCGCAAAGACGGCGGAGGCCGCCAGCGCGACCGGGATCTGCACGAGGGCGTCTTCTGCCCCGTTGCTCGCCAGGATTCCCACCGTGTAGCCGCCGATGCCCAGGAAGGCCGCGTGGCCGAAGCTGACAAGGGCCCCGTAACCGAGGATCAGGTCGAGGGACATGGCCGCAAGGCCGAGGATCATCACCCGCGTGAGGAGGGACAGGACATAGCCCTCCGCCCCTGACATAGGCGCCAGAAAGGGTGTCGCGGCGAAGACGGCGAAGAGGATGAGGGGAATCGGCTCGATCCGGGGCGAGCGAGTGGCGAAGGGGGCAGGGCGCGTCTGGGCGAGGTCCGTCATGGCTTACACCCTAGCGCTTGGCGGGAAACAGCCCGGAAGGGCGGAAGAACAGGATGGCGGCCATGAAGATATAGATCAGCATGGGCGCGATGGCGCGCCCGGTCTGGCTGGCGGTCGCCGGATCAAGGAAGAACCTCAACAGGTTCGGCGCGAAGGAACGCCCCACCGTGTCCACGAGACCGATGAGGATCGCGGCCAGGAAGGCGCCGCGGATCGAGCCGATTCCTCCGATCACGATCACCACGAAGGCCAGGATGAGGATGTTGTCGCCCATTCCGGGCTCGACCGAGAGGATGGGCGCCACCATGGCGCCCGCGAAGCCGGCCAGCATGGCGCCGAAACCGAACACCACCATGAACAGGCGCCGGATGTTGACCCCAAGAGCCGAGACCATCTGCGGGTTGGTGGCACCGGCCCGCACCAGCATTCCGACTCGGGTGTGACTGACGAGGATATAGAGCAGACCGGCCACCGCGAGGCCTGCCAGGATGATGGCGATCCGGTAGACCGGGTAGAGCAGCCCGTCGGCGATCTCGATGGAGCCGGACAGAATCTCCGGAACCGGAACGTTGAGAGGCGCAGCGCCCCACACGAACTTCACGGCCTGGTTCAGGAAGACGATGACCCCGAAGGTGGCAAGCACCTGGTCCAGATGGTCCCGGTCGTAGAGGTGGCGGAAAACGAGGACTTCCAGCAGCAGGCCGAACGCAAGGGCCGTCGGCAGCGCCAGGAGCAGCGCCAAGCCGAAATTGCCTGTCCAGGCACTGAAGGCCGCGACCAGATAGGCGCCGACCATGTACTGGACCCCGTGGGCCAGGTTGATGAAATCCATGACGCCGAAGACGAGCGTGAGGCCCGCGGCGATGAGGAACAGGATGAGCCCGAACTGAAGGCCGTTCAAGGTCTG
>Ga0182741_1000896_pt1 | contig 41968 bp, 41 predicted proteins | sample eDN5th37CBELigOP_FD_128874 | JGI IMG/M metagenome (GOLD analysis project Ga0182741, IMG submission 128874) | Enriched Organic Plus compost microbial communities from Emeryville, California, USA - eDNA 5th pass 37_C BE-Lig OP (version 2) (version 2) ... | reverse complement strand
GTCGTCACCGAGATCCCGTGGCTGGTGCAGAAGTCGCGCCTCGTGGAGAAGATCGCGGAGCTGCTGAACGACAAGAAACTGCCGCTGCTGGCCGACGTGCGCGACGAGTCGGCCGAGGATATCCGGCTGGTGCTCGAGCCGCGTTCCCGCACGGTCGATCCTGAACTGCTGATGGAGTCGCTGTTCAAGCTGACCGAGCTCGAAAGCCGTATTCCGCTCAACATGAACGTGCTGGTGAAGGGCCGCATTCCGCAGGTGATCGGCCTCGCCGAGGCGCTGCGTGAGTGGCTCGATCACCGCCGGGACGTGCTGCTGAGGCGCTCGCGCCACCGGCTGTCGCAGATCGAGCACCGCCTGGAAGTGCTCGGTGGATTCCTGGTCGCGTACCTGAACCTCGACGAGGTGATCCGCATCATCCGCAACGAGGACGAGCCGAAGCCGGTGCTGATCTCCACCTTCACGCTGACGGACGTGCAAGCGGACGCGATCCTCAATATGCGGCTGCGTAATCTGCGCAAGCTGGAGGAGATGGAGATTCGCCGCGAGGACGAGACGCTCCGCGGCGAGAAGAAGACGTTGGAGGAGCTGCTCGGCTCCGACACCATCCAGTGGAAGACGGTGGCGGGTCAGATCCGCGAAGTGCGGGCGACATTCGGGCCGAAGACGGCGCTGGGGAAGCGGCGCACGACTTTCGCCGAGGCGCCGGAGCATGACCTGGAGGCCGTCGAGGCTGCAATGATCGAGCGCGAGCCGGTCACGGTCGTGGTCTCGGAGAAGGGTTGGGTCCGGGCGCTGAAGGGCCATGTCAGCGACTTGTCGAATCTCGCGTTCAAAGGCGACGACCGCCTGAAGCTCGCATTCTTCGCCGAAACGACGTCGAAGCTACTGGTTCTCGGAACGAACGGCCGGTTCTATACGATCGAAGCCTCGAAGCTGCCCGGCGGCCGCGGACATGGCGAGCCGATCCGGCTGTTCATCGACCTGGAACAGGAGGCGGATCTCGTCACCGTGTTCCCATACGAGGGTGGACGCCAGTTCGTGATCGCGAGCCACGGCGGACACGGGTTCATCGTCGCCGAGGACGATTGCCTGGCGACGACCCGGAAGGGCAAGCAGGTGCTCAACGTGGAACTGCCCGACGAGGCCCGGGTGCTGGCACCAATGGCCGGCGACATGATCGCCACGATCGGCGAGAACCGGAAGATGGTCGTCTTCCCGGCCGATCAGGTGCCGACCATGACACGCGGTCGCGGCGTGCGGTTGCAGCGGTTCAAGGACGGCGGGCTGTCGGACATCAAGACCTTCAACGCCAAGGACGGGCTGAGCTGGACCGATAGCGCCGGCCGGGTCTTCTCGCTCACGCTCAAGGAGCTTGCCGATTGGCGCGGCAACCGTGCCGATGCCGGGCGCCTGGCGCCCAAGGGATTTCCCCGCAGCAATCGCTTCGGTTGAAGACGCGACGACGGTATCTAGATAAAGTCGCCGATCTGTCACAACGCATAGGTGCAATGCTCGCGAACACGTGATTTCCCGCCGCCGCCACGGCGTTTCTATTTGACGGCGGAGACATTCGACGATGGCGTACGGGTGCGGGCGGCCATTCGTCGGGATGTCGTGGGGTTCACGGACAACGGCGTATGGCAACCCGCCAGCAGCGGCGTGCATTGCTGCGCGATGCGATGAGGATCGTCGCAGAGCGCGGTTTCTCTTCCAATCTGGGGCGGTGGAACGTGGTCGCGGCAGCGCGTCTGCTGCTCGACGTGTTGACCGGTCGATCGCCACAACGCGCAAGCGATACAGCGCGCCGCGTGGTCGAACTGTACGACCGTTCGCTGCAGAACAATCCCGCGACGCCTGAACCGGCATGTCGCGTCGGCTGCACATTCTGCTGCCGGGCGCCGACGGTGACGGCGACGGCGCCGGAAGTCTTCCTGGTGGCGCGTGAAGTCCGGCAACGGCACGGCGCCGATCTGCCTGCGGTCATCGAACGGGTCCGCCAAACCGACAAGGTCACCCGTGGGCTCGACCCGGCGGAGCGTCTGCGCGTGCGCCAGCCGTGTTCGATGCTGGTGGACGGCGCGTGCACGGTCTACGCGGCACGGCCGTTGGCATGCCGTGCTTTCGCATCGTTCTCGCGCGAGAAATGCGAGGGCGCGTTCGAAACGGGGAGCGCGGACATTCCCATCCCCGGCATCAACATGACGATGCGCGGCAACGCGAACCAGGCGCTTTGGAGCGCGCTGCATCATTGCGGCCTCTCGTCGAAGGGCTACGAGTTGAACCACGCGCTTCTGATCGCCTTGGAGCAACCGGATGCCGAGCGGCGCTGGCTCGCCGGAGAGGACGTATTCCGCGACGTGGCGACGGATACGGCGGACGAGACGTTTGGAGCGACCGCCGAGGTCGCGCTCTATTTCCAGACCGTCGCGGCGGCGGCGCTCGGACGCGAACCGCCGTAGAATCCGTGGCTGTAACGACGGCCGCTAGTCCTTGCTCTCGACCCGCTGCCAGCCTTCGGAAACAAGCCGTTCCTGCGGCAGAAAGCGGTGCTTGTAGTCCATCTTCTTCGACCCCCGGACCCAATAACCGAGATAGACGTAGGGCAGCCCCATCTGACGGGCGCGAGCCACGTGGTCGAGTATCATGAAGGTGCCCATTGACCGGGCGGCGGCATCGGGGTCGTAGAACGAGTAGACCATCGACAGGCCGTCCTTGAGAATGTCGGTGAGCGACACCGCCATGAGCGGTCCGGCGCCGCGACCCGTAATGCCGCTGTCGGGCCCGCGCCGGCGATACTCGATCAGCCGGGTCTCGACATGGCTGTCCTCCACCATCATGGCGTAGTCGAGCACGGTCATGTCCGCCATGCCGCCATCGCGGTGCCGGCTGTCGAGATAGCTGCGGAACACCGAATATTGTTCGGACGTCGGGACGGCGGCGCGCATCTCGCCGATCACGTCGCGGTTGCGATCGCCGACGCGGCGCTGGCTGCGGCTGGGCCGAAAGTCGTCGACCACGACGCGCACCGACATGCAGGCGCGGCAGGTCTCGCAGGCAGGCCGGTAAGCGATCGACTGACTGCGGCGGAAACCGCCATGGGTCAGAAGATCGTTCAGCTCCGGCGCACGTTCGCCCACGAGGTGGGTGAAGACCTTACGTTCCTGCTTGCCCGGCAAATAGGGGCAGGGGGACGGCGCCGTCAGATAGAACTGGGGCGTGTCGCGGGAATGTTGGGTCAAGGCCGTGTTCGTCCGTGCACAGGCAAATCACTGGGCCAAGGATCGCGCGCCGGCGCCCCGCCGTCAAAGGGGAGGGCGTACGGCGCGCAGTGCCTGGGCGCGAACCTCGTCGTTGATCACGACCGTCCCGAGGACGATGTCGTGGAGCAGCCGGCCCCGGGAATTGAACAGCGCGACCAGCAGGATCAGCGGGGTCAGGGCCGAGACCGAAACCCAGAATAAGATCGCGTGCACCGCGCCGAGCACGAAATAGGCCGGGCTGCCGTACCAGGTGCGCATCTGCAGATCCATCATCCGCATGCCGATCGTCGCGGAGCGCGGGCTGCCGAACGACAGACCATAGTAGATCAGCGCCCAGATGACCGAGGCCGGGGAGAGGATCCAGAAAAGCATCCACCCCAAGCCCAGGGTCACGATGCCGAAGACGAAGATGAACAATGCCGCCAGCACGACGGGGACAACGATGACCACGACGTCGATCAGGAAGGCGACAATCCGCCGTGGCAGGACGCCTTCGAAATATTCCGGGTGCGTCGCCGGATCGTAGACGTGCGGCCGCGCCTCCGCGCTGGTGCCGAGGCGGTCTCCTTCTGCCGGATGGGACATGGCACATTCCTCCGAAAATGCCAGATAGGGCCGGGGCATGCCGGCCGCAAGGCCATCCGGCCGGCGCTCACAGCTCGCCCAGCAGCGGGCTCTCGCCGAACTTGCCCGGCGGGCCGGGCCAGCGTTCATGGGTCAATGGTACCCGAACGCGGGCGATCATGCCGCCGCGCTCGAACAACTGCGTCACCTCGCCATTGAGCTGCCGCTCGATCACGAGCTGGATCAGCCGCGAGCCGAAGCCGGTACGGCGCGGCTTGCGCGCCGGGGGCCCGCCGCTCTCGCGCCATTCGAGATGAAGCGTCGGGCCGCGATCGGAGCGCTGGACCGTCCAGGTCAGGTCGAGCTGGCCCGTGGCGGTCGACAGGCTGCCGTACTTGCTGGCGTTGGTGGCGAATTCATGCAACGCCGCCATCAGGCCGAAAGCGGGATCGGGTTCGAGGTAGACGTCGGGGCCGTCCAGCCCAACCCGATCGACATAGGGCGCCAGCAGCACGCGCAGCAGTTCGACCAGCGAGGTCGATTGCCAGCCTCCCTCCGTGATCAGCCGGTGCGCATTCGCCAGCGCCATGACCCGCGCCTGGAACTTGCTGGACAGCTCAGGGATGGTCCGGGAGGTGCGCGCGGTCTGCGAGAACAGCGCCAGCAGCTGGGAGAACAGGTTTCCGGAGCGATGCCGCAGCTCGCGAATCAGCAGGTTCTGGCGCTGATCCGACAGGCGTTGTTGGATCGCGGCGGCGAGGACGTTGGCAATCGCGGATAGGAAGGCGATGTCGTGCTCGGTGAAGCGGCGGCGGCTGCGCGAATGCGCGCCGAGAACGCCGTAGGCGCGGCCGTCGCGGGCGGCGATGACGACACTGATGCCACTGACCACGCCGTGATCGAGCAGTAGCTGGGTCGGGATGAAGCGCGTTTCGGTGCGCAGGTCGTCGACGATCACCGGGCCGCCGGTCGTGAAGGTGTAGCCGGCCTGCGAGCGCTGGTCCGCCGGAACGTGCGCGCTGCCGACGAGCCCCTCCGGCCAGCCGGTGCCGGCGCGCAGGATCATCTCGCGGTCGCCAGGCACGATCTCAAGGAGCTTGACGAAATCGACCGAAAGTTCGCGCGCGGCCGTTGCGACCGCGTCGTCGAGAAGCTTGGTCAAGTCGGAGCCGGTCAGGGCCTGGGCGCTCAGCCGTGCGACCGCTTCCTGCTGCCGGACGCGAACCGTCAGTTCATGCTCGATCGTGGCGCGGCCGGTCACGTCCTGGCAGACGCCGAGCATCCGCACGGCGTGGCCGTCCTCCACGAGGACGCTGCCCTTGGCCTCGATCCAGCGCTCGCCGTGCCCGCGCGGCGCCAAGCGGTAGTAGACTTGGTAGGAGCCGCGACGTTCCAAGGCGGCATTGATTGCCGCGGAAACGCGCTCGCGATCCTCGGGATGAACCTCACGTTCGAAACAGGCGAAGGTCCCGTCGAACGAGTTCGGCGGCAACTGGTGAATGGCCTCAAGGTTCGACGACCAGGACACCCGCCCGGAAGGGATGTCCCAGACCCAGACGCCGATGTCCCCGGCCGTCAAAGCTCCGGCGAGATGTTCAGGGGTGACACGCAGGTCAGGCCGAGTTTCGGCTCCGGCGTCCCCGGCCACGTCGCGAAGGGGATTTCCGGGCCGGTTATGGCCCTCGTTCGGGAGAGCATCCGCCCGCGCGGTCCCCGTTGCCCTCAGTCGCTCGCGGTCGGCGGAACCCGTCATCAGGCCGGTGTTACTCTGTTGTGAGCCGAGGCTCAGATTCTCGAAGCTTATTACGTTATCGGCCTTGGACATCAATGGTGGCGTAGTGTTGCGACCCAGATGACGCTCCGCATCGGTACCATTCTCTTGGTCCTGGTCCTGTCCGCCTGTTCGGCGGCGCCGGATTCGGAGCAAATCCGCCTGTGTCGGGTGATCGTCCCCGCTTTACATCCGGACACAACGCATATTCGCGATATTCGTTTCGTGCCTTCCGGCCGGGCCGAGATCCGGATCGAATATTGGGCTCGGGAGCCCGGCGCGGCGACAGGCCGCAACCGATTCGTGACCTGCACCTTCGGCGGGGCAGGGCTCAGCCCGCGCCGAAACGACCTGACGGCGGTCGTAACGGATGACGGCCCGCTCGGCATCGCGCGGCTGTTCTTCCTCAAGCGGAACTGGCTGCCGATCGCACCAGGCCGGTTCGATGCGGGACCGTCCGCGGCGGAGGCAGTCGTCTCGTTACCGGCCGCCAGCGCTTATGCCGCGCAGCAACTGATCGCCGGCCTGACCGGCTGCGTCATCTACGCCCTGCTCGCCACCGCCTATTCGCTCATCTACGGCCTGATCGGGCGCATCAACCTGGCCTTCGGGGAAATGGCGGTGATCGGCGCCTATGGCGCGATCGCGACGGTCGGTGTCGCCCTCGCCGGAGGGCTGGAGCGGCCCGAAACGGTGCTCGGTTTGGCCCTGTTGGTCGCCACCGGAGCCGGCGCGCTCTGGAGCACGGTGGTCGGGCGGCTCGTGGTGGCGCCGCTGCACGGGCACCGACGCCATGGCCAGTCCATCCTGGTCGCGACGATCGCGGTGGCGATCACGCTGCAGGAAATGCTGCGGCTCCTGCAGGGCCCCGGCGAACGGTGGCTGTCGCCCGTCTACAACCAACCGGTGGCGGTGGCGCGGGCGGGGAGCTTCGTCGTGACGGTGACGCCGATGCAGGTCACGGTGATCATAATGGGCTTGTGCGCGGCCATTCTGGTGCTCGGCCTGCTGGCACGGACGCGCTTCGGGCGCAGCTGGCGCGCCTTCGCCGACGATCCGCACACGGCCGCGCTGTTCGGCGTCAATCCGGCCCGCATTCTGGCCATGACCTTCGCGCTCGCCGGTCTGCTGGCAGGACTGGCCGGATGGATCGTCGCGGCCTATTACGGCAATGTCAGCTTCGCCATGGGACTCACGCTCGGTCTCAAGGCGCTGGTGGCAGCCGTGGTGGGCGGGATCGGTTCGGTACCGGGGGCATTTCTCGGCGGCGTCCTGATCGGACTCATCGAGGCGTTCTGGTCGGCCTATTTCGACATCGCGCAGCGGGACATCGTGGTGTTCTCCCTTCTCGTCGTCGTCTTCATCCTGCGTCCCGGCGGGTTGCTGGGACTGGCCGGTCCGAGGCCGCGCGAAATCTGAAGCGTACCGTACTGAGGAGACTTCCGTGATCGTTTCGCTCGCCGACATCGAGGCCGCGCGCCGCGCGCTCGGCGCCGATGTTCTGCGCACGCCGACCTTGCCGGCGCCCAGCCTCTCGCGTCTCACCGGCGCCGAGGTGTTCGTCAAATACGAGAACCTGCAGGCCACCAACTCGTTCAAGGAGCGCGGCGCGCTGAACAAGCTGGCGACGTTGGCGCCGGAGGCCCGCCGTGCCGGCGTGATCGCCATGTCCGCCGGCAACCACGCGCAGGCGGTCGCCTATCACGCGCGGCGGCTCGAGGTCCCGGCGACGATCGTGATGCCGGTTACGACGCCCTACGTGAAGGTCGCAGCAACGCAGGTGCACGGGGCCACCGTGGTGCTGCATGGCGAGACCGTCGCCGACGCGCAGCAGCGCGCCGAGGCTTTGGCGCATGAACGCGGGCTGGTGTGGGTGCATCCCTACGACGATCCGCACGTGATCGCCGGCCAGGGCACGGTGGCGCTGGAAATGCTCGAGGACGTGCCGGATCTGGACATGCTGGTGCTGCCGATCGGCGGCGGCGGCCTGATCTCCGGCTGCGCCGTGGCCGCCCGCGGCCGCAACCCCGCAATCGCGGTCGTCGGCGTAGAGGCGGCGCTCTATCCCTCGACGTGGAATGCAATCCGGAACGAGGTTAGACCGATCGGCGGCCCGACCCTTGCCGAAGGCATCGCGGTGAAGAATGTCGGCAAGCTGACGGAGCCGATCATCCGCGCTTTGGTCAGCGACATCCTCCTCGTGGACGAAGCGCATCTCGAGCAGGCGGTGAACGCGTTTCTCACCCAGCAGAAGACGATGGCGGAGGGGGCGGGCGCCGCCGGTCTGGCGGCCATGCTGGCGCAGCCGGACCGGTTCCGCGGCCGCAAGATCGGCCTCGTGGTTTCCGGAGGCAACATCGATCCGCGCATTCTCGCCTCGATCGTCGTCCGCGAGCTCGAGCGCGAAAGCCGGATCGTGTCGTTCCGCGTGTCGATCCCGGACCGGCCAGGCGTGCTCGGCATTATCGCCACGCGGCTCGGCGAACTCGGTGCCAACATCCTCGAGGTCGAGCACAAGCGGCTGTTTCTAGACGTTCCGGCGAAGGGCGCGAAGCTCGACGTCACCGTCGAGACGCGCGACGCCGCTCATGCGGAGGCGATCCTGGCGAGCCTCGCGGCGGACGGCTATCAGCCGGTGCGGATTGTGGCGGGCGATGCGATGGACTGAGGCCGGTCAGCCGGCCTTCAGCTTCTCCGCCACGCGCGGCGCGAAATAGGTGAGGATGCCGTTGGCGCCGGCACGCTTGAAGGCAATCAGGCTTTCCATCATCGCGCGCTCGCCGTCGAGCCAGCCGTTCTGCGCGGCGGCCATCAGCATCGCGTATTCGCCGGAGACCTGGTAGGCGAAAGTCGGCATCGTGAAGGCGTCCTTCACCCGCCGCAGGATGTCGAGATAGGGCATGCCGGGCTTGATCATGATCATGTCGGCGCCTTCGGCGATGTCGAGCTCGACTTCCCGCAGCGCCTCGTCGGAATTGGCCGGGTCCATCTGATAGGTGCGCTTGTCGCCGGTCAGGGTCGCCGACGAGCCGACGGCGTCGCGGAACGGCCCGTAGAAGGCAGAAGCGTACTTCGCCGCATAGGCCATGATCTGCACGTCGAGGAAGCCGGCGCCGTCGAGCGCCTGGCGGATCGCGCCGATGCGGCCGTCCATCATGTCCGAGGGCGCGATGATGTCGCAGCCGGCCTCGGCCTGGACGAGGGTCTGTCGCACCAGCCGGTCGACGGTTTCGTCGTTGAGTATGACGCCGTCGCGCATCAAGCCGTCATGGCCGTGGCTGGTGTAGGGATCGAGCGCGACGTCGCACAGCACGCCGATCTCCGGCACCTCCGCCTTCACCGCGCGGATCGCGCGGCAGACGAGGTTGTCCGGATTAAGCGCTTCCGATCCTTCGGGGTCGCGCAGCTCCGGATTGGTGTAGGGAAACAGCGCGATGCACGGTATGCCGAGTGCGGCGGCCCGCGCCGCCTCCCGGGCGATCTGATCGACCGACAAGCGCTCGACGCCCGGCATGGAGGGAACGGGCGTGCGCACGCCATGGCCCTCGAGAATGAAGACCGGCCAGATCAGGTCGCCTGCCGTCAGCTCGTTTTCGCGCACCAGGCGCCGAGTCCAATCGGTGCGCCGGTTGCGGCGCATGCGCACGGGTAGGTCGAGGCGGGGGGCTTCGGCGGCAGGGACGGGGGCGAGCCGGCTGCTCGGCTCGATCGGGCGGCCGTATTTCAAGGCCATTGGGTAGGCTCCGCGGCTGATATCGCCGCATTCATATCCGCTCGGCGGCACCGCCGCCACCCGGCAAATGCCTCCATGCCGGCCCGGCCAGCCGCGTTGACGCAGCGGAGGACCGCCGATAAGCCTCGAAACGGAGCGGCAAGGCGGAGGGCCGGCGGTGGACTTCGATCTCACCGAAGAGCAGCGCGCGTTTCAGGACGTTGCCCGCAGCTTCGCCCGCGACGAAATGATGCCGTTCGCGCGCGCTTGGGACGAAGACGAAACCTTTCCGGTTCACACGCTGCGTAAGGCGGCGACGCTCGGATTCGGCGGCATCTATGTGCGCGAGGACGTGGGCGGCTCGGGCCTGTCCCGCCTCGATGCCGCGATCATCTTCGAGGAACTGGCGCAGGGCTGCACCTCGACCGCGGCCTATATCTCGATCCACAACATGGCCGCCTGGATGATCGATGCGTTCGGCGACGACGATCAGCGGCGCCGCTTCCTGCCGAAGCTCTGCACGATGGAGCATTTCGCGAGCTATTGCCTCACCGAGCCGGACGCGGGGTCGGACGCAGCAAGCCTGAAAACGCGGGCGGTGCGCGAAGGCGACAGCTACATCCTCAACGGTGCAAAGGCGTTCATCTCGGGCGGCGGCGTCTCGGACGTCTACGTGGTGATGGTCCGCACCGGCGAGGCGGGTGCCCGAGGCATTTCCTGCATCGTGGTGGAAAAGGGCACGCCGGGACTTTCCTTCGGCGCGTCGGAAAAGAAGCTGGGCTGGCGGTCGCAGCCGACGGCGATGGTGGTGTTCGAGAATTGCCGCGTGCCGGTGGCGAACCGGATCGGCGCGGAGGGCGAGGGTTTCAAGATCGCGATGGCCGGGCTCGACGGCGGTCGGCTCAACATCGCCGCCTGTTCGCTCGGCGGGGCGCAGTTCTGTCTCGACCGTACGATCGCCTACATGCGCGAAAGAAAGCAGTTCGGCACGCGGCTCGCCGACTTCCAGGCGCTGCGCTTCCGTCTCGCCGACTACGCCACCGAGCTTGAAGCGGCGCGGCTGATGGTTTGGCGCGCGGCGCTGGCCGTCTCGGCGCGGGAGCCTGTCGGCACGCGGCTCGCGGCGATGGCCAAGCGGCTGGCCACCGACTGTGGCTTCACCGTCGTCAATGGCTGCCTTCAACTGCACGGCGGATACGGTTACCTGCGCGACCATCCGATCGAGCGGGTCTTGCGGGATGTGCGGGTGCACCAGATCCTCGAGGGAACTAACGAAGTGATGCGAGTCATCATCAGCCGGGATATGGTGGGCAACTGACAATCATAGGACTGTCCTTGTGAGGCGTAGCGTGACGTGTCGCGTGTGTCGCCGCCCGATATTCTTGAGGCGGTGGGTGAGAATTTCATCAATTGTTCCGTTTCTTCATTGCCAGGCGGCGGTTTCACCATGAATGCCGAGCCGGAGATCTTGTTCGATCGCCACGGCGTCGCCGGCGTGGTGACGCTCAACCGGCCCCGGGCGCTGAACGCGCTGACGCACGGCATGGTGCAGGCCCTGGCGCGGCAGCTCGCGGCCTGGCAGGACGATCCCTCCGTGAAGCGCGTGGTGGTGCGCGCTGCGGGCGAGCGCGCCTTCTGTGCCGGCGGCGATATTCGCGCGCTCCACGACCTCGGCCGGGCCGGCCGCCACGACGAGGCGCTGCGGTTCTGGGCCGACGAGTACCGGCTCAACGCCATGATCAAGCGCTATAGCAAGCCGTATATCGCGCTGATCGACGGGATGGTGATGGGCGGCGGCGTCGGCATCTCCGTACACGGCACCTATCGCATCGCCGGTGACAAGTTCGTCTTCGCGATGCCTGAGGTCGGGATCGGCTTCTTTCCCGATGTCGGCGCGACGTGGTTCCTGCCGCGCATGCCGGCGGAGACCGGAACGTTCTGCGCCTTGACCGGCGAGCGGCTGAAGGCGGCCGACGCGATCGGCTTCGGGATCGCCACACACCGGGTCGGCTCGACCCGGTTTCCGGCCGTGTACGAGGCGCTTGGCGCGGACGATCCGGTCGACGACATCCTCGCGTCATTCGCGGAGCCGCTGGAGCCGGGGCCGCTGATGGCGCGGGTGGGGGCGATCGAGTACCTGTTCGCCGGCGACACATTCGACGCCATCATGGCGCGGCTCGACGAGGTCTCGGCCGCGTTCGGTCAGGAGCGCGGCTTCGCCGCCGCGACGGAGGCGACGATTCTGGCCAAGTCGCCGACCAGCCTGAAAGTGACGCTGGCGCAATTGCGACGCGGCAAGGCGCTCACCTTCGAGGATTGCATGCGCCTCGAATATCGGATTGTGTCCCGGATGGTGCATGGCCACGACTTCTACGAAGGGGTGCGCGCCGTGATCATCGACAAGGACAACCAGCCGGCCTGGCAGCCCGCGCGTCTGCGCGATGTCAGCGATGCCGCCGTGGATGCCTATTTCGCGCCGCTGGAGGCGGAACTCGAACTGTGATGACCGATCCTGGCTCCACCGCGCTGGACCCCGTCATCCGTGCCACGGGCGGGCCGAGGACGCGGTATTTCGTGACGTTCCTACGGGTCATGGCCGGAATTTCGATGCTGAAAGGCCTCTACCACTGGGCGGTGGTCTGCGGCATCGGCGACGAGACCGGGCTGGCCTTCCAGCTCAGCCCAACGCCGTTTCAGGCAGCGACCATCTACTTCGCCGTCATCGACCTGGTCGCGGCAGTCGGCCTGTGGCTGGCGGCGGCGTGGGGCGGCGTCGTGTGGCTGACGGCGGCGATCTCGATGGCCGCCGTGGAGATGTTCTTTCCGCAGATCTTCGGCGGGCGGTTGTGGGTGGCGATGGCGGAACTGCTGGCCGTCTTCGCCTATCTCGGCCTAGCCTTCGCTGCAGCAAGGGAGCGGCCCGACTGATCAAGAGCGGCCGCCGAGGGAGGGACGCATGGCGGCAATCGGTTTCATCGGCCTCGGCAATATGGGTCTGCCGATGGCGCTCAACCTGCTCAAGGCCGGGCACGACGTCACTGGCTTCGATACCAGCGCTGCGGCGCTGGAGCGGTTCGCGGCGGCGGGCGGCAAGCGGGCTGCAAGTGCGGCCGAAGCGGCGGCCGCGGGCGATGTTCTCATCACCATGCTGCCGGCGGGCGAACAGGTGCGCCAGGTCTACGGCGCAGTGCTGTCGCGGACGCGGCCGGGGGCGCTGCTGATCGATTGTTCCACCATCGACGTCGAAACGGCCCGCGAGACCAGTGCGGCAGCGGAGAAGGCGGCGCGGACGATGCTCGATGCGCCGGTGTCGGGCGGGGTGGGCGGCGCGCAAGCCGGGACCCTGACCTTCATGGTGGGCGGTAGCGCCGAGGGCTTCGCGCGCGCGGAGCCGGTGCTTGCGGCCATGGGCAAGACCATCGTCCATGCCGGAGGACCCGGCAATGGGCAGGCGGCGAAGATCTGCAACAACATGATCCTCGGCATCTCGATGATCGCCGTGTCCGAAGCGTTTGTTCTCGCCGAAAAGCTGGGGCTGGAGGCGCAGAAGCTTTTCGACATTGCTTCGAAGTCTTCCGGCCAGTGCTGGTCGCTGACCACCTATTGTCCGGTGCCGGGGCCGGTACCGACCTCACCGGCCAATCGGGATTACCAGGCCGGATTCACGGCGGCGATGATGCTCAAGGATCTGCGACTGGCCCAGGATGCGGCCAAGAGTGCCGCGGCCGACACGCCGCTCGGCCGCGAGGCGGCTGCGCTCTACGAGCGTTATGTCCAGGCGAGTGGGGCAGCGACGGATTTTTCCGGCATCATCCGTTTTCTGCGCAACCTCTAGGCGTCATTCGCGCCCCAATCGATCGTTCCGTGTCCGCGCAGGCCCGGCGGCGGGCCCTGCGCCCAAGCGCGCATGGTGCAGGAAGCCCTGCCCGGCGGCATTTCCACGGTGAACGAACGGTAACGCTCCCCCGAGGCATTTGAAAGTCAATCTAGCGTTCACCTTTACGGATAAACCAACTGTTTATGGTGCAATTTAAGCCGATATTAGATCATTGAACGTAGTGTGCTCTACACGGGCGGGGAGACAGGGCCTCGTCATCACAACAATACAGCAAGATCACACAAGGGCGTCATGATGAAGACCGCAACGAAAACGGTAGAATCGGCCGAGCGTCAGGCTCGATTCGATCAGATCCAGCCGCTTTACCTTGAGGCCTTGACGCTCGTCGAGCGGCTGCACCGCCGTCTGCTGGACGTGATCAAGGACGAGTTCGACCGCCGCGGTCGTTCCGATATCAATTCGGTGCAGGCGCTGCTGCTTTACAATATCGGCGACAAGGAACTGACCGCGGGCGAACTGCGCACGCGCGGCTACTATCTCGGCTCCAACGTCTCCTACAATCTGAAGAAGCTCGTCGAGATGGGCTTCCTCGACCATCAGCGCTCGCGCGTCGACCGGCGCTCGGTGCGGATCAAGCTGACCGCCAAGGGCCACGAGATCCGCGAGATCGTCGACCAGCTGTACCAGAAGCATGTGCGGACGGTGGAGCAGGTGGGCGGCATCAGCGCCGAGGAGTTTTCGGGGCTGACCAAGGCGCTGCACCGCCTGGAGCGGTTCTGGACCGACCAGATTCTCTATCGCCTCTGAGCGCTATCCACTGACGAGGAGCCCCGGTCGCGTCGCGACCGGGGCTTTTCGCGTTGGCGCCACAAAACCGCCTGCGCCGGCCGATACCAGCCCGTGAGCTTCACACGGCAGCGGTACGGCGGAGGCACAATGGACTTGGAACGTCGCGGTCTCGGTTTGGCGGTCGATCGGCGGCGCTTCCTGCGCCGGCTGGGAACAGGCGCGGTCGCCGCTGTCGCGGCACCGGCCGTGCTGCGGGCGCAGGAAGGCGACCCCTTGTCGGCCCTGATCCAGCAGAACCAGCGCGACAGTTTCGACCAGGGCTTCGATGCGCGCGGCCGCAACGTGGCCATGCCGCAGGCCAGCCTGCCGACGCTGTCGCCGGCCACCGCCCAGACGACCGAGCAGGCCATCCAGCAATACGAGGCGATCGTCGCGCGCGGCGGCTGGCCGACCGTACCGCCGGCGGAACGGCTGCGGCTCGGCGCCAAGCATCCCAGCGTCGTCCCGTTGCGGCAGCGGTTGATTGCGGCCGGGGATCTTGCGGCCAATGGCGGGGTAGGTGAGGTCTACGATTCCTACGTGGAGGCTGCGGTGCGGCGATTCCAGCTGCGCCACGGCCTGTCGGCGGACGGGATCGTGCGCGAGCAGACGCTCGATGCCCTGAACATTCCGGCCGAGATCCGGCTCAACCAGCTGAAGACCAACCTGGTGCGGCTGCGCACCCTATCGGCCTCGCTGGGCGAGCGCTTCGTCACGGTCAACATCCCCGGCGCGCACGCGGAGGCGGTGGACCATGGCACGGCCTTGTCCCGCCACACGGCCGTGGTGGGCAAGCCCGACCGCCCGTCGCCGGACATCCAGAGCCGCGTCGTCGAGATCAATTTCAATCCCTACTGGACCGTGCCGGCGTCAATCGTGCGCAAGGACCTCATCCCACGCATGCAGGAGGAGCCGGATTACCTCACCAAGAACAGGATCCGGATCCTGGACCAGAGCGGCAAGGAATTGCCGCCGTCGCAGATCAACTGGTACTCGAACGAAGCGACGAACTACATGTTCAAGCAGGATCCGGGCGACTTCAATTCATTGGGGTCGATCAGGATCAACTTCCACAACCAGCACGGCGTCTATATGCACGACACGCCGTTCAAGAATCTGTTCGGCGAGGATTTCCGGTTCCACTCCTCGGGCTGCGTCCGGATCGAGAATGTCCGCGGACTGGTCAACTGGCTGCTGGCGGACACGCCCGGCTGGTCGCCGGCGGAGATCGACCAGGTGATCAAGTCGGGCGAGCGCAAGGATGCGCGGCTCGCCAAGCCGGTGCCGCTGTATTGGGTCTACATCACGGCCTGGGCGACCCCGGACGGCGTGGTGCAGTTCCGAGACGACATTTACAATCGGGACGGGCTCGGGACATACGCCAAGCGGGCCTGACGGTGGCAACGAGGGGGCAGCGGGCGTGGGAGCCGGGTCGGGGGAGGTCTATTTCGAGTTCATCCGGGTCGGCGCGGCGATGCGGGTTTCGGCCATCGACGGGCGCACGGGCATCGAGGTGACCGTGATGGGGCCGGCGCATGCGGCCCAGTCCGACCTCGAGCGCCTGGCCTTGGCAAAGCTGAAGCGGCGGCTGGCGCAGCTGTCGGAATAGCGCCGCGTCTGGAGCGGCCGTCATTCCCAAGATGTAGGCTGCCTATGCGCAGGCCCGCCAATACTTGGCCGCGGATGGTCGATATGCTAAGCGGCATCCGTTCAGTGGCAAGGCAGGATGCCCGGCGCCCGGCGGCGCGGCCGATGCTATTCGCCGCAGGGAGACGAGGATGTCTGGAAGTGACGCTGCTGCGGCCCCGGTTCGGGCCGACACCTTCTTCACCGCTTCGCTGGCGGAGGCGGACCCGGCATTGGCCGAGGCAATCCGCCTCGAACTCGGTCGGCAGCGCGACGAGATCGAGCTGATCGCCTCGGAAAACATCGTCAGCCGCGCCGTGCTCGAAGCGCAGGGCTCGGTACTCACGAACAAGTACGCCGAAGGCTATCCGGGCAAGCGCTATTACGGCGGCTGCCAGTATGTCGACATCGCCGAGAAGCTGGCGATCGAGCGCGCCACCAAGCTGTTCGGCTGCGCCTTTGCCAATGTCCAGCCGCATTCCGGCGCGCAGGCCAACCAGGCCGCGTTCATGGCGCTGATGAATCCCGGCGATACCTTCATGGGACTCGATCTCGCCGCTGGCGGCCATCTGAGCCACGGCATGAAGATCAACCTGTCGGGCAAGTGGTTCAACGCCGTGCCGTACAACGTGCGGCGCGACGATCACCGCATCGACATGGACGAGGTGGCGCGGCTGGCGGAGCAGCACAAGCCGAAGGTGATCGTCACCGGCGGCTCGGCCTATCCGCGCGAGATCGATTTCCGTCGCTTCCGCGAGATCGCCGATTCCGTCGGCGCAAAGCTGATGGTGGACATGGCGCACTTCGCCGGCCTGGTCGCGGGCGGTGCGCATCCGAGCCCATTCCCGCACGCGCATATCGTCACGTCGACGACGCACAAGACGCTGCGTGGCCCGCGTGGCGGCCTGATCCTCACCAATGACGAGGAGCTGGCGAAGAAGATCAATTCCGCGGTGTTCCCGGGCTCGCAAGGCGGGCCGTTGATGCATGTCGTCGCCGCCAAGGCGGTCGCCTTCGGCGAGGCGCTGCAGCCTTCGTTCCGCGCCTATGCGCGGGCGGTGGTCGAGAATGCCCGGGCGCTGGCCGAGGTGCTGAAGTCGCGCGGCCTCGACATCGTCTCGGGTGGCACGGACACGCATCTGATGCTGGTCGACCTGCGGCCGAAGCGGCTGACCGGCAAGGTGGCGGAAGCCGCGCTCGGGCGTGCGCACATCACGTGCAACAAGAACGGGATCCCGTACGACCCTGAGAAGCCGACCATCACCTCGGGCGTGCGGCTCGGGACGCCGGCCGGCACGACGCGCGGCTTCGGCGTCGCCGAGTTCCGCCAGATCGGCGAGCTGATCGCGGAAGTGCTCGACGTGCTGTCGCAGAAGGGCGCCGACGAGGATTCGCTGGTGGAAGCGGCGGTCCGCGACAAGGTGAAGTCGCTGGTGACGCGGTTCCCGATCTACAACGCCTAACGAGGAGAGTGGGGGCGGGGCATGCGCTGTCCGAGCTGCGGTAGCCTCGATACCCAGGTGAAGGATTCGCGGCCGGCCGAGGATTCGGCCGCGATCCGCCGCCGCCGGATCTGTCTGGCCTGCGGCTTTCGTTTCACCACCTTCGAGCGCGTGCAACTGCGCGAGCTGATCGTAATCAAGCGCAACGGACGGCGCGCGCCGTTCGATCGCGACAAGCTGATGCGCTCGGTGCAGATCGCGCTGCGCAAGCGTCCGGTGGAGCCGGAACGGATCGACCGGCTGGTCTCGAAGATCGTGCGCGAGCTCGAGAGCCTCGGCGAAAGCGAGGTGACGACGGAGACGATCGGCGAGACGGTGATGGAAAACCTGCGCGGCCTCGACGACGTCGCCTATGTGCGGTTCGCCTCGGTCTATCGTAATTTCCGGGAGGCCAAGGACTTCGAGGCGGTGCTCGGCGAACTGTCCGGAGAAGACGACCTGCCGCGGCCGCCTCACGTGCGGAAATGAGTGCGCTGCTTAAGCCGGTTGCCGCTGTCGATCCGGCCGTCGATCTGCGGTTCATGGACATGGCGCTGGCGCTGGGGCGGCGCGGGCTCGGCAATACGTGGCCCAATCCCGCGGTCGGCGCGGTGATCGTGCAGCCCCCTGGCGACGGCTGGGGAGACTGGACCGTCGTCGGCCGCGGTTGGACGCGTCCCGGCGGCAGGCCGCACGCCGAGACGGAAGCGCTGGCACGCGCGGGCGCCGCGGCACGCGGGGCGACGCTCTATGCGACGCTCGAGCCGTGCTCGCATGTGGGCAAGACGCCGCCCTGCGCCGACGCCATCATCGCCGCCGGGATCGCGCGCGTGGTGTCGCCGCTCGACGACCCCAATCCGGAAGTGGCGGGCAGGGGCCATCAGCGGCTGCGGGCGAACGGGGTTGCGGTCACGGTTGGCGTCGGCGCCGAAGTGGCGCGGCGCGACCATGCCGGGCACTTGCGCCGCATCGCCGACGGACGCCCGCATGTGCTGCTGAAGCTCGCGGTGTCGGCCGACGGCAAGGCGGGTCTTGCGGGTCGCCGGCCGGTCGCGATCACCGGCGAGGCGGCACGCGCGCGCAGCCACATGCTGCGCGCCACGTCCGACGCGATTCTGATCGGCATCGGCACCGCGCTCGCCGATGACCCCGCTCTGACCTGCCGGCTGCCCGGCATGATCGAGCGTTCGCCGGTGCGGGTGGTGCTCGATTCGATGCTGCGGCTGCCGCTGGACGGACAGCTGGCGGAGACGGCGGCAGACATTCCCGTTTGGGTTTTCGCCGCGGTCGACGCGCCGGCGGAACGCGAGCGCGCGCTGCGTCAGCGCGGCATCGAAGTGCTGCGTGTCGGCGGGGACAAGAACGGGCGGCTCGATCTCGACGCGGTGCTGCGGCTATTGGCGACGATGGGAATCACGCGGTTGATGGTCGAGGGCGGGCCGACGCTGGCCGGTGTTTTCGCGGCCGCAGACTTGGTCGACGAAGCCTGCATCTTCCGGGCCGCCCGCGTGATCGGCGCGGACGGAATCGATGCCCTCGATGAGCGCGCCTGGCAGGCGCTCGCCACTCATTTGGAGCCGGACGGTGCGGCGGAGATCGTCGGCGCCGACCGGCTCGAAACTTATCGGCGCAGGTGAACATGTTCACAGGGATCGTCACCGATATCGGCGAGGTGCTCTCTGTCGAGGAGCGGGCCGAGGGATTGCGGCGCATCGTGATCGCGTGCAGCTACGAGCGCGACAGCATCGCGATCGGCGCTTCGATCGCCTGTGCCGGCATCTGCCTGACGGTGGTCTCCACCGCGCAGGCCGGCAACCGGACCACGTTCGACGTTGACGCGGCGGCGGAGACGCTGGCGCTCACCCGGGCGGGCCAATGGCAAAAGGGCACACGGCTCAATCTCGAGCGCGCGCTCAAGGTGGGCGACGAACTGGGCGGGCACATCGTGACGGGGCACGTCGACGGCCTCGCCGAATTGCTGACGCGCGAGGACCTGCCGGACATGGCGCGGCTGACGTTCCGCGCGCCGGCGCCCCTGGCGCGGTTCATCGCCACCAAGGGATCGGTGGCGCTCGACGGGACCTCGCTGACCGTCAACAGCGCCGCCGACGACGTGTTCTCGGTGCTGCTCATTCCGCACACGCTCGAGGTGACGACCTGGGGCGCCGCGCGGCCAGGCGATCTGGTGCATCTGGAAGTCGACATGATGGCGCGCTACGCGGCGCGCCTGCTCGAACAACGTCAGGCCGACGTTCTTGCCTAGACAGCGGCGGTGCTGTTAGTCACCGCCGCAGGAGTTTTCGATCATGGCCGAGCCCCGCCGCGGCACGCTTCCGACGACACCCGACACGCGTGGCATGCGCATGCTGATTGTCGAAGCGCGCTTCTATGACGATATCGCCGATGCGCTGCTCGCCGGCGCCGCGCGCGTGTTCGAGCGTGCCGGCGTGTCGTTCGACGTCATAACGGTACCCGGCGCGCTGGAAATCCCCGCGGCGATCGTCATCGCCACGGAGGCGGCGGAGCGGCGCGGTGTCGCCTATGACGGCGTGGTGGCGCTCGGCTGCGTCATCCGCGGCGAGACAACCCATTACGAGATCGTTTCGAACGAATCCGCACGCGCATTGATGACCCTTGCCGTCGAGCGGAAGATGGCGCTGGGCAACGGCATCCTGACCGTCGAGAACGAGGCGCAAGCTTGGGCCCGTGCCCGGGTCGGAGAGATGGACAAAGGCGGGGGCGCGGCCGAGGCGGCCCTGGCGATGGCGCAGCTGAAGCGGCGCCTCGCGGAACAGCATCGAGAGTTGGCATGATCAAGGCGGTGACCCCGAGGGGCGAGCCACGCAAGGCGAACCGCCGCGGTGCGGCGCGGCTGGCCGCCGTGCAGGCGCTGTATCAAATGGACATGGCGGCGACGCCGCTCAACGAGATCCTGGCCGAATTCGAGAGCCACTGGATCGGCCGGGAAGTGGAAGATGCGCAATATCTTCCAGCCGAGGCCGCGTTCTTCCGCGACATCGTCGGCGGCGTCGTGCGCGAACAGCGGCGGATCGATCCGCAGGTCGATGCCCGGCTGGCCGAGCGTTGGCCGCTGAAGCGCGTCGAAGCCGTGCTGCGCGCGGTGCTGCGTGCCGGCACCTACGAGCTCGAGCATCGGCGCGATGTGCCTGCGCGCGTGGTGGTGTCGGAATATGTCGACGTCGCGCACGCTTTCCTCGAGGCCGATGAAACAGGCATGGTCAACGCCGTTCTCGACCAGCTCGCCCGCGCCTTGCGGGCGGAGGAATTCGATCGTCCGAAGGAGTGAGACGTGGGCAGCGGACCGAGCGGCGAAGAGGAGCTGATCGCTCGGCATTTCCGTCCGCTTGCGAGTCATCCCGGTGCGCTCGGTCTGACGGACGATGCTGCTTTTCTGCAGCCGCCGGAAGGCGCCGATCTGGTCCTGACGAAGGATGCCATCGTCGCCGGAACGCACTTCTTTCCAGACGATCCGCCCGATGCCGTCGCGCGCAAGGCGTTGCGGGTCAACTTGTCCGACTTGGCGGCGAAGGGGGCCCTGCCGATCGGTTTTCTCCTGGCCCTGGCGCTGCCGGCCGATCACGCCGACGACTGGCTGACACAGTTCGCCGCCGGGCTCGCGGCCGACGCGGAAGCCTTCGCCTGCCCGCTGCTCGGCGGCGACACGGTGCGGACGTCCGGTCCGGCGACGGTGTCGATCACAGCGATCGGCACGGTGCCGCGCGGAACCATGGTGCAGCGCAAAGGGGCATTGCCGGGCGACCGCATCGTCGTGACTGGCACGATCGGCGACGCCGCGCTGGGCCTTGCCTTGCGGCGCGAGCGCGGCCCGCAGGGCGGCGAGGCCGGGGAGGCCGCGCTGATCGCGCGCTACCTGACGCCACAGCCGCGTCTCGTCCTGGCAGGCGCGGTACGGCGCTGGGCGACCGCGGCGATGGACGTATCGGACGGCTTGGTCGGCGACCTGGAGCGGCTGTGCCGCGCCTCCGGCGTGGGTGCCATCGTGCAATTGGAGGCGGTGCCGCTGTCGCCCCAGGCGCGCGCGATGATCGGCACCGACGCCGACCTGTTTGCAAACGCGCTCACGGGTGGCGATGACTACGAAATCCTGGCGAGCGTGCCGGAGCACAATCTGGCGGCGCTGCGCGAGCAGGCGGAGCGGGCGGGCATCGCCCTGACGGAGATCGGCACCGTTACCGCCAATGCCGAAGTGGCATTCGTCGACACGGGCGGCGCACCCGTTCGCTTCGCGCGCGGGGCATTCAGCCATTTTTGATCGCCGGCGGTGGCTCCGCCGGGCGGGCTGGGCTACAACGCCGGCAACCTGGGTATTCTCATGACCGCCGTCCAACCGTTGGCAGACAGTGCCGCAGGCGACCGCCTGGCGCGGCGCAATGCCGTCATCCTTGCGGTGGCCCAGGCACTGGCCGGCGGCAATTCGACTGTCGTCATCACAACCGGCGGCTTGATCGGTGCCGCGATGGCGCCGGATCCGGGATTGGCGACCCTGCCCGTGACCGGCTACGTGGTCGGCATGTGGGCCGGCACGCTGCCTGTCGGTCTACTGGCGCGCCGTTTCGGCCGCCGCTTCGCCTTCCAGACCGGAACCGCCTGCGGCGTCCTTGCCGGACTCATCGGTTACGTGGCGATCCTGCAGGCCTCGTTCGCGCTGTTTCTTCTGTCGACCGTTTTGGCCGGCCTCTACGCGGCGGCTCACCAGGCGTACCGTTTCGCCGCAGCCGACACCGCCAGCGAGGGGTTCCGGCCGAAGGCGGTCTCGTGGGTCATGGCGGGCGGCGTCTTTGCCGGCTTCGTCGGCCCCCAGCTCATCATCTTCACGAAGGACATGTGGCCGCCGTATCTGTTCGCGGCCACCTATGTCGGTCAGGCGCTGGTTGCGTTGCTGAGCGCCGCGGTGCTCGCGTTCGTCCGCATTCCCACCCCACCGCGGCGGGGGGCGACGGGAACACGCGGCCGTCCGCTAGGGGAGATCGCGCGGCAGCCGCGTTTCGTGGTCGCGGTGCTGTGCGGCGTGGCGAGCTACGCGCTGATGAACCTGGTCATGACCTCGGCGCCGTTGGCCATGGTCGGCTGCAATCACTCCGTGACCGACGCCACGCTCGGGCTGCAATGGCACGTCCTGGCGATGTTCCTGCCCAGCTTCTTCACCGGCAACCTGATCGCCCGGTTCGGTCCGGAGCGCGTGATCGGGGCGGGGCTCACGTTGATCGCCGCGAGCGCGGCGGTGGGGCTCAGCGGCCTCACAGTCGGCCATTTCTGGGTCGGCCTCGTTCTGCTCGGCCTGGGCTGGAATTTCGGCTTCGTCGGCGCAACGACGATGGTGACCCAATGTCACCGGCCGGAAGAGCGGAACACGGTTCAGGCGCTGAACGACTTCCTCGTCTTCGGAAGCATGGTCGTGGCGTCATTCGCCTCGGGGAACCTGCTTTCGACTTTCGGCTGGGCGGCCGTGAATCAGGTGGTCTTCCCGTTCATCGCCGTGGCGGGCGCGGCGTTGATCTGGCTCGCGACCAAGGGGCGGCCCCGCGCGGTTTGAGCCCCGGATGTAGTCCAACGCGCAAGCACGCGAAACCGAACAGGTTTCGGCTGGCGCCGTTGCTTTACCGCCATGTATTTGGCAATGTTTCGCGCCGCGATAAGGTCAGAACGGGCACGGATTCTTCCGCGCTCCAATGAAACTGGCCACGCGTACCCGGCCGGGGGACGTGCCGGGTTTCTCAGGAGGAAACGGGGTCAACATGACAGCTCTATGGCTGATAATCGCCTGTGGTGCCTTGTCCATCGTGTACGGCGCCTGGGCGACCCAGTCCGTTCTTGCGGCGGACGCGGGCAACCAGAAAATGCAGGAAATCGCCGGCGCGATCCGTGAAGGCGCGCAGGCCTATCTGAAACGGCAATACACGACGATCGGCATCGTCGGCATCGCGATCTTCCTCCTGGTGGGCTACTTCCTCGGCTGGCTCGTCGCGGTCGGTTTCGCGATCGGCGCCGTGCTTTCGGGCGCCGCCGGCTTCATCGGCATGAACGTCTCGGTCCGCGCCAATGTGCGGACGGCCCAGGCGGCGATCGCCTCGCTCGCTGGCGGTCTCGACCTGGCATTCAAGGCCGGTGCCATTACCGGCCTGCTCGTAGCCGGCCTCGCGCTGCTCGGGGTCGCCGTCTACTACATGATCCTCACCGGGCCGCTGGGGCTCGCCTCCAACAGCCGGACCGTGGTCGACGCGCTGGTCGCGCTCGGCTTCGGTGCTTCGCTGATCTCGATCTTCGCGCGGCTCGGCGGCGGCATCTTCACCAAGGGCGCCGACGTGGGCGGCGACCTCGTCGGCAAGGTCGAGGCCGGCATTCCGGAGGACGATCCGCGCAATCCTGCGACCATCGCCGACAATGTCGGCGACAATGTCGGCGACTGCGCGGGCATGGCGGCCGACCTGTTCGAGACCTATGCGGTCACGGTGGTGGCGACGATGGTGCTGGCTGCGATCTTCTTCGCCGGCTCGGACGTACTCGGCTCAATGATGATCTACCCGCTCGCCATCGGCGGCGCCTGCATCATCACCTCGATCATCGGCACCTTCTTCGTGAAGCTGGGTGCGAACCAGTCGATCATGGGGGCGCTGTACAAGGGCTTCATCGCCAGCGCCGTGCTGTCGATCGGTGCCCTGGCGCTGGTCACGCACCAGCTGATCGGCTTTGGCCCGATTCCCGGCGTCGACTTCACCGGAACCTCGCTGTTCCTGTGCGGCGTGATGGGCTTGGTCGTGACGGGACTGATCGTGTGGATCACCGAGTACTACACCGGCACGGAATATCGGCCGGTGAAGTCGATCGCAGCCGCTTCGGTGACGGGGCACGGCACCAACATCATCCAGGGCCTGGCCGTGTCGCTCGAATCGACGGCGCTGCCGACCCTGGTCATCATCGCCGGCATCCTGGTCACCTATGGTCTCGCCGGGCTGTTCGGCATCGCCATTGCCGTCACGACGATGCTGGCGCTCGCCGGCATGGTGGTCGCGCTCGACGCATTCGGGCCGGTCACGGACAACGCCGGCGGCATCGCCGAGATGGCCGGCTTGCCGGCCGACGTGCGCAAGTCGACCGACGCCCTCGACGCGGTCGGCAACACCACCAAGGCGGTGACCAAAGGTTACGCCATCGGCTCCGCCGGCCTCGGCGCCCTGGTGCTGTTCGCAGCGTACAACGAAGACCTCAAGTTCTTCATCGCGAACTCAGCGGAACATTCTTATTTCCAAGGTGTTTCGCTCGATTTCTCGCTGAACAATCCGTACGTCGTGGTGGGCCTCCTGTTCGGCGGCCTGTTGCCGTACCTGTTCGGCGCGATGGGCATGACCGCGGTCGGTCGGGCGGCGAGCTCGATCGTGGAAGAGGTGCGGCGGCAGTTCCGCGAAAAGCCCGGCATCATGGACTACCGCGACAAGCCGGATTACGGCCGGGCGGTGGACATGCTGACCAAGGCGGCGATCAAGGAGATGATCGTACCCTCGCTGCTGCCGGTGCTGTCGCCGATCGTGGTGTACTTCGTGATCTACCTGATCGCCGGGGGCGGAGCCGCGGGCAAATCGGCAGCGTTCTCAGCCGTCGGCGCGATGCTGCTCGGCGTGATCGTCACCGGGCTGTTCGTGGCGATCTCGATGACCTCGGGCGGTGGCGCCTGGGACAACGCCAAGAAGTACATCGAGGACGGTCATTTCGGCGGCAAGGGGTCTGACACCCACAAGGCCGCGGTGACCGGCGACACGGTCGGCGATCCCTACAAGGACACGGCCGGCCCGGCGGTGAACCCGATGATCAAGATCACCAATATCGTCGCGCTGCTGCTGCTGGCGATCCTGGCGCACTGACGCGGCGGCGCTGCAAACGACAAGCCCCGCGGCATGCCGCGGGGCTCTTGCTTTGCGGAGCGGCGCCGGTCCGGCGTCAGCTCGAGCCGAGAATCTTGAAGAGATAGGTGAGGTAGGACAATTCCTCGCCGCTCGTCGGCGTCGTCCGGCTCACGAAATCGAACACCTTGCCATCCTGCAGGCCGTAATTGGCGAGACGGGTGACGCGGCGTTCCTTGTCGAAATAGACTGCGACGACGCGCTGATCGACGATCCGCTGCGGCAGGAAGGCGGTCTTCTCGGTCTTCTGAGAGATATAGTAGAAGACCTCGCCGCTGACCGTCGCGACCGTCGAGGGCGTGCCGAGCACGAGCAGGACCTGTTCCTGCGTCGCCCCGATCGGAATCTGCTCGAGCGCGCCGTCGGCCAGGACATAGCCGCGCTGGTAGGTCTGCGTGAAGCAACCGCCCAGGGTAAGCCCGAGCGCCACCACGAGGGCGGCCAGTCCAGGGCCGCGTCTTTTGCCGTCGGTCCGATCCATTACCGGTCCCGCCCCATCCTGCGCTTGCATCCGGAAGGCCGTTGACGTAACCCGCCCGTGGGCCTTTGGCAATGGTCACGACCGCTGTCCCAGCGGAAGAGATGAGGGAAGACGTTCATCGCTTGCAGACACTCCGTCGGGTGGATGGGCCGGAACGAGCCCCGCGCGCGGACAGGCCGCGTCGCTGCAGACCGCGCAGGAGCGGACAACCGGAAGGCTATGATCCTACAATTGTTTCGCCGCACGTCCCAAGACGCTAAGATCGAGCGGCTCTATGGCACGATCGTGGCACAGGCTCGGCACCCGGCGCTGTATGAGACGTTGGGCGTGCCGGACACGCTGGAGGGGCGTTTCGAAGCGATCGTGCTCCATTGCGTGCTGATGCTGCGGCGACTGCGCCGCGCAGACGGCGCGCTCGATGCGGTCGGGCAGGCGCTGTTCGACCGATTCTGTACGGACATGGATCATTCCTTGCGCGAGATCGGCGTCAGTGATCTTGGCGTGCCGCGGCAGATGCGGCGGATGGGCGAGGCGTTCTACGGCCGCGCCACCGTCTATGATCAGGCCCTCGACGCCGCCGATAGGGCCGCGCTGTGCGCGGCGCTGGCGCGCAACGTGCTCGGTGGCGAGACGAGAACGGCGGCCGCGGACGGCTTGGCCGATTACGTCCTGCGCAGCGAAACCGCGCTTGCGGCGCAGGAAGATGGTGCGCTGGCTTCGGGCGACGTCGCGTTTCCAGATCCCGGCGCTTCCGCAGTGAAGGAAGCCTCCCATGGTGGATGATTCACGGCCCTGGAGCGTTCTGCTGCGCCTCGACGAGGTGCCTGAAGCCGGCCGCCATGTCGTGCTCGAGGCCGACGAGGCGACGCGCAAGGCCATCGCCGAGGCGGCGGGGGTCGTGGCGGTTCCGCAGCTGACCGCCCGGTTCGACGTGACCCAGCACGGCGCCGAGGGGCTTCACGTGGCCGGTCAGGTGACGGCCAATGTGATTCAGACCTGTGTGGTGACGCTCGAGCCGGTCGAGAATGTGGTCGAGGAGACGGTCGATCTCGCCTTCCTGCCGGGGGCGGAGATCCCCGAGGCGAGGGAAGCGACCGGGGAGGAGGGGCTCGATCTCGGCGCCGACGACCCGCCGGAAGTGCTCGAAGACGGAACGGTCGATCTCGGGGCGATCGCCACCGAGTTTCTGTTGCTCGGGATCGACCCCTATCCGCGGAAGCCGGGCGCCGTGTTCGTTTCCCCGGTCGAGGAGGATCCCGACGAGCACCCCTTTGCGGCCCTGGCGCGGCTGAAAAAGAATCAGGAATGAGGCAGATGCGCACGGATTTCTGCCTCGACGGAGTTGTCTCCGGCCGGCGAAACGGTATTGTCCCGCCTCCCGCAGACGATCATCGTGCCCGACGGGCCGAACTTTCGGCGTCATGGTAGCGCCGCCAGGTCGATCCATGCCGCAGAACGTTCGCATCGCGCTCGACGCCATGGGGGGAGATCACGGCCCCGGGGTCGTCATACCTGGGGCGGAAATCGCCCTGGCGCGGCATCCGGACGCGGAATTTCTGCTGTTTGGCGACCAAGCGGCGATCGAGCCCCTGCTGCGCCAGCATCCCAAGCTCGCTGCGGCCGCCCGGTTGGTGCATACGGACGTCGCCGTGAAAATGGACGACAAGCCGAGCCAGGCGCTGCGTACCGGCCGCGGCAAGTCGTCGATGTGGCTCGCGATCGACGCGGTGAAGAACGGCGCGGCCGATGTCGCGGTGTCCGCCGGCAATACCGGTGCGCTAATGGCGATGGCCAAGGTCAATTTGAAGACCCTGCCCGGGATCGAGCGGCCGGCCATCGCGGCGGTTTGGCCGACGTTACGGGGCGAGTCGATCGTGCTCGATGTCGGCGCCTCGATCGGCGCCGACGCGCACCACCTGGTGGACCTGGCGCTGATGGGCAGCGCAATGGCCCGCATCCTGTTCGATCTCGAACGCCCGACCGTCGGTCTGCTCAATGTCGGCGTGGAGGAGATCAAGGGGCTCGAGGAGGTCAAGGAGGCCGGGCAGATGTTGCGCGATGCCGATCTCGGCGGGCTCGAATATGTCGGCTTCATCGAGGGGGACGATATCGGCAAGGGAACGGTCGACGTGGTCGTGACCGAGGGCTTTGCCGGCAATATTGCCCTGAAAACCGCCGAGGGTACGGCCCGGCAGATCGCGGAATATCTGCGCAGTGCGATGAGCCGAACTTGGCGCTCCCGGATCGGCTATCTGTTCGCCCGCGACGCGTTCCAAACGCTGCGGGAGAAACTCGATCCCCGGAAGGTCAACGGCGGCGTGTTCCTGGGGCTCAACGGCATCGTCATCAAGAGCCACGGGGGGACCGACGCGGAAGGGTTCGCCGCCGCCGTGGACGTCGGCTATGACATGGTTCGGTACGCATTGCTGGAAAAGGTAAGTCAGACCTTGCAGTACGAGGTACGGCAGACGGCAGCGGTGCTCGGGGAGAGCACATCGTGACAGTGCTCCGCTCGGTGGTATTGGGGTGCGGAAGTTACCTGCCGAAACGCGTTCTTTCGAACCGTGACCTCGCCGATATGGTGGAAACTTCAGACGAGTGGATCGTCCAGCGCACCGGTATCCGCGAGCGGCACATTGCAGCGCCAGGGGAACTGACGTCGGACCTGGCCATCCAGGCGGCCCTGGCCGCATTGGCCGATGCGGGGCTCGCGCCGGAAGCGATCGACCTGATCCTGGTCGCCACTTCGACCCCCGACAACACGTTTCCGGCCGCCGCCGTCTCCGTGCAAGCCGGGCTTGGCATCACACACGGCGCCGCGTTCGACCTGCAGGCGGTGTGCTCGGGCTTTGTCTACGCGCTGGCGACCGCCGATGCCCTGCTGCGGGCTGGCACGTTCAAGCGCGCCCTGGTGATCGGCTCGGAAACCTTCTCGCGAATCCTCGACTGGACCGACCGGACAACCTGCGTGCTGTTCGGCGACGGGGCCGGGGCCCTTGTGCTGGAGGCACAGGAGCAGCCGGGAACCAACGGGGACCGCGGCGTGCTGACCTCGCACCTGCGCTCCGATGGGCGGCACAAGACCAAGCTCTATGTGGATGGCGGCCCGTCCTCGACAGGGACGGTCGGGCACCTGCGCATGGAAGGCCGGGAGGTGTTCAAACACGCGGTGGCGATGATCACCGACGTGATCGAGGACGCCTTCCGCAGCACCGGCTTCACCGCGGACGACATCGATTGGTTCGTCCCGCATCAGGCGAACAAGCGGATCATCGACGGCTCTGCGCACAAACTCGGCATCGACCCTGCCAAGGTGGTGATCACCGTCGACCGTCACGGCAACACTTCGGCGGCCTCGATCCCGCTGGCGCTGGCGGTGGCGCGTGCCGACGGACGCATCCAGCGTGGTGACCTGATCCTGCTCGAAGCCATGGGCGGCGGCTTCACCTGGGGTGCCTCGCTGCTGCGCTGGTGACGGTTGCCGGACCGGATCAGCGCGGTTGACCCACCCGATCGAAGTCAATATCTTCGAAATATCAGCGGGATAGGTTGACCGGCGGCAAGGGGCACAATGATGGCCGGAAAAACGGTGACACGGGCGGATCTGTGCGAGGCGGTCTATCAGAAGGTCGGGTTATCGCGGACGGAGTCCTCGGCCCTGGTGGAAATGGTGCTGAAGGAGATCACGGACTGTCTGGAGCGGGGCGAGACGGTGAAGCTGTCGTCGTTCGGTTCGTTCGTGGTTCGCAAAAAGGGTGAGCGTGTCGGGCGCAACCCAAAGACGGGAAAAGAAGTTCCGATTTCGCCGCGGCGCGTGATGGTGTTCAAGCCATCGGCTATTCTTAAACAGCGAATCAACGGAAACGGCGCGATCGACCAGGAATAGCGCCGTTGGCGAGGGGTGGAGCACGCGACGGTGGACAAAGCGCCGGATGCGTTCCGGACCATCAGTGAAGTCGCTGACGACCTCGACGTGCCGCAGCACGTGCTGCGGTTCTGGGAGACGCGTTTCACGCAAATCAAGCCGATGAAGCGCGGCGGCGGCCGGCGCTATTACCGGCCGGACGATGTCGACCTGCTGCGCGGCATTCGTCATCTGCTCTATGGCGAAGGCTATACGATCCGCGGCGTGCAGCGGATTCTGAAGGATCACGGCACCCGGTTCGTGCAGAGCGTGTGGCGCGAGGGAGCGCCGCAACCTCCGCGTAGCCGTGACGAGGCTGCGCCGCCGGCGCGTCCGCCCGCAGCGGTCTACCATCCAGCGCCATCCTATCCGCCTGCGCCGCCGCGGCCCGCGGGTGCCCTGCACGACCGCGCCGATATCGGGCGGGGGCGCGGCCTGTTTGGGGTGCTGCCGTCGCTGCTATCCGGGACTTCGGCAACGGTGCTCGCCCGCGAAAACAATCTGGCGCCGCGCCCGCTGCCCCCGATCGAGGACGTTACCGACGTCGCCGGTGCCGATGGGGCAGACGGCGCAGCGTTGCCGACGGAGCCGGCCCATCGCCCGGAGCGGGCACAGCAGGCGAACGAGGCTCATTCCGGCCGTTTCGCGCGCGAGGAGGTGCAGCGGCTGCAGTCGGTGCTGTACGAACTCGGGGAGTGCCGGCGGCTACTGGATTCGGCGCTGGAAGAACCCTTCTGAGCCGCGCGCCGCTCACCACCAGGGCGCGGTGGCCGCTGCAAGGATGATGTAGCGGCCGGTCTTTGCCACTGCGACAAGGATGAGAAACGTCAGCAGGGGCACGCGCAGCATCCCGGCGACGAGCGTGAGCGGGTCGCCGACCAGCGGCGCCCAGCTCAGCAGCAGCGACCACTTGCCGTAGCGATCGTACCAACGCCGGGCCCGCGCGAGCGCGGCCGGCGAGGCCGGGAACCACGGCCGGTCACGGAAGTGTTCGATGCCGCGTCCGATCGCCCAGTTCACCGCCGAGCCGAGCACGTTGCCGATGCTGGCCACTGTGACGAGCAGCCAGGCCGGATGACCGGCGAGCAGCAGCGCCACCAAGGCCGCCTCCGATTGCAGCGGCAGGATGGTCGCCGCGGCGAATGCGGCCAGGAACAGGCCGGCATAGGCGGCGAGATCGGTCATGGGCTGTGAAGCCGTCAAAGTTGAGCGCGAGGGGCAGGTTGTCTGACGGGCGCGGACGCCACTTCTAAACCAATTCGGCCGCGGTTTGCATTGTTGCGCGGGTTCAGGCCGGCCACTATAGTCCGCGCCGTTCGTCGGAGCGTAGCGCAGCCCGGTTAGCGCACCTGTCTGGGGGACAGGGGGTCGTGGGTTCAAATCCCGCCGCTCCGACCATTCTCATTGAGATTTCACGGCAGTTAGCGCCTGTCGTCGCTCCACCGATCGCGGAACCGCCCTCCGTGCGCACCGTTGACCGTCGTGACCGGAACGGGAAACGGACGATGGTGGCGGCCATTTCCGTGCTCAGCCTTCTCCTCACCGCGCTCGTCTTGACGACGGCGTTGGCGCACGCGCTCGAGCTTCCCGGGAAGATCCGGCTGCCGCAGGACACCTATATGGCGGTCCAGCAGATCTACTATCCCGGCTTCACCTATGCCGGGGTCGCGGAGCCGCTCGCGATCCTCTGCGTCGCCGTCCAGGCCCTCGCGGTTCCGCGCACGGCAAGCTTCCCGCTCATGCTCGTGGCGCTGGCTGCGCTCTTGGCGGTGCAGGCCATTTACTGGATCGCTGTCCATCCCGTGAACCGGTTCTGGCTGAAGGACGTGCGGCTGGGCGGCGCGGGCCGGAAATTCTTTGAAACAGGTGCGGGTGCGACCGGCGCGGCCGACTGGCGACGGCTGCGAGACCGGTGGGAATATTCCCACCTGGCGCGTGCCGCCTTCGCCGTAGTGGCCTTCGTTGCGCTGGCCGTGGCGCATGTGGGCTAGGTGCGATGGCGGTCGGAACGAGCATGGCGATCGGGCTCGGCCTTGGCGCCGTTTTGGGGGAGGCGATGTTCGACAATGCCGCGATCGGCATCGGCATCGGGATCGCGCTCGGGGCGGCCTACAGCCTGATCTTCAACGGCAAATCAATGATCGGCCGCCGGGCAAGATTTCGGGTTTTCTCGGGCAAATCAACGAACTGGTGAGGGGCTTGGCCTAAGATGGCGCGTCCCGCCGCCTTACCGCGGCCGTAGATCCTTGGCCAGGTCAGCTATGCCCGCAGTCAGTGTCGTCGTCCCTTGCTACAATGGCGGCCGCTTCATCGCGCAGCTGCTCGGCTGCCTGCGGGCACAGACCTTCCAGAATTTCGAGATCATCATTGTTGACGATGGGTCGACGGAGCCCGAAACGCGGCGCGTGCTCGACGGGCTCGATCCGTCGATCCGGGTGGTCCGTCAGGAAAACCGCGGCATGTCGGGGGCACGCAATACCGGTTTTCGCGAGGCGCGGGCCGAGCTCGTGTTTCCGCTCGATTGCGACGACACGATTGGCGAGACCTTCATCGGCGAAGCGGTGCGTCTGCTCCGTGCGGCGCCGCCGGAATATGCATTCGCCTTCTCCCACCTGCGGCTTGCCGGTGCGGAAGACGTCATTCCGCGCCACTTCAATCCGTTCGACATACTGTTCTCGAACGGCATGCCGTCCGGAATGGTGATGCGCAAGATCGCCTGGGAAACCGTCGGCGGGTACGACGAGGGATTCCGCGAGGGTTACGAGGACTGGGAATTCAACATTCGCCTCGCCCGCTTCGGCTTTCGCGGCATCGAGATTCCGGAGCCGCTCTACATCTATCACCTGACACGGGAAGGCATGCTGCTGAGCCGTTCGACGCAGATGCACGCCGCATTGTGGCGGCGCATCCGCAAGAAGCATGCACCCCTGTACCGGCTGCCGGCGCTGCTGCGGCTTTGGCGTGTGAGCGGCGGCGAGGTTTCCCTCGTGCGGGCACTGGGGACGCTGGCAATGACCGCAGTGCTGCCGGACCGCTGGTTCAATGCGCTGATCGCGCGCCAGCGTCTGCGCCGGTTCGAGCGTGGCCTGATCAGCCGGCCACCGTTGACGCCGGAAGCCCAGAAGCCCTGATCGTCGAAGGCGAAAGGCCTGCTCTCCGGTGACGCGCGCGCGCCTTGGCGCGCTCGGTTGCTGCGGCCAGACCCCAGATCGCGCCGAGCAGCAGGAAAAAGTGGCGCCAGTGGTCGGTGTCAACGATGAAGCCTTCCAGGACTTCGCCGACGAACGTGCCGTAGATGGGGATCAGGAAAGCCTGCCAGGGCGTGGCCACCAGGGCTGCGCGCAGTCCGACCATGAGCGTCGCGAGCACCATCAGCACGTAAGCGATTCCGCCGAGCCATCCGTAGGAGGCGAAGGCGTTCAGGTAGACGTTGTGCGGGTCCTGCGGGAAGTACACCTGGCCGAATTGAAGCGGCCCGAACCCGTTGGGCATTTCGAGCAGCAAAGTCAGGCTGCGGATCTGGTTGCCGAAACGGCCGCTTTCGCCGGCGTCGTAGTAGTTGACCAGATTGGCGCGCTCCTTGAAGAGGCCGCCGATCGAATCGAACGACAGCGCGATCGCGAGCATGGCGGCAACCGCGACAACCGCGACGATGGTCAACAGTACGATGCGACCACGCAGCCGGGTGCTCGGCGTCGTCACGAACAAGAGCGCGACCGTGACCGCGGCCGACACGACCGTATGCATCCACGCGCCGCGGGAGAAGCTCAGGAACAGGCCGAACATGATGACCAACGCCGCGATCAGGTGACGCAGGCGCAAACCACGCACGAGGATTGTCTCGACCAGAAACAGAAGCGGCAGGATCAGGAACGGTCCGTAGACATTCGGGTCCTTGAACGTGCTTTTGGCGCGGCCGCCCATCGTGAAGGTCTCTGCGCCTGGAATGACCCCGAAATAGGCGGCGATGCCGATCGAGGCCGCAATGAAGGCGGCGAGGATGTAGGCGCGGCGCATCACCGACAGGCGCTGCACGGAATTGTGCGCGAACAGGCAGGCGAACAGGATCGCCGTGATGGCGAGATAGAACGAAATGGCGATGAACGTGATTGCCTTCGTGTCCTCCGTGGCATTCAGCAGCGACATTGCGCCGGCGCAGTTCCACACGAGAAGCATGAACACGAGTGGAAGAATCGCCCGCGGCACCGTGACGCCCGCGAGAAGGCAGGTGAGCGCGAGAACGCCCATCAGTGCTTCGTAAGGCGAGGGCTCCATGAAGACGAATGGACTGCCGAGGATCGCCAAGAACAGGACGATCAGCAGCAGCCGCTCTCCCAGCGCGGTGATCGCCGCGCGCCGTGCGGTGGAGCGCAGGCTATGGTCGGAAGCCGTCAATACGCGTTCTCGGTCTTCAACAGCGCGAAGGGCGTCCGCAGCAGGACGTAGAGATCGAACAGGATCGACCAGTTCTCGATGTAATAGAGATCGTGCTCGACGCGGCGCTGAATCTTCTCCTGCGTGTCGGTCTCGCCGCGCCAGCCGTTGATCTGCGCCCAGCCGGTGATGCCGGGCTTGACGCGATGGCGGGCAAAATAGCCGTCCACCACGGCGTCGTAGAGTTCGTTCGCAGCCTTGGCGTGAACGGCGTGCGGGCGGGGGCCCACCAGCGACAGGTTGCCCTTGAAGACGACGTTGAAGAGCTGCGGCAGCTCGTCCAGACTTGTCTTGCGGATGAAGCGGCCGACACGGGTCACGCGCGGGTCGTCCTTGGTCACCAGCTTGTTGGCCGTGGCGTCGGCTTGGTCGACATACATCGAGCGGAACTTGAACACCTCGATCAGCTCGTTGTTAAAGCCGTAGCGCTTCTGCCGGAACAGGACCGGGCCGCGGCTGTCGAGTTTGATGGCGATGGCGACCGCCAGCATCGCCGGCGCGGCGAGAAGGAGCAGCAGGCCGCCGACGATGCGATCGAACAGCCACTTGAGCACGTAGTCCCAGTCGGTGATGGGCTTGTCCATCACGTCGATCATGGGAACGTTGCCGATGTAGGAATAAGCGCGCGGGCGGAAGCGCAGCCGGCTCATATGCGCGGCGAGGCGGATGTCGACCGGCAGCACCCAGAGCTTGCGCATCATGTGCAGCACCCGCTCCTCTGCCGAGATGGGCAAGGAGACGAGAAGCAGATCGATGCGGGTGCGGCGGGCGAATTCGATCAGATGATCGACCGTGCCGAGCTTCGGAATGCCGGAGACGATGGGCGGCGAGCGATCATCACCGCGGTCGTCGAACACGCCGCAGATCTGCAGGTCGGAATCGCTCTGGCCGCGCAAGGCGTCGATCAGCACGGCGCCCGGTTCGCCGCCACCGACGATGACCGTGCGGCGCATCAGGCGGCCCTGTTCTGTCCAGCGGCGCACGAGGGGCGCGAGCAAGAATCGCCCGGCGTAGAGGGAAAAGAGCCCGGATGCATACCAGGTCGCCGCCCAGACGCGGGAGAACGAGCCGTCGAGCTTGGCGAAGAACGAGACAGCGGCAGCGAGGAGGAACACCGCGGTCCAGGCGACGGCAAGCCGGCTCAGCGAGCGGACCGGGTTGCGGAAGGCGGTCGTGTCGTAAATGCCTGCGAACTGGAACGCGAGCACCGCGGCGGCGGACATCCCTGCCGTCGCCGCTGCATAGAGCGATGCGGTCTCCCAGTCGAAACCGACATACCCGGCGGCGATCGCCAGGCCGAGCGCTGCGATGGTCGCGAATTCGAGGATCCGTACCGAACCGGCGAGAACACGCGGAGAAATGGCCGCCGGAATCGGCTGTGCCGCGATCGCCCGGGCCAGTTCGCCGAGGCTCGCGGCATTCGGGTCTGTCTCACGCGGGCGCGCGCTGTCGCCAACAGCCTGCGCCGCGCGCAGAAGGCTGCGCGGGGTGATCTCGATCATGACACGTCCCTGCTGGCCGATGTTGGCCTATGGCCTCATCGGCTCGTGCCGCTTCGAGGCGGCAGTCGCTGTTCGACAGCCGGGGACGTTAGATTAAATTCCCGACGAAAGGCTTAAGGCGCGGGCGCCGTTTCGTGCCTGGCGGCGCGATAGGCGGCCAGGACGTTGTCGGTCATGGCTGAGACGGTAAAATCGTGCTGCAACCGTTCGCGCAGGCGCCCGATCAGGCCAGCGTGAGGGGCGTCCAGGGTCGCGACGATGGCCTGGGCCAGCCGCTCCGGGTCGTCGGGCGGGACCAAAGCCGGCGCGTCGTCGCCATAGATTTCCGGGATGCCGCCGACGTTGGTGGCGACGACGGGCTTGCCGGCCGCGAGCGCCTCCAACACCACGTAGGGCAGGGACTCTCGGCGCGACGGAACGACGACGACGCGGCCGCGCCGGAAAGCCGCCGCCGCAGGCATGGCGCCGGCAAAGGTGACCTGGGCATCGAGCCCCAGCGCTCGGGCCAGCGCTTCCAAGTTCGGCTTTTCCGGCCCGTCGCCGACCAGCGTCAGCGACAGCTCGCGCCCGTTCTGGCGGAGTGCGGCCATGGTCTGGAACAGGACGTCGATGCCCTTCACCGGGCGCAGCTCGCCGATGAACAGCAGGTCGGTCGCGCCTTCGTCGGCCGGGATCTCCGCGAAGTCGTCGGAGAAGAGGCCATTATGAACGACCCTGGCGCGGCGACCGGCAAGGCCGATCTTGGCGTCGAACACGTCCTGGGCGAAGCGGCTCTCGAACAGGAACAGATCGGTGCGTTGGCGCAGCCATTTCTCGGCCGCGAGATAGAATGCTCCCGACGGGGTGGTCGCGCTGTAGTTCAGCGAACCGCCATGCGGCGTGTAGACCCGAACGGGACAGCGCAACGGTCCCGTGCCGGCAAGGGTTGCCCCGATGCGGGCATAGGCCCCGCCTTTGGCGCCGTGCCCGTGCACGACGTCTGGCCGGGTTTCGCGGATGCGGGCGAGCACATGACGCGTCGCCGGAACATCGGAAGGGCCGGGCGCGCGCGACATCGGTACGCGGGAAAGCCCGAGGGCGAGCGTCGGCGCCAGATCGTCGAACAGGGCGCGGGCGCGCTCGCCGCCGGTGCTGGCGTCAGCGATCATGCCGACCTGATGGCCGCGGCCGACCAGCTCGCGCGCGAGATCGTAGACATGGCGGAAGAGGCCGCCGACCGGCGCGCGGTAGACGAGAAGGACGCGCAGCGGGTCAGGCACCATCAGCATGGGTCAGAACCAACGCTCCGGCACCACGATCGTGTCTCCGGGTTTCACGGGATACATGGCTGGAACGGTCGCCTTGGCGCTTTGGCCGTCCACGGTGCGGGTGATTTCCGCTTTGCCGCGCAAGGCCCGCGGAGAATAGCCGCCAGCGATGGCGACGGCGGTCTCCACCGTCATGTTCGCGACATAGGGATACTGGCCCGGATACGTCACCTCACCGAGGATGAAGAACGGCCGATAGGTCTCGACCTCGACGGCGACGTGCGGCTCGCGCAGATAACCCTGACGCAGGCGCGCGGCGATGGCGCGCGAGAGTTCCGCCGTGGTGCGACCGCGGGCCTCGACCGCACCGATCAATGGCATGGTTACCTTGCCGGCGGTGTCGACGGCGTAGGAATTGGTCAGGGAATCCTGTCCGAACACGACCACCCGCAGCTTGTCGCCTGAATCCAGAGTGTAGGGCGTCTCCTCCGGCCCTACCGGAAGAGCGGTGTAGGCATTGCGTGCGCAGCCGGCCGCCCAGAGAGCCAGAAGGCAGACAACGATGAAGCGGCCAAACCCCATACGAATCCATGCCGGAGAACGAGGAACGTCGCGCCGATTAACGCCGCGCGTGGTTAACAAAACCTCACCGCCGAGCTGGTCGTTCTTAACCGCACGGCAACCATAAGGAGCGTTAATGCCGTCAGGGCGGCAGTGGCGTGGAGTGGTGCAATGCGTTTGGGAATGGGGCCGCGAGGTTCAGCGACGACCGAGGAGATCGCCGCCGGCGAGCTCGATCTCGGCGCCATCGGCCGCGCCCTCATGCGCCGGAAGTGGTGGATCGTCGTTCCGACCATCCTCGCCGCGGTTCTTGCCTTCGTGGCGGTCAGCATGATCCCGCCACGCTACAAGTCGGAGGCGCGCATCCTGGTCGGCGTGCGCGAGAGCGTGTTCCTGCGGCCGGAGGCGGAGCGGGTCGGCGATGCCGACCGTTCGGCAATGGATCCGGAGGCGATCGCGAGCCAGGTGCAGCTGATCCTCTCGCGCGACCTCGCCTTGCAGGTGATCAACAAGCTGAAGCTCGGCGAGCTGCCGGAATTCGACCCGGTCCTCGGCGGTGTCTCGCCGATGAAGCAACTGCTCGCGCTGGTCGGCCTCGTGCGCGATCCATTGCGAACGGCACCGGAAGACCGCGTGCTCGAGGCCTATTTCCAGCGCCTCACGGTTTATCCCGTCGACCGCTCGCGCGTCATCGTGATCGAGTTCTATTCGCAGGATCCGGATCTGGCGGCGAAGGTCACCAACGCGATCGCCGACGGCTACCTGGTGGTGCAGCAGCGCGCCAAGCAGGAAGGGACGCGTGCGGCAAGCCAGTGGCTGGCCACCGAGATCGAGGCGATGCGGCAGAAGGTGGCGGAGGCGGAGGCCAAGGTCGAAGACTACCGGTCGAAGTCGAATCTGTTCGTCGGTGCGAACAACACCACGTTGGCGAGCCAGCAGCTGTCGGAGGTGAACACGCAGCTGTCGCAGGCGCGGGCGCAGCGGGCCGAGGCGGAGGCGAAAGCACAGCTGATCCGCGGCATGCTGCAGGCCGGTCGGCCGATCGAGGCGACGGATGTGCTCAATTCCGAGATCATCCGCCGGCTGACCGAGCAGCGGGTCACCGCGCGCGCGCAACTCGCGGAACAATCGTCGACGTTGCTGCCGGGACATCCGCGGATCAAGGAGCTGACGGCACAGATCAATGATCTCGACCGGCAGCTGCGGCAGGAAGCGAACACGCTGGCGCGTGCCTTCGAGAACGACGCGCGCCTCGCGGGGGCACGCGCGGAGGCGCTGGCCAACAGCCTCGATCAGTTGAAGAAGCAGGTCGCGGCCACGAGCGACGACGACGTGCATCTTCGGGCGCTGGAGCGCGAGGCGAAAGCGCAGCGCGACCTGCTCGAAGCCTATCTCGTGAAGTATCGCGAAGCGACCGCGCGTGACAGTCCGTCGGCCTCGCCGGCGGATGCCCGCATCATTTCGCGCGCGGTGGCGCCACACACGCCGTATTTCCCGAAGACGCTGCCGATCGTTCTCATCGTCGCGCTGACCGTGCTCGCGCTGACCAGCGGTCTGATCGCCACCAACGAGGTCCTGTCGGGCAACGTGTTCGTGTTCCCCGAGCAACCGGCGGCATTACCGGTGGCGGCACCGATCGAAGCGCGGATGGCCGTGCGCGAAGTGCCGCCACCGGCTGCGGAACCCCCGCCGCCATCGCGACCGGCTGCGCTGGCCGAAAAAGAGGTGATCGCAGCAATTCGGGCAGCGGGCGCGGCCGCAAAGCGCGTGGTGGTGACTGGCGAAGGGGCGGCCGGGCTGCGGTTGGAGGCAACGCTGAGGCTTGCTCGGGCGTTGTCGGTGTCGGAGCGCGTGATCATGCTCGATCTCTCCTTCGAGGAGCCCGGGCTCGCATCGATTGCCGCCGATCCTGGCGTGCCCGGTCTCAGCGAACTCGTCGCAGGCCTTGTGGCTTTCGGCCCGGTGATCGGCCGTGATCGCGGTTCGCCGGCGCATGTCATTCTTGCGGGCCACGGCGGCGAGCCGGAGACGATCGCGAATTCACCGCGACTGCGGCTTGCACTGGAAGCTCTGGCGCAGACCTACGACCGTGTCGTCATTCACGCCGGCCGCCGGGTCTCGGTAGAGGCGCAGGCGGCGCTGGCCAATGTCCTGATCGTTACGGAGGGGGTCGGCTCGGCCGCGTTGCTGCAACGGGTGACCGAGGCGAGCAAAGGCGGGTCGGTCCAAATACTGGAACTGGCGACGGCAAAGCCGGCGGACGCGGCCGCGGCGTGAGCCGCGGCTCACATCGTGTCGTCACCGCCTATAGATCGGACGAGGCGTCGGCGCAGACTGGTGACGGTGGCCCAGATCGACGGCGACTGCTTGATCCGGCGTTTGACGTCGAAGGTCGACCGATAGGTGAGGGCGGCGAGGCGCCCGAGCGGAGTCAGCGGCAGGAAGCTGTCGAACAAGGGTTCGACCTTGTCGCAGAACTCGGCTTTGTAACGTGCCTCGCCCACGCCGAGATCGAGCACCTTCAGGCCGCGATTGGCGCAGTCGGAAATCAGCTCGTTCAACAGCAGGTAGCCGGGGCTGAAGCGCGCGTTCTCTCCAAGCGTGTACGAGTTGAACATGCAGGAGAAGTGGCGGCCGTCCGACGTGCCGGAGAATAGCGCCAGCACTTCGCCATTTCCTTCGAGCACGTGGATTTCAATTACGGGCGTTCCCTGTTCAATTCCGGACTTGCTGGCTTCGCGCAAGAAGGCCTCGACGCCCGGCTCGGAAAACGCGTTCTGAACGCCATGCTCGGCGAAACGCGCCGACTTCTGCTCAAGGAACACCGAGAGATAGCGCTCGACTTCCTCGGCGGTGGTGGCGCGGCGATGCACGACGGCCCCCCGCTCGGCGAGCTTGCGATGCTTGGAGCGGATCCGCTTGCGAAGCGAGCGGCTCAGGCGCGCCAGGACATGGTCAGCGGAACCGCCGAGACCGAGATGATAACCTTTGCTTGGTGAATCCTGATGCGGCAGCAGGAGAAGCGGATTGCTCAGTCCATCCCACTGCTCCGGCTGGTTCAGCAACATCAGCAGGTCGACGCCGGCCGTCTGGTGCGACAGCGTCTCGATCAGGGCTTCGACATCGGTCGGCTGCAGCATCGCCGCAATATCACGGCGCCAGAGTGCGAAATTGAAATTGGCGTGCTTGCCGCCGAGAAAGCGCGCGACCGTGACCGGCCCTTGCCGTTGTGTGCCGAGCGGCCAAAGGAAAGCGGGTTTGCCAGCGATGTCGTACCCGACGACGATCAGCGGCTGAATGTGTTGCGCGGTGCCCACATGACGGTGCCAGGGCTCAAGCCAGTCGAAGCGTTGGCATGGCGTTGCGACGGCGCCAGCGCGCTCCAGCGTACGCCAGTCGGCGGCCGCGGCGGCAAAATCGTTAAAGAGCTCGATATGCTCGAGCCAGTGCAGCCGTCCTCGACCGGAAAAGCGCCGCTTCTCGGCCATGGTGGAGACTCGCGCCGACATCCGCTTCCCTGTGCCGCACTTGCTGAAGGGCTGAATATTGCTAGGAAACCTCAACAAAAAGTTCGTAGGTTTCCCGGGCAGTGGGGGGAATATTGTCCGATTTGCGCGGCGCCGTGGTCCGCACGGGCCTCAAAATCCTGCATTGGAGCGGACTTCCGCAGGGCTTGCAGCGATGGCTCGCCGGGAGCGGGGCCATTTTTACGCTGCACCACGTCCGTCCCGCATCGGACGCGGCGTTCCAGCCGAACCGGTTTCTCGAAATCACACCGGGCTTCCTGGACCACACGATCGTCGCGCTGAGACAGCAGGGATTCTCATTCGTTTCGATCGATGAGGTGCATCGCCGGCTGCAGAGCGGCGACTGCGCGGAGCGCTGTGTCTGCCTGACCTTCGACGACGGGTATCGCGACAATCTGGTTCACGCCTATCCGGTCCTGCGTGCGCACGGCGTTCCCTTCACGATCTACGTCACCACAAGCTTCATCGACGGCACTGGCGAATTGTGGTGGCGCGTGCTGGAAAAAGTGGTCGCCGAGCGCGATGAGATAGAAGCGACGCTCGACGGAACGAAGCAGGTGTTCGACTGCAGCAGCACGACAAAGCGCAAGTCGACGTTCAAGACGATTTATCATTGGCTGCGCCGGCGCGAGAGCGAGGAAGAACTGCGTGAAGCGGTGCGCGCCCTGGCGCAACGCTACGATATCGATACGGCCGCGATCTGCCGCGATCTCTGCATGACATGGGACGAATTGCGCGGGCTCGCGGCCGATCCGCTGGTCACGATCGGGGCACATACCGTGCGGCATCCGATCCTGTCCAAAGTGTCAGCCGCAGACGTGCGTTCCGAACTTGTCGACAGCGCCTCGGTGCTCGAGCGGCGGCTGGGTCGGCGACCGCGACACTTCGCTTATCCGTTCGGAGAGTCTGTTTCCGCCGGTCCGCGCGAATATGCGATTGCGGCGGAGGCGGGCTTCGACACGGCCGTCACCACGCGGCCCGGCGTCCTGTTCCCTGAGCACCGCCATCACCTCACGGCGCTGCCGCGCTTCACCATGACGGGGACGAAGCAGGAGGTCTGCCATCTGGCCGTGATGCTGTCCGGGCTTCCGACCGCGGTGACGAACGGCTTTCGGCGCGTGAACGTGGCGTGAGGGGGCCCGCCGCCGCTTAACCGCGTCTTGACCAAGCCGCATCAGGATCCCGCATGGCGAAAGGACGTGGCCGTGGCCGGGACCAACAAGACAATCGTGCGGGCCGGTTTCGAAGCCCTCTATTATTCGGGCGCCTATCGGCTGCTGCAGCCGGTGACGGCC
>Ga0182741_1000895_pt1 | contig 42000 bp, 51 predicted proteins | sample eDN5th37CBELigOP_FD_128874 | JGI IMG/M metagenome (GOLD analysis project Ga0182741, IMG submission 128874) | Enriched Organic Plus compost microbial communities from Emeryville, California, USA - eDNA 5th pass 37_C BE-Lig OP (version 2) (version 2) ... | reverse complement strand
GGGCGTCACATCGCCCCCCGGCGAGCGGCTCAAGGCACAAGCCACGGTGATTGACCAGTCCGACCCCGTCCCCCCCCCCAATTGTCGGGCCGGTTTTTTTATTCCCCCCCATGCCGAGGCGCTCAGCGCCTCGGCATTTTCTTATGTCCTTTGGGTATTTGCCCTTCCCCTCGCCATCGGTAACCTAGCGGTCTCTGCCACCGTTTCACGTACACGACGAACAAGGGGAGCAGCGTGAAGCTCGAGACTATTGCCATCCACGGCGGTTATTCGCCGGATCCCACCACCAAGGCGGTGGCGGTGCCGATCTACCAGACCACGTCCTATGCCTTCGACAGCGCGCAGCACGGCGCGGATCTGTTCGACCTGAAGGTGCCGGGCAACATCTACACCCGCATCATGAATCCCACCAACGCCGTGCTGGAGCAGCGCGTGGCGGAGATGGAAGGCGGCGTGGGCGCGCTGGCGCTGGCCTCCGGCATGGCGGCGATCGAGTACGCCATCGAGACCATCGCCGAGGTGGGCGACAACATCGTCACCACCAGCAAGCTGTACGGCGGCACCTATAATCTGTTCGCTCATACCTTCCCGCGCCGCGGCATCGAAGTGCGCTTCGCCGAGCACGACGACTTCGAGGGCCTGGCCAAGCTGATCGACGGCAAGACCAAGGCGCTGTTCTGCGAGACCGTGGGCAACCCGTCCGGCAACATCGCCGACATCGAGCGCCTGGCCAAGATCGCCCACGACGCCGGCGTACCGCTGATCGTCGACAACACCGTGCCCAGCCCCTACCTGTGGCGGCCGTTCGAGCACGGCGCCGACATCGTGGTGCACGCGCTCACCAAGTACATGGGCGGCCACGGCACCACCATCGCCGGCATTCTGGTCGATTCCGGCAAGTTCCCCTGGGCGCAGCACAAAGAGCGTTTCCGCTTGCTCAACGAGCCGGATCCGTCCTATCACGGCGTGGTCTACACCGAGGCGCTGGGCCCGGCGGCCTTCATCGGCCGCGCCCGCGTGGTGCCGCTGCGCAACACCGGCGCGGCGCTGTCGCCGTTCAATGCCTTCCTGGTGCTGCAAGGCATCGAAACGCTGCCGCTGCGCATGGAGCGCCACTGCGAGAACGCGCAGAAGGTGGCCGAGTACCTGAAGGGCCACCCGCAGGTGAACTGGGTGAACTACGCCGGCCTGGCGGATCACCCGGAGCACGGCCTGGTGCGGAAGTACATGAACGGCAAGGCGTCCGGCATCCTCAGCTTCGGCATCAAGGGCGGTAAGGAAGCGGGTGAAAAGTTCCTCGACGCGCTCAAGCTGATCGTGCGACTAGTGAACATCGGCGATGCCAAGTCGCTGGCCACCCATCCGGCTAGCACCACCCACCGTCAGCTCAACGACGAGGAGCTGAAGAAGGCGGGTGTGAGTCCCGACATGGTGCGGTTGTCGATCGGCATCGAGCACATCGACGACATCCTGGCCGACATCGAGCAGGCGCTGGCCGCGGCGGCCAAGTAGCCCGGCTCGCTCGACCGCGAAGGCCGCCTCCGGGCGGCCTTTTTCTTGGATAGGCGTGTGCTCGTGTTGCAAGTTATCGTTCCAGCAATCGCCGGCGGCGGCGACGCCCGGCCGGCACGACAATCACAATAAGGAGCGGGAAATGCAGAGCGGAGTATGGGCGTTCGGGTTGATCTGGATGATCGGTGCGGTGCAGGTGAGTTGCAGCACCGACACGACCGACTCCCCGAGCGACGGCAACCGCGGCAGCGTGGTGAGCCACGGCGTGATCAGCAGCGTCGACGGAATCACCGTCAACGGCGTGAAGTTCGACACCAGCCGTGCCGAGATCATCGTCAACGGCAGTTCCACTGACCGGACGGCGCTACAGCCCGGCATGGTCGTGCGCGTGGCCGGTGACGAAAGCGATGACAGCCGCAGCGCCAGCCGCATCGAGCACGACCGCGACCTGCATGGCCCGATCAGTAGCGTCGACGGCGTCAATCGCCGTTTCACCGTGCTCGGCCGCACCGTCGCCGTGCTGCCCGACACCGGTATCCGCGGCGGCGATTTCGATAGCCTGGCGATGAACGATCGCGTCGCCGTGAGCGGCTTCACCGATGCCGACGGCGTGCTGCGCGCCCGCTTCATCGACGAGGACGGCGAGGGCGGTCTCGAGCTGGAAGGCGAGATATCTAATCTCAGCACCTTGGACCGCAGCTTCTTCATCGGCTCGCAACGGGTCGACTACAGTGCCGCGGCGCTGCGCGGCTTCCCCGCCGGCGGCATCGCGGGCGGGCAATGGGTCGAGGTGCTCGGCAACAGCGTCGACGGCGGCGTGTTGCGGGCGACGTCACTGCGGTACGAAAGCGGCGTGCTCGCCTCCGGCAACGGCCAGGCGGTGGATCTCGAGGGGCTGGTACAACGGCTGGAGTCCGGTTCGAGCTTCCGCGTAGAGCGCCAGTTGGTGCGCGTCAACAGCTCCACCCGCTATCTGCCCAACGGCACCAGCTTCGCCAGCCTCGCCACCAACTCGCGGGTGTTCGTGAGCGGGCGGACCGATACCGACGGCGCGGTGCTGGCCAGCCGAATCGAGCTGGCGCCGCACACCGATGCCGAGGTCTTCGGCCAAGTCGATTCCGTCGATGGCAGCGACGATAGCCTGGTGGTCCTGGGGCGCACCCTCGCGACCACCGCGCGCACCGTGTTCGACGATCAGAGCAACGGCGCGCTGCGTCCGTTCGGGCTGGGCGACGTGCGCAACGGCGACTGGGTGCGGGTGGCGGGCTATGTCGAGTCCGACGGCGATTACATCGCGACCCGCCTGGAGCGGCGCGATGCGCCGGCGCGGCTGCGCGTGGAAGGCCCGGCGACCGTCGAGTCGGCCAACCAGACGCTGCGGGTTGCCGGCGTGCGCGTGGAGACCAATAACCAGACCGAGTTCCGGGACGGCAACGGGGCCGGCGTTTCGCGCGACCAGTTCTTCTCGCAGCTAGCGACGTCGCCGAGCCTGCGCGTGCGTGCCGCCGGCGGCCGTTCCGGCAGCAGCATCGTCGCGGCCGTCGCCGAGTTGCGGAACTGATCCGCAACGGCCGATCCGGCCAGGAGGGATGAGGCGCGGGCCCATCCCTCCAACTCTCCGGTAGATCCTCGGCATTTCCCATTCTGGGGCTTGAGACCCAAAGGTGTGGGAGCCATGTCCCACGCATGGCAAAGGACTGCCCCAACGCGGTACATACCGCCCTGCAACGCATACTCCGCCCGCTCATACGGCTGTTGCTGAAGAGCGGCGTTTCGTACGTCGAGTTCGCCGACATCGCCAAGCGGCACTATGTCGACATCGCCAGCCGCGAACTGCGCATCCCCGGGCGCAAGGTCAGCGTTTCGCGCGCCGCCGTGCTCACCGGGCTGAGCCGCAAGGAGGTGCAGAAATTGCTGCAGGAGCCGCGGCTGACCCAGCCCGGTTTGAGCGGGCAGTACAACCGGGCGGCCCGCGTGATCGCCGGCTGGGTCCGTGACCGGGAGTTCCACGACGCCGACTCGCAGCCCAAGGTCCTGCCGTTCGCCGGTGAGGAGGGCAGCTTCAGCGTATTGGTCCGCCGCTACAGCGGCGACATTCCGCCGCGGGCAATTCTCGACGAGTTGGTGCGGGTCGGCGCGGTGCAGATCTCGCCCGCGGGCGACATCACGCTGCTTACCCGCGCCTACGTGCCGCAGGCGGTGTCGGACAAGGTGGAGATTCTCGGCACCGACGTGGCCGCCCTGATCGACACCATCAGCCACAATCTCGAGGCGATGGCTGGGCAGGCCTTCTACCAGCGCAAGGTGATGTACGACCACCTCAGCGAGGAGGCGACGGCGCTGCTGCGGCCGGCGGTCGCCGAGCGCGGCCAGCAGTTGCTGGAGGAGTTCGACCGCCTGTTCGCGGCGCACGACCGCGACGCCACGCCCGATGCCGGGGGGAGTGGACGCCGCCGGGCCGGGGTCGGGATCTACTACTTCGAGAACGATCCGGAACAGGACGAGGGCGATCCGCCCGAGTCGGCCAACGGCCATTGACCGGCATTAAGGTCTGTTTCAGCTTGGCACGGTAGGCTGCTTCGTTAGTCCGAGGAGAGAGCCGCCATGTCCGCAGCGAACCAGATCAGGTGCCGGGAGCCAACCGTCCGAAGCGGCTGCCGCCGGCATGCGCGAGCGATCACGCGGCGCTGGTTGCTGAGCGTGCTGTTGCTGCTGGCGCTGCCGGCCGCGGCCGGTTCCGATCACGATCGTGCCCGCCGGCTCTATCAAAGCGGCGAGATCCTGCCGCTCACCGCCATTCTGGAGCAGGCCGCCAAGCTACAGCCGGGGCGGGTACTGGAAGTGGATCTGGAGCGCAGCCGCGGCCGCTGGCTCTACGAGCTGGAGATCCTCGATGATCACGGCCAGGTGTGGGAGCTGAAGCTGGACGCGGCCAGCGGCGAGCTCATCGAGCGCAAGCGGGACGACTGATGCGGCTGCTGCTGGTCGAAGACGACCCTGATTTGAGCCAGGACATCGCGCGCCGGCTGACCCAGGCCGGGTACGCGGTCGATTGCGCCTACGACGGCGTCAGCGCCTACGACCTGGGCAGCGTCGAACCGTACGACGCGGTGGTGCTCGATCTCGGGCTGCCGCGCAGGCCCGGTTTGGAGGTGCTCAAGGCCTGGCGCGCCGACGGGCGCCGCATGGCCGTGCTGATCCTCACCGCGCGCGACGCCTGGCACGAGAAGGTCGACGGGTTCAAGGCCGGCGCCGATGACTACCTGGGCAAGCCGTTCCACATCGAGGAACTGCTGGCCAGGCTCGACGCCTTGATTCGCCGCGCCCACGGCAGCGCCGGCGGGGTGCCGTTGAACACCGGCGGGCTACGGCTGGACGAAGCGCGGCAACGCGCGGAGCTGCCCGACGGCCGCGCGGTCGAGCTGACCGGCACCGAGTTCCGCTTGCTGCGCTACTTCATGCTGCATTCCGGCCGGGTGCTGTCCAAGGACCGCCTCACCGAGCATGTCTACGCCTTCGATGCCGACAAGGACAGCAACGTGCTGGAGGTCTACGTCAACCGCCTGCGGCACAAGCTGGGCCGGGGCGTCATCGAGACGCGCCGCGGCCAGGGTTATGTGTTCACGGGCGTGATCGATGACCGGCCAAGCGCCTAGCCTGCGCCGCCGCCTCACCCTCGGTGTCGGCGCCCTGGTGGCGACGCTCACCGCGCTCGGCTTGGCGCTGGGCGGCATCGGGCTACGCCAGGCCCTGGAGGGTGTGCTGCTGGAGCGCTTGCAGCACGATCTCGACGCCGTGATCGCCGCTACCACCGTCGCTGGCGGAACGCTGCGGCTGCACGAAGATCAGCTGGTTCCGGTCTATGCCAAGGTCTACTCCGGCCACTATTTCCGCGTCAGCGAGGGTAGCGACGTGCTGCGCTCGCGCTCGCTGTGGGACGCCGACCTGCCGGTACCGGAGCTGGCCGCCGGTGAGCGTTGGCAAGGCGGTGCGCAGGGGCCGGCGCGGCAACCGCTGCTGATCCTGGCGCAAGGCGTACGCCGCGGCGAGCGAACGCTGGTGGTGGCCGTCGCCGAGGACGTTTCCAGCATCGACCGGTGGCAGTGGCGGCTGCTCGCCGGCAGCGTGCTGTTCGGACTGCTGGTCCTGGCCGCGATCCTGGTCGCCCAGTCGGTGCTGGTGCGGCACGCGCTGCGGCCGCTGAACCAGGTCTCGGCGCAGCTCAGGCGGCTGCAACAAGGCGAGCTGGCGGTGCTGCCCACCGCCGGCGTGCCGGCCGAGGTGCTGCCCTTGGTGGAACGGCTCAACGCGGCGCTGGAGCTGTTGGTGGCGCGCCTGGAGCGCTCGCGCAAGGCGCTCGGCAACTTGGCGCACGCGCTGAAGACGCCGCTGACCGTGCTCACCCAGCTCGGCGACGAACTAGCGGCGCCGCAGCGGGCGCGGCTGGAGCAGCAGGTGCGGGCGATGCATGCCACGGTCGAGCGCGAGCTCAAGCGCGCCCGGCTGGCCGGCGCGGCGACGCCGGGACAGCGTTTCGATCTGCGCGCCGATCTCGCGGCGTTGGCGGATACCCTGGCGCGGATCTATCACGGCAAGGCGCTGCGGATCGACATCGACGCGGCGCCCGACGCGAGCTTCGCCGGCGACCGCGAGGACTTCCTGGAACTGATGGGGGTGTTGCTCGACAACGCCTGCAAGTGGGCGCGCGCGCGGGTAGCGGTGCGGGTGGCGCTGGCCGACGGCTTGCTGGTGAGCGTCGAAGACGACGGTCCGGGCGCCAGCGCCGAGCAAATGGCCACGCTCACCGCACGCGGACAGCGCTTGGACGAGTCGACGCCTGGCGCCGGATTGGGCCTGTCGATCGCGGCCGACATCGTCGAGCAGTACGGCGCCAGCATGAACTTCGAGCGCGCCGCGCTCGGCGGTTTGCGCGTCGTCCTACGCCTGCCGGCACTCTGAGAAAACGCCGTCGCCCCGAGGCGGCGGCGACGCCGCGTTCGCCGAAGCGCGATGTGCGCCTTGCCTCCCCTCGACCGCATGGGCCGAGGGGAGCGGCCGTCCGGACGCGTTAGAGGCCCAGGATGCTGCGCTTGGTGAGGATTTCGCCGGTGCGGGCGTCGACGTACACGTCGACCCTGCGCCGGCTGGCGTCCACCAGCTCGAACTCCCAGTAAGTCCGGCCGAGCTTGTGCTCCAGTTCGGCCTCGTATACCTGGGCGCCTGGATATTGCTCCAGCACCTTGGCGACGGCCTGCTCGATGCTCAGCAGCGATTGCGCGCTGGCGGCCGGGGCATCCTGCTGCTGCGGTGCCTCCGCCGCGACCGCGGCGACGGAAGCCGCGGCCAGACAGCCGGCGAGAAGAAGGGTCTTGGCGTTCATCGGATTACCTCCAGGTTGCTTGTTCCGATGCAAGCCAAGGTAACGCCCGAGGCTGAAATGAAGCTGAAAGCGCTGGGGCTACAGCCGCAACTCCCGCCGCTGCATCGCTTGCAGTTGGCGCTTGGCCCAGCGCACGGCCATGGTCAGCAGCAATGCCGCCAGGAGCAGCAGCCCCAGCGGGCCGATCAGCACCAGCAAGGCCACGGCGTAACGCCAATCGGCGCGGTGTCGCGGGTTGAGCAGCAGCAGGGCGATGAGCGTGGCGGGGATGCCGAGCAGGCTCCATTCGCGGGTGACGGCGTACAGCAGTTCCATCTGCCTACCTCTTATTGTTGTTTTGTCGGTATCGACGGACGGGCGTTTTCTTGTCCCGTTCCCTAGTAAGTGAACATCAGAGGCGGTTCGGGCGCCACGGACCCATCCCCGGAAAATCCCGCGCTCGACGTCGCGGCGGGATTGGGACGTTTCCCAAGGATCCGGGCCGGCTGATCGATGAACCGGCGCCATGGCCGCCAAGAAGAAGGGGGGCGCTGGGCCCCCCGTTCGCGTCCGTTGCCGGCGTTACCAGTTCTTGTACTGCGTGGTCTGATCGCTGCCGCAGAAGTAGCAGCCGGCGCCGATGAACATGCTGCGCCGCTCGGTCTCGCCGCCGAGATGCCAGCGCAGCCAGGCCACGATCTCGGGCAGGCCGGCGCGGGCTGCGCTGGTGTGATCGACGTTGTCCAGAATCGTGAACCACACCGGCACGCGCGTGTTGCGGTAGTCGCGCTCGCAGTTGGGGGTGGCGAGGTTGTCGTTCTCGCCGCAGATGTAGGCCGCCGGACGCTGCAGGTTGTATGGCCCGTTGCCGTCGAAGGAGCCGCCGGCCACGTGGATCGTGGTGGTCAGGCGCGGGTCCGAGGCGATGGCGAAGGTGCCGACCGAGCCGCGGGAGTGGCCGCCGGCGGCGATCTTGGTGGTGTCCAGTTTCTGGTAGTAGGGGCTGGTCCGGCGCGCGTTCTCCGAAATCAGCCAGTCGATCGCTCTGGTCATCTCGGAGCCGCTGTTCGAGGAGACTTCCGAGTAGACCACGAAGCCGTGCGAGGCGATGCGGCGCAGGTGATCCTCGTAGCTGCTCGGCGTCGAGCCCGCGCCAGGCCCCCAGATGAAGATCGGGTGCAGCAGACCGTTGGCGCCGAGGTTGGTCGGGCGGACCACCCAGCCGTCACGCGAGGGGCCGGTTCGGCGTTCGATGGTGGTGGCGAACGGGCCGTTGGTCTCGACGCTGGAAACCGGGGGCAGGGTGCCCCCGCCAGTCGGCGGCGGCGGCTCGGGCGTCGTCGGTGGATTGATGGCGCCCGCCGACAGCGGAAACAGCCCGATGACCGCGCTCGCGAGCAGCATTTGCCGCAGCACATTGCTTATAGACATGGCGTGGAATCCTCCTTCCTGGAGTGTTGGTTTGATCGCGCCCAGGTCCTTCCGAGCCCCCGGCGACAGCGGTCGATCGGGCTATCGCCGATACCCAGCGGTCTGGGTGGGGGGTGACCAGGGCACTGTGAGTATAGGCGGGAGTCTGTTTTGTGCAACGAAAAGAGAAAACGCCTCGAGTTGAGGCAAACGGATAATGTTGCTCGCTTGTCGGCGTCGGCTAGTGGATGAAGGGGGACAGGGCCTGGTACGCCGCCACCAGCGCGAAGGCGAAGAACAGCACCGCGGCAATTCGGTGAATCAGATGGATGGGCAGGCGTTGCAGCACGGTCCGTCCGGCCACCACGCCCAGCGCCGAGGTGGTGGCGAGCGCCGCGGTGGCGCCGGCCCAAACGCCGAGCGGGGAGAGTTCGCTCGAGAGGGCAGCGGTCGCGAGCTGAGTCTTGTCGCCGAACTCGGCCAGGAAGATCAGTAGGAATGCGTTCATCAGCACGCCATGGCCGGGCTTTTCCGCCACCGTCTCCAGCGGTTCCGGTTCGGCGCGCCACGACTGCACCGCGAACACGGTGAACAGCACCGCCACCACCGCCGCTACCAGCCAGTCCGGCAGCCAATGGTCGACGCTGGCGCCGAACACCACGGCGATCAGGCTCAGCAGCGCGAAGGCGGCGGTGGCGCCCAGCAGCACCGGCCAGCCGCGATGGCGCGCGGCCAGCCCCATGCACACCAGCTGGCTCTTGTCGCCCATCTCGGCGGCGACGATCAGGCCGAAGGCGGTGGCGGCATTGACGAGAAGATTTTCCACGTAACCCCGTTCTCTGCTGGCGCCGCGCCCAGCCGGCCGGCGGGCGCCATGCTAACGCCTCCGCGCCGGGGGGACAAAGCCGCGGCATACGTGACGGCCGTGGCGCCGGCGCCGCGACGGCTCGGCTATGATTGCCGCGCGTGCGGACCGTCGCCGTTCGCGGAGGGCCTGGAAGGCCGCGCCCGGCGCGCATCATCCCGAGCCAGGGAAGTCTTGAATGGCACGGCGCCGACCGCGACGCCGCGCGGCTTGGGCTGGGCAAGTAATAAAGAAGAGGCCTGGATGGACTTGCTGTTGTTGCTCAAGGCACTGGTCATGGGCGTGGTCGAGGGCTTGACCGAGTTCCTGCCGATTTCCAGCACCGGTCATTTGATTCTCGCTGGCGAGTTGCTCGACTTCCTGGACAAGCCCAAGCGCGGTGTGTTCGAGATCTCCATCCAGCTCGGCGCGATCCTGGCGGTGTGCTGGGAATACCGGCGTAAGCTGGGGCAGGTGTTGATCGGCCTGCCCGGCGATCCACGCGCGCGCCGGTTCGCGTGCAACGTGCTGATCGCCTTCCTGCCGGCGGCGGCGCTTGGGCTGGCGGTCGGCGGCTACATCAAGACCTATCTGTTCTCGCCGGTGCCGGTGGCGGTGGCTTTGGTGGTGGGCGGCTTGCTGATCCTGTGGGCCGAGCGGCGCCCGCAAGTCGTCGCGGTGCGGGATGTGGACGAGATGAGCTGGAAGGACGCGCTCAAGGTCGGCGTGGCCCAGTGCTTCGCCTTGATTCCCGGTACCTCGCGCTCCGGCGCCACCATCATCGGCGGGCTGTTGTTCGGGCTGTCGCGCAAGGCGGCCACCGAGTTCTCCTTCTTCCTGGCCATTCCCACGCTGAGCGCGGCGTCATTGTACGACCTGTACAAGCATCACGGCCTACTCGATGCCCACGACCTCGGCTTGTTCGGCATGGGCTTCGTCGCCTCGTTCTTCAGCGCCTTCGTTGCCGTGCGCGGTTTGCTGCGCTTCATCTCCCGGCACGATTTCGCGGCGTTCGCCTACTACCGGATCGTGTTCGGGCTGCTGGTGCTGATCACGGCCTACACCGGCTTGGTGAACTGGCACGGCTGAGCCGGATTCGACGCGCGCATCACGTCGGCAGCACGTTGAACACGGCACTGGCACGGGCGATGCGGTTGTCGCCGACGTGCAGGTAGGCGTTGGCGAAGGCCAGGGATCGGCCGACCTTCTGCACGTCCACGCGCGCTTCCAGCCAGTCGCCCAGCTTCGCCTGTCCGGCGAAATCGATGCTCAGGCTGGCGGTGACCATGGCCACGGGACGATCGCCGCCGAAGGCGGCGTTGTAGCCGAGGGCGACGTCGGCGAGGGTGCTCAGCAGGCCGCCATGGGCGCTGCCGCGCGTGTTGCAGTGCTTCTCGGCGACGCGCAGGCCGACCACCAAGCCGTCGGCGCTCTTCTTGCCGTAGAAGGGGCCGGCCAGGTCCAGGAACGGACTGGTGCGGAACAGAGGTTCGAAACCTTCGGGGACGGTATCCATCGCGCTTCTTCCTTGCGCTGACCCAAGACCTCGAGCCTGAGTCAGGCAGGAGCGCGAAGCAACTGAACAATCGTAATGGAAGCCGATCGACCGGATGCATGGAGGCGGCCGGGCGGCCGCCTCGGCAGCGGACTCAGCGGTACTTGAGGATCTCCATCAGCTCCTCGATCACCCGCTCTTCCTCGCCGCGCTGGTGCTGAGTCACCACATGGCTCTTGAGGTGGCTCTTCAGGGTGAGGTCGCCGATCTTGTTCAACGCCCCATCCACCGCCTTGAGCTGCTTGAGCACGTCGACGCAGTAGACGTGGTCGCTCTCGAGCATGCGCAGGATGCCCTCGACGTGGCCCTTTACCGACAACAGCCGGCGGCGGGCGTCCTCGCGCACTTGCGGGTCAAGCTTCAGACCAAAATCTTCGTGCTCCCGACGGGGCTGAATCACCGCGCTCATCGAACTATCTCCGCACCGTAGCCTTCTTCCTCCACCGCGGCGATCAGCGCCTCGGATTGGGCGTCGCCCTCGACGACGGCCTCCTCGCGCTCGCGGCTGACCTCGATCACGCGGCTCACGCCGGCCACTTGCGCCAAGGCCTTGGCCACGGCCTGCTCGCAATGGCCGCAGGTCATGCCCTTGATTTTGAGTTTGGTCACTCGCTACCTCCATGCCCACCCGGGCCGGGATGGACGACTACAAGCTGGGATTCGTGCGCGCCGTGCTCAAGCCCGAAGGGCGAGACGCGTCCAGGCTGGGGCGACAGTAGCGCATCCACGGATAGCGCCACTTGACGTGCATCAACGGTGGCTAATGGTGTGCGCCTCTCGCGCCGCACGGACGTAGACAACATTCGATTGGATGCGTTTCAGTAGATTTCGACCGAATTGCGTACGCAGGGGGACGATTCGCGGCACACCCGAGCCGAGCGATCGCAAGCGAAAGTTCGCTGCGCGGCAACGGCTTGGTGGCGCGGTAAGCCCGCTTCCTCCGCCGCAACCGGCTAGTTGCCCACGAGCGTCACGGCCGGGCCTTGCCCGGCGTCGTATCGCGGCGCGTTCCATTCCCTAGCGGTTTTCGGAGCCGGCGCCTGTGCCCATGGGCGCGACACGCGGTCGCGGTGTCGCGTGAATTCCAGGGCGCGGCGATGCGGGGCGCGATTCTATACGGAGCGATGGGAAAAATCTGTCGAATCATCCCTGAGAAGGTCGTTCGATCATCCTTGCCGCTGCAGTAGGTCGTTCAGCGCTGCCGCCACCGCCGGCACCACGTCGATGCCGTTGCTGGGGTGGATCACGGTGTTGGTCGTAACCACTCGGGCGCCGGTGGCGCGCAATGCCTCCCAGGCGTCGTCGGCGAACAGACCGTGCACCGCCGCGCATACCGGCACGGGCAGGCCCAGCTGCCGCAGTTGGCCGATGGTTTCCAGCAGGGTGCGGCCGCTGGAGATGATGTCGTCCACCAGCACCGGGGTATGGCCGGTCCAATCCTCGCCCGGCGGCAGCCGCACGCTCACGTCGCGGTCGCCGCGCCGGGTCTTCTCCAGCACGCGGAACGGCGCGTCGGCGCGCGCCGCCACCGCGCCTACCCATTGCTCGCTTTCGCTGTCGGGGCCGATCAGCAACGGCCGCTCGACCTCTCGAGCCACCCACTCGGCGATGGCCGGCGCTGCATGCACCACCTGGCTGGGGATGGAATAGATCGCGTCCAGGCTGGGGGTGCGATGCAGGTGCGGATCCACGGTCACCAGCCAGTCGAACTGCGCCGACAGCAGTTTCGCGAAGTAGTGCGAGGTGATGCCCTCGCCCGGCTTGAAGCGGGCGTCCTGACGCATGTAGGCCAGGTAAGGCGCGACCAGCCCGACCCGCGCGGCGCCGAGGTCGCGCAAGGTGGCGGCGAGCAGCAGCAGGGGCGCGAGCTTGTCGTCCGGCCGGTCCAGCCCGGCCACCACGATGGCTTCGATTCCTTCGCAGGGCGTGTGCACCTGCAGGTAGCTCTCGCCGTCGGGGAAGCGGCGCAAGGTGTAGTCGCCGCTGGCGGCGCCCACGCGCGGCGCCAGCGCCGCGGCCCACGCCTCGAAACCGGGATAGGCGAATGCGACACGCGTCATGCGGGGTCTCCTATCAGGAATAGGCCGTTGTGGCGTTGCACGTATTCGAGGGCATAAGCCATCTCGCCGGGCGTTTCGGTGTGCAGGGTGAGCAGTGGCTGGCCGCGGCTGACCTGGTCGCCGAGCCGGACGTGCATCTGCACGCCCGCGGTCGGCGCGGCGGGTGCGCCGGCGAGCTTGGCCAGCTGTGCCAGTCGGCGGTTGTCGATGGCGAGCAGGCAGCCGCTCGCGGTGGCCAGCACCGGCTGCTGCAGCGGCGCCACGCCCGGTTCGCGCATTCCGCCCTGGGCCTCGCAAATGGCCTGGAACTTGGCCCAGGCGCGGCCGTCGTCGAGCACCTGCGCCGCCAATGCCGCGCCGCCGCCGGCCGGCGCGCGGCCGGCCAGTTCCAGTACCTCGCCGGCCAGCAGCAGGGCGCGGGCGCGCAGATCCTGCGGCGCGTCGAGCGAGCCTTGCAGTACCGCCAGCACGTCGTGCGCTTCCAGCGCCGGGCCGATGCCGCGGCCTATCGGTTGCCGGCCGTCGGTTTGGATCACGCGCAGGGTCAGCCCCAGCCGCTCGCCCACCGCCAGCAGCCGGCTCTGCAGCCGTTGCGCCCGCTCCGGCGAGCGCAGCTTGGCGGTCGGACCGACCGGCACGTCGATGACCACGTGGGTGGAGCCGGCGGCGGTCTTCTTCGACAGCACCGAGGCCACCAGCTGGTCCTCGCTGTCGAGGTTGAGCGCGCGCTGGATGCGCACCAGGATGTCGTCGCCGGGGCTCAGGTGCACGGCGCCGCCCCAGGCGATGCAGCCGCCCTCCCGTTCCACTACCTGCCGCATCTGCGCCAGCGACAGATTCACCGGCGCCATCGTTTCCATGGTGTCGGCGGTGCCGGCCGGCGAGGTGATCGCGCGCGACGAGGTCTTGGGCATGGTCAGCCCCAGCGCGGCGACGATGGACACCACCAGCGGCGTGGTGCGGTTGCCGGGCAGGCCGCCGACGCAGTGCTTGTCCACCACCGGGCTGGCATCCCAGGACAAACGCTCGCCGACGTCGATCATGGCGCGGGTGAGACCGGTCACCTCCGCGACGCTCATGCGGTCGCCGGAGCAGGCGGTGACGAAGGCGGCCAGTTCCACGTCGGTGTAACGGCGGCGCACGATGTCGTGCACGATGGCGTTGAGTTGCTCGTCGCCCAGTTCATGACCGTAGATCTTGCGGCGCACGTCGCTGAGCGATTCCACCGGCGGCGGATGGGCGAAGCGGGCGCGCTCGCCCGGCGCGGGATCGAGCCGCTGCCAGGCGGCCTCGGACAGCCCCACCGCGTCCACCGCCAGCAGTTGCTCGCTACGCACCACGTTGAGCGTGGCGATGAGATGACGCTCGCCGATCGACACCAGCACCCGCGAGTGCGCCTCGAAGCCTTCCGAGCGGCAGACGGGGCAGTCGGCGCGCATGTAGATCACCGGCTCCTGGTGGGTGTCGATGCCGAGCCGTACCGGCCGCAGGTCCGGTGTCAGCTCGGCGGGAAAGGGGGAGGTGGCGCTCATCGGCGATAGTGTCCTGGCTTCGAAGCGTTCGATCATGGCGCCCTTGCGGCGCCGGTCTTTGACGTGCGTCAACGATAACAAAACGGCGAAGGCGGCTCAGGCCGCGGCGCGTTCGCTAGGGAGGGGCGCCTCGCGCGCTGCTCCGCCCGGGCTCGGCGCCGGCCGGGTGTGCGCCAGGTCGCGCTCGCGGCGGTTCGGGGCGAGGCGCGGGTCGATACTTGACCACAGTCAAGGCCGAGAGGGAATCCGCGGCGAACACTGCCGCCGAGGCGTCAGCGCGGTCGCCCGCGTCGGCGCGCCACCCCCACACGAGGAGTCAGGCAAATGAAGCTGAAAGCCCGATCGTTCGCTGCCGCGCTGGTTTTCGCGCTGCCGATGGCGGCCTCGGCGGCCGGCGTCATGACGGTCTACAAGGACCCCCATTGCGGCTGTTGCGGCAAGTGGGTGGAGCACATGAAGGCGGCCGGGTTCCAGGCCAAGGTGATCGACTCCGGCGATATGGCCGCGATCAAGCAGGCCAGGGGCGTGACGCGCGAGTTGGCGTCCTGCCACACCACCGAGATCGATGGCTACGTGATCGAGGGCCACGTGCCCGCCGCCGACGTACGCCGCTTGCTCGAGGAGCGGCCCAAGGTGGCGGGGCTGGCGGCGCCGGGCATGCCCATGGGCTCGCCCGGCATGGAGGGGCCGGTGCAGCACCCGTACCAGGTGTTGAGCTTCGACAAGGACGGCAAGACCGCGGTATTCGCCCGGCACTGAGGGCGCCGACTCGGCGGGGGCCGGCGTTTGCCGCGCGGACGGCCGCCCCAATTGCTAGGGGCATGTGTCGAGCGCGGCCTAAGCCGTCGGGAGGAGCACCATGGCCAGAGTCACCCCTGAACGTACCCAGCGACTGCAGATCTCGGGCATGAAGGGGCCGGCCTGCGCGGTGAAGATCGAACAGGCCCTGCGCCAGTTGGCCGGGGTGAAGAACGTGGAGATCGACAACGAGGGGATCGCCAGTATCGCCGGCGACGTCGAGCCCGAGGATCTGATCAAGGCGCTTTCCGCCACCAACTACCAGGCCCGCTCGATTCGCCAGCACCAGTCCTAGCCAAGCGCGCCGGCGTCGCGGAACGTCCTGCCGCGATCCCGCTCAAAGGGTAGACTTCGTTCGGTCTGTCCACGGTTGACGGCGGGCGCCTGCCCGCGAGCGATGAGGAGAACGGCATGAAACGGTTGCGGGCGGTAATCGGCGCGGCGGCGCTGGCGGTGGTTGGCGCGGGCGGTGTGCTGGTCACGGCCTCGGCGGCCGACGTGATGGTTTACAAGAGTCCCACCTGCGGCTGCTGCAGCGCCTGGGTGGATCACCTCAAGGCCAACGGCTTCAAGGTGGCGGTGAAGGACGTCGACGATCTCAACGCCATCAAGCAGTCGCACGGCATCAGCCGCGAATTGGCGTCGTGCCATACCGCCACCGTCGACGGCTACGTGATCGAGGGGCACGTGCCGGCGAGCGATATCCAGCGGTTGCTCGCCGAGCGGCCGAAGGTGGCGGGTCTGGCGGTGCCGGGCATGCCGATGGGCTCGCCGGGCATGGAAGGTCCGACCAAGGAGCGCTATGACGTGGTCAGCTTCGACAAGAACGGCCGCAAGGAAGTCTTCAGCCGGCACTGATCGCCCTTCCGCCGCGCCGCGCCAGCCGGTGCGGCAGCTAGATCATCATCTTCTTGTGCGTCCTTGCCGCGGTCGCCACTTAGTTCTCATCGGCCATAGGGATTCGGTGAGAAGGAGCGTGCGCGATGAACAAATCCATCCTGGGCTGCCTGTTGGCGCTGGCGCTTGCCGGCGGCGCGCTGGCGGCCGGCGGCGATGAGCGACCGCGGCCGAAGCAGACGCCGAACTACGATATCGCCGCCAGCAGGGTCATCGGCAAGCCGGTCGAAAACGTCCAGGGCGAGCAGGTCGGCAAGGTCGAGGACCTCGTCATCGCCAAGGGGCATCGGGCATCGTACGCCGTGCTGTCGGTGGGTGGTTTCCTCGGGGTGGGGCAGCACATGGTGGCGGTGCCGATCGACCGCCTGCAGCTCCAGGGCGACAAGGTGCTGTACGACATCACCCGCGAGCAGCTCGGCGCGCTGCCCGAGTTCGAGTACCGCGAGGAGCCGAAGCCGCCACGCACCGGTCCGAAGCAAGGACAGGCGGCCAAGCAGCGCCAGGCCGCCGCGGACTAGGCGCGCTCGCTTGTTACTCCGGTTGGGAGCCCCAAAACGACAGGTAGCGGCGATACCGCCGCGCGTTCGTCCGATCCAGGGAGAGTACGGATGCGTGTTGTGCTGACTGCGCTGTTGGTGGTGACCGTGGTCGCCTGCACCACGTCGCCGACGGGGCGTCGTCAGCTGCAGCTGTTCCCGGAGGAACAGATGGCGGAGATGGGCGTGACCGCCTTCGCGCAGATGCAGGAGAAGGTGCCGGTGGCTCAGGACAAGGGCGTCCAGGCGTACGTGGAGTGCGTCGCCGACGCGATCACCCGGCAGCTGCCCGAGCAGCGCGAGTGGGAGGTCAAGGTGTTCAAGGACGACAGCGCCAACGCCTTCGCCTTGCCGGGCGGCAAGATCGGCGTGCACACCGGCCTGCTGACGGTGGCCGAGACGCCGGCGCAGTTGGCGGCGGTCATCGGCCACGAGGTGGGGCACGTCATCGCCCAGCATTCCAACGAGCGCATGTCCACGGCCTTCGCCACCGACGCCGGGCTGCAGATCGCCGGTGCCCTGGCCGGCGCCGACGGCTCGCAAGGCAAGCAGTTGGCGATGGCCGCGCTCGGCCTCGGCGCCCAGTTCGGCGTGCTGCTGCCATTCAGCCGCACTCAGGAGTCGGAGTCGGACCAGATCGGGCTGCAGTTGATGGCGCAGGCCGGTTTCGATCCGCAGGAGGCGGTCACCCTGTGGCAGAACATGATGAAATCGCAGGGGGACGGGCCGCCGGAATTCCTCTCCACCCATCCCTCCGGCGCGAGTCGCATAGAGCGTTTGCAAGAGCAAATGCCAGAGGCTATGAAGTTGTATCAGCAGGCGCGCGCGGCGGGGCGAAAGCCCAACTGCTCGCCGTAGACGGCGGCTTTCGAGGTGGCGATTGAAAGGAGACCGGTAACGATGGAATCAAGACGCGCAGAACGAGAGATCATCAACCGCTACCTCCGGGTATTCGACCGCGAGACGGATCGCTTTCTGGGCTATCTCGTGGATATAACCCCGGCGGGGGCCATGCTGCAGAGCCGTGAGCCGATCCAGCCCGAAGTGCGCATGAACCTGCGTTTCGAACTGCCGGAGGATTTCGGCGACGACCGCGAGTTGGTGCTCGAAGCGCAAAGCGTGTGGGACAAGAAAGAGGAAAATGCGCTGTTCCATCACACCGGATTTCAGTTCACGCAGATTCCCAGCGGCGCGGAACAGCAGATCAAGCGTTTGATGGAAAACTACAAGCTAGAAGGCTTGAGCCACTGAACGTTCGGCGTCCGCCTTTCGTCCACCGAGGGTACGCCGCGCGCGCCGTCTTCGCCGCCTGAGCCGAAGACACGGCGCACCTAGCGCGGAAAGGGCGTTCGCGCGACCTTTAGCCGGAGCCGCCGTTCTGTTCCGGCGGCTCCGGCTCCAACCGCCCGCGCCGCTGCAGCCGCCGCGCCAGCAGCCAGCAGCACGAGGCCCAGGCGGCGCCCACGGTCCAACCCGCCAGGACGTCGCTGGGCCAATGCACGCCCAGGTAGATCCGGCTCGCCCCCACCAGCACCGTGAGCAGCATCGCGACCAGCAGTATGTAGGCCTTCAACCGCAGCCGCCCCACCACCCGGCCCAGCAATGCCGCCAGGGTGAGATAAGTCACGGCCGCCATCATGGCGTGACCGCTGGGAAAGCTCGCGGTGTAGACAATGGCTTCATGCGGCACCAGGTCCGGCCGCGGCCGGGCGAAGCCGGTCTTGAGCAGGTTGCTGAGCAGCCAGCCGCCGACGATGGCGAACAAGGTGAACAGCGCCGTGCGGTAGTGGCGTGACAGCAGCAGATAGCCGACCACCGCCGCGGTGATCAGCACCAGCACCGCCACGCCGCCCAGCGCGGTCACGTCCCGGCCCATTTCCTCCAGCCAGCCCGGCCCCAGCGGGTCGTGCAGGTCGTCGGGGTTGCGCATGGCCAGCAGCAGGCGCTGGTCGTAGCCGAGCGTCCCGCCGGCCGCGACCTCGCCGGCGATCGTCAGGAAAATCCATAGCCCGCCGGCGAGACCGAGCACGCTGAGCAGCACGCCCAGTTCGTATCTGCCGAGCCAGGCCAGCCAGGAGGGGCGAGCGCGCAAGGATGGATTTTCCACTACAGCACCGACTCCACCCAGCGCACGAAGCCGTTCAGGTTCATGGCCCCGGCTTGGCGCGCGATCTCACGTCCGTGGTGGTAGATGGCCAGGGTGGGAATGCTGCGGATGCCGAACCGCGCGGCCAGCGCGTGCTCGGTTTGGGTGTCTATCTTGGCCAGCCGTACCCGCGGCTCGAGCTGGGCGGCGGCGCGCTCGAACACCGGCGCGAAGATCTTGCAGGGCCCGCACCAGGGCGCCCAGAAGTCGACGACGACCGGGATGTCGCTCTGCTCCAGGTGCCGGGCGTAGTTGGCTTCGGTCAGCGTAGCGGGATGGCCGTCGAACAGCGGCTGCTTGCATCTGCCGCAATTGCCGTGCGCCGCGAGCTTGTCGGCGGGCACGCGGTTGGTGGTGTGGCAGTGGGGGCAGACGATATGCAGGCTATCGCTCATGGTCCATCTCCGAGGGCGCGTCATACCACATATGAGGTCGCGCGGACGCGGATGATGATGACTCGCCCCGGCGTCGGGAATCCAGCCTAGGGAAGGGCTTCCGGCTATCCCAGCCGTTGCAGCTGTGCTCGACCCAGCCGCGCCATCTGCCACATGATCCAGGCCTGGCGCTCGCGCACGTAGCGGCTGGGGCGGTCGACCTGGTAGCGGATCGGGTTGGGCAGCACCGCCGCCAGCAGCGCCGCTTCCGACGCGCTGAGCTTGGCCGCCGGCTTGTGGAAGTACGCCTGGGCGGCGGCTTCCACGCCGAAGATGCCGGTGCCGAATTCGGCCACGTTGAGGTAGACCTCGAGGATGCGGCGCTTCGGCCAGAACGCCTCGATCAGCCCGGTGAAATAGGCTTCCAGTCCCTTGCGCACATAGCTGCGGCCCGGCCACAGGAACAGGTTCTTGGCCAGTTGCTGCGAGATGGTGCTGCCGCCGCGGACGCGGCCGCCGGACTGATTGTGGTCCCAGGCCTTGGCCATGGCTTCGAAATCGAAGCCGAAATGCTCGGGGAAGCGCTGGTCCTCGGAGGCCATCACGGCCAGTTTGGCGTTGGGCGAGATCTCGGACCAGTCGACCCAGGCGTGGCGAAATGTGAAGCGTGGGTCGTCGTGCCAGGCCGCCGCCACCGCCTTCTGCGCCATGAACGCGGTGAACGGCGGCGGCAGCCAGCGCAGCGCCGCCACCACCAGCACCGACGCGACGAGCGCGATCAGAACGAACTTGACGAGCCAGCGCAGCATCCTGCGCGCAAGCGAGCGGGTTCTGGTCATGACGGCATGGTGGAGGAATGAGGGAGCGGCAGCTTAGCACGCCGCGATCGGCGCTCCTGCGCCGCCGGTCTCACCCTTGACCGCGCTGTTGCTGCTCCTGCGGCGGGCGCCGGTCGCTGCTGCGGCGGCGGCGCAGCGGGTTGGGCTTGGGCAGGATCAGGCCCTTGGTCTGCCGCTCCACCAGCGAGGCGTAGTAGCCGCCCTGGCGCATCAGGTCGACGTGGCGGCCGGCTTCGACGATGCGGCCGTCGCGCAGCACGATGATGCGGTCGGCGTTGACCACGGTCGACAGGCGATGGGCGATGACGAAGGTGGTGCGGCCCTTCATCAGGCGTTCCAGCGCCTCCTGTACCTGCGCTTCCAGTTCCGGGTCCAGCGCCGAAGTGGCTTCGTCCAGGATCAGTATCGGCGGGTCCTTGAGCAGGGCGCGGGCGATGGCGATGCGCTGGCGCTCGCCGCCGGACAGGCGGCCGCCGCGCTCGCCGATGATGGTGTCGTAGCCGTCGGGTTGGCGCAGGATCATGTCGTGCGCGTTGGCGGCCTTGGCCGCGGCCTCGACTTGTTCCATCGACGCGTCGGGCCGGCCGTAGGCGATGTTGTCGCGCAGGCTTTCGTTGAACAGCAGGGCGTCCTGCAGCACCACGCCGATCTGCCGGCGCAGCGAGTGCTGCTTGAGGGTGCGCAGGTCCATGCCGTCGACGTACACGGCGCCCTCCCACGGGGCGTAGAAGCGCTGCGGCAGCGCCATGAGCGTGCTCTTGCCGGCGCCGGAGGGGCCGACGATGGCGATCATCTCGCCGGGCCGAACGTGCAGATCGATATCGCTGAAGATCTCGCCCTCCTCGGGGCTGTAGCCGAAGCGCACGTGCTCGAAGCGGACCTCGCCCTTGAGCGGCGGCGCCTCGATGGCGTCCGGCGCGTCCGAGATCGCCTCCTTGGCGTCGAGGATGGTGAAGATCTGATCGAGCGAGGCGGCCGCGGTGACCACCACCTTGTAGATGTTGGTCAGGCCCTGCACCGGGCCGAACAGGCCGCCGACATAGCCGAGGAAGGCGATCAGGGTGCCCAGGGTGATCTGGCCGCGCAGCACCAGCCAGCCGCCGAAGGCGATGGCGCAGATGCGCGCCGCCGCCACTGTGAGGTTCTGCGCCGCGCCCACCGCCGAGTCGAAGCGCACGCCGCCGATCACCACGCGGTTGGCGCTGCCGACGTCACGCAGGAAGCGGCGTTGCTCGGTTTCCTCCATGGCGAAGCTGCGCACGGTGACGATGCCCGACAGCACCTCGTTGAAACGCGAGTAGATCTTGGCCCAGCGGTCGATCAGGTTGCGCTCGCGCACGCTCTGCCGGGGCGCGGCCAGCGCGGCGATCAGCGCCGGCAGCGGCGCGAAGGCCAGCACCAGCAGGGTCATGCGCCAGTCCAGCCGCAGCATCACCACGATGGCGAAGATCAGATAGCCCAGCGCCGGCAGCACGTTGAAGGCGATCTCGCTGATCGCGCCGATGAAGCCCTGAATGCCGCGGTCCAGCCGGGTCATGATCGCGCCCACGCCCTCGCGATGCTGGGCATACAGCGGCAGGCGGTGCAGGCGGTGCACGGTGGCGTCGAGCAGGCCGTAGTGGATCGCCAGCCGGGTGCGCCAGGACAGCCAGTTGGAGACGAAGCTGCCGATCTCGCGCAGCAGCGCCAGCCCCACCAGCGCGCCGACCCCGGCCAGCACCGCTTCCACCGCGCCGGCGCCGCCGGTGAGGCGGTCGAAGATGTACTTCATGACCAGCGGCTCCACCGCGTTGGCGGCGGCGACCAGCAGGGTCATGAGCAGGATCACCAGCACCAGCCAGCGGTGGGCGCGGGCGAAGCCCAGGGCTCGACGCAGTCGGTTCCAGCGCAGGGGAGACTTCATCGCGAGTTCATTGCTTGGGCGTGTCGGCGCCGAGGCATTAGCCGCTGACATGAGGCTGGCGGCTGCGGTTGCCAAGCGACGCCGTGCCCTGCGGTAACTACCGATGCGCGCGCCTAGGCAGCGCCGGTCAAGGCGCGTTAGCGTTGTTTCGGACCAGGGACGGTTGCGGATCGTTGCCGATGAGTGCTGACGACGAAGAACTGGATATCGTGCTGCGCGGGATTCATCGCGATCCGCCCACGGACGGCTACGAGCCGGTGACGGTGGACACCAACCGTGGTGCGGTGCGGTTGCGCTACTACCGTGCCGCGGCCGCGCAGCGTGGTGTGCTGTTCATCGGATCCGGCGGCGGCTGGAGCAGCCCCGGCCGCGGCGAGTTGTTTCCGCGGCTGTGCGCCGCCATGACCGGCGCCGGCCTGGCCGCGCTGCGGCTGCGGCCGCGCCGGCCGGACGATCTGGCCGAGTCGGTGCTGGATGCCCTGGTCGGCCTGCACTTCCTGCAGCGCGAGGGTGTGCGCCGTTTCGGCCTGGTGGGGCACGGCTTCGGCGCCGGTGTCGCGGCCCAGGCGGCCGCCAATGCCGAGGGGACGCGCGCCCTGGTGGCGCTCGCGGCGCGGCCGGACGGGCTGGAGGCGGTGGCGGCGTTGCCGGCGGGCTGCGCCGGTCTGTTCGTGCATGGCGCCGACGATGCAGTGTCGCCGCCGTCCTGCACCCGGCGCGCCTACGCCGCGGCGCCCGAGCCGAAATACCTGCGCGTCGTCAGCGGCGCCGGCCACGGCTTCGACGAGGTGGTCGAACCCTTGCTGCGCGAGTTGCAGGACTGGCTGGTGCTGGAACTCACCGAGGGCGATCCGCGCCTGCGCCGGCCGCCGGCGTGACGGCGGGCTTGAATTGGAGTTGTCAAGCCCCCGGTAGGCTGTAGAATCTGCCCTCTGCGCACGACCGCCCCGGAACCGAGGAGCATCCGATGAGCGAGCTTACCCGCGACAGCGTTGAGGCGGCCCTGCGGGCCTGGACGGAACCGCATCTTGGGCAGGACCTCGTCAGCGCCAAGGCCGTCAAGGACATCCGCGTCGACGGCGGCAAGGTCGCCATCCGCATCGAGCTTGGTTTCCCGGCCGCCGGCTTCCACGAGCGCCTGCGTGCGGCCGTGGCGCGGGCGGTGAACGCCGCGTCGCCGGCGGCGCAGGTGCAGGTCGACATCGCCACCGTCATCGCCTCGCACGCCGTGCAGGGCGGGCTGCGGCCGCTGCAGGGCATCAAGAACATCATCGCCGTCGCCTCCGGCAAGGGCGGCGTCGGCAAGTCCACGGTCGCCGCCAATCTGGCGCTGGCGCTGGCGGCCGAGGGCGCCAAGGTCGGCGTGCTCGACGCCGATATCTACGGTCCCAGCCAGCCGCGCATGCTGGGCGTGGCCGGCAAGCCCGAGAGCAAGGACGGCAAGACGCTGGAGCCGATGCAGAACTACGGGTTGCAGGTAATGTCGATCGGCTTCCTGATCGACGAGGAGCAGCCCATGGTCTGGCGCGGGCCGATGGTGACCCAGGCGCTGACCCAGTTGCTCAACGAGACCCGCTGGCATGACCTCGATTACCTGGTGGTCGACCTGCCGCCCGGCACCGGCGACATTCAGCTGACCCTGGCGCAGAAGGTGCCGGTGACCGGCGCGGTGATCGTCACCACGCCGCAGGACATCGCCTTGCTCGACGCGCGCAAGGGGCTGAAAATGTTCGAGAAGGTGAACGTGCCGGTGCTGGGCATCGTCGAGAACATGAGCACCCACGTCTGCAGCAACTGCGGCCACGAGGAGCACATCTTCGGCGCCGGCGGCGGCGGCCGCATGGCCGAGCAGTACAAGGTCGACCTGCTCGGCTCGCTGCCGCTGGACATCCGCATCCGCGAGCAGGCCGACACCGGCAAGCCCACGGTGGTGGCGGCGCCGGAATCCACGCTGGCCGAGAGCTATCGCGAGATCGCTCGCAAGGCCGCGGCGCGGATCGCGCTCAAGAGCAAGGACTTCAGCGCCCGCTTCCCCAAGATCGTGGTGCAGGACAGCTGAAGCACCGGACGATACACTTCGGCCGGCGGCGCTCGATTCGCCGCGCGGCCGCGACAGACACTACATTCGGCTGGGCTTGATCGCTCGGCGTAAGCGATACGCGAGGTTTTGGGGGAACATGAGCATCAAGTCCGACAAGTGGATCCGGCGCATGGCCGAACAGGGCATGATCGAGCCCTTCGAGCCGCGTCAGGTGCGGGAGCGCGACGGCGAGAAGATCATCTCCCACGGTGTGTCGAGCTACGGCTACGACGTGCGGTGCGCCAACGAATTCAAGATCTTCACCAACATCAACTCCACCATCGTCGACCCCAAGAACTTCGACGTTTCCAGCTTCGTCGACGTGCAGTCCGACGTTTGCATCATCCCGCCCAACAGCTTCGCGCTGGCGCGCACGGTGGAGTACTTCCGCATCCCGCGCAACGTGCTGACCATTTGCCTGGGCAAGAGCACCTACGCCCGCTGCGGCATCATCGTCAACGTCACGCCGCTGGAGCCGGAGTGGGAAGGGCACGTCACCCTGGAGTTCTCCAACACCACCCCGCTGCCGGCCAAGATCTACGCCAATGAAGGCGTGGCGCAGATGCTGTTCCTGGAGTCCGACGAGGTGTGCGAGACCTCCTACCGCGACCGCGGCGGCAAGTATCAGGGCCAGCAGGGCGTGACGCTGCCGCGGCCGTAACCGCGGCTGGCGGGACCGCCCCGGCGGGCCGCCGCAGCGGCCTCGGGGCGACAGCGCGGGGAGTCGCCGCGCTGGCGCCGACTTCTCAGCCCGAATCCGGCAGCTTGAAGCCGGTGAGGTTCGCCAGCGTCATGCGGAAGTTCTCGCCCTTCTCGCGGTGGTCGATCCGCACCGGCATGTAGTGCAGGGCCGGCGCGCACCAGAACACGGTGGAGCGGCGGTTGGTATCCACCTTGCGGATGATCTTCACCGTCTCCAGCCGGCCGTAGGGCGTGTCGATCCGCTCCCGCCCCAGCACCTGCAGCACGAACACCCGCAGCTTGCCGCCGTCGGCGACGCGGTAGGTCAGGTTCTGTTCGGACTCGGCCAGGTCGCGCATGAGCTGGAGCTGCGACACCATGCGGTCGAGCGCGTCGGCCGGGATCTTCATGTCCCAGCTCTTGCCCTCGACGTCGTTGCGCACCTTCAGCGCTTGCCAGTCGAACACCAGCGAGGCCTCGCGCGCGCGGCTGCCGGTGCGGTCGTACTCGTAGCGCTCGGGCTTGAAGCCGTCGCTGGTGATGCGGCCCTCGCTCAGCTCCTCGATCTGCGCGTTGTAGAACATGGTGGTGATGCCGACCGGGCGGGTCACCGAACTGTAGCGGTAGCGGTCGGCCCCGATTTGCTGGTAGCGGACGGTGGCTTCGCCCAGGGTCAGGCCGGAGTGGCTGACTTCGTAACGGGCGGTGAAGGAGGGCGGGATGGCCGCGGCGGGGCCGCCGGCGAGGAGCAGCGCGGCGGCCAGAACCCAGCGCCGCGATCGCTCACAGCGCTTCGATGGGCTGCTCCGGCGTGATGACCGGCGGCGAATCCAGGCGAACGCCATCCTTATACAATCCTCCGTCGCGCATCTCGACCCGCCCCTGGGCGATCCATTTGACCGCGAGCGGATAGATGCGATGTTCCTGGGTCTGCACTCTGGCGGCAAGGCTAGCGGGCGTATCGCCGGGCAGAATGGGAACGCGCGCCTGCACGATGACCGGTCCTGCGTCCAGTTCCGGAATCACGAAGTGTACGCTGCAGCCGTGCGCTTGGACACCGGCGGCGATGGCGCGCTCGTGCGTGTGCAGCCCCTTGAAATCGGGCAGCAACGACGGGTGTATGTTGATCAGCCGCCCTTCGTAGTGGGATACGAAGGCGTCGCTGAGGATGCGCATGAAGCCGGCGAGGATCACCAGCGCCGGCCGGTAGCGGTCGATCACCGCGATCAGCTGGCGGTCGTAATCCTCGCGGCTAGCGTAGTCGCGGTGCGAGAGCACGGCGGTCTCGATGCCGGCGTTGCGGGCACGGGTGAGGCCGCCGGCCTCCGCCTTGTTGCTGATCACCGCCTGGATGGAGATCGGCAACGTGCCGGCTTTCTGCGCGTCGATGAAGGCTTGCAAATTGCTGCCGCTGCCGGAGATGAGCACCACCACCGGCATCGGAGAAAGCGTCGGCATCATTCGCCCTCGAACAGGACCGCGGGCTTGCCCGCCTGCGCCGGCACCATCTCGCCCAGGCGCCAGGCCTGCTCGCCCTGCTCGGTGAGCAGGCGGACGGCTTCGTCGGCCTGTTCCGGCGCCACCACCAGCACCATGCCGACGCCGCAGTTGAAGGTGCGGTACATCTCCGGCGTGGCCACCTGGCCCTGTTCCTGTAGCCAGCGGAACACCGCCGGCCACTGCCAGCTGGCGGTGTCGATGCGCGCGGCCAGCCGCGCTTCGTCGTACACCCGTGGCAGGTTCTCCGGCAGTCCGCCGCCGGTGATGTGGGCCATGGCCTTGATCTCGATTTGCTCGAGCAGCTTCAGCACGGGCTTGACGTAGATGCGGGTCGGGGCCATCAGGTGCTCGCCCAGCGGCTTGCCGTCCAGCGGCTGGTCCAGCTCGGCGCCGCTGACCTCGAGGATCTTGCGCACCAGCGAATAGCCGTTGGAGTGCGGGCCGCTGGAGGCCAGGCCGATCAGCACGTCGCCGGCCTGGACCTTGCTGCCGTCGATGATCTTGGACTTCTCCACCACGCCCACGCAGAAGCCGGCCAGGTCGTAGTGCCCCTCGGCGTACATGCCCGGCATCTCGGCGGTTTCACCGCCGATCAGCGCGCAGCCGGCGCGGTGGCAGCCCTCGGCGATGGAACCCACCACCTTGGCGGCGACGTCCACGTCCAGCTTGCCGGTGGCGTAGTAGTCGAGGAAGAACAGCGGCTCGGCGCCCTGCACCAGCACGTCGTTGACGCACATGGCAACCAGGTCGATGCCGATGCCGTCGTGGCGGCCGGTGGCGATGGCGAGCTTGAGCTTGGTGCCGACGCCGTCGGTGCCGGATACCAGCACCGGCTGGCGGTAGCGGTCCAGCGGCAGTTCGAACAGCCCGCCGAAACCGCCCAGGCCGCCAAGCACGCCCGGCCGGCGTGTGCGCGCCACATCCGCCTTGATGCGGTCGACCAGGGATTCCCCGGCATCGATGTCGACGCCGGCGTCACGGTACGTCAGCCCACGGGATGGGGGGGTGTGCTCGGTCACGGCGAGTTCCTCGGCGAGAAAGGCGGTTATGGTAGCCGTAGCCGGGGGGGAAATAAACGCCGCGCGGCGGTAGCTTGCGTGACGCGCACCGATTTGGTGAGACTGCGCCGGAATGCGCGCGCTGGGTCGGTCCACGGTCGACCCCATATCAAGCTGAGGCCTTCCCGGCCGTTTACGCCCAAAACCGGAGAAAGTTCCGTTAGACAGGTATCCTCACAGCAGCGGCAGCTCTCCGCCGGCGGTGTCGGCGCGGTCGCCGCTGCCCGTTCGGCGTTGTACGTGATGCTGCGTCAAGTGCCCAACATCATCAGCCTGATGCGGCTGCTGCTGGTTCCGCCGGTGGTGCTGGCGATCCTGGCCGGCGATTTCGGCTGGGCCTTGCTGCTGTTCTTCATCGCCGGGCTGTCGGACGGCGTCGACGGCTTTCTCGCCAAGCGCTTCGGCTGGCAGACGCCGCTCGGCGGCTTTCTCGATCCGTTGGCGGACAAGCTGCTGATGGTGTCGTCGATCATCGCGTTGGCGAGCCTGGGGCACGTGCCCGTATGGTTGGCCGTGGCCGTGCTGCTGCGCGACCTGGTGATCGTGACCGGCGCGTTGTCCTACCGGCTGCTGGTCGGTCCCTTCGGCGCCGCGCCCACCGTCATCAGCAAGATCAACACGCTGGTGCAGATCCTATTGGTGCTGGGAGTGCTCGCCAGCCTGACGCTGCAACTCGACGCCGACCTCTCGCCCTTGTTCCTGGTGGCGCTGGTAATGGCGTTGTCCAGCGGCACCGACTACGTATTGCAATGGAGCCGGCGCGCCCGCGAGGCCTGGCGCGGCGGCCAAACCCGCGAAGGCGGTTGACACGGAAGCGGCGGCGGGCTGGAATCGCCGCACCGTCAACGGATTCACCTCATGGGCCCGGGCTCAATTTCGCCACAACTCGCTCTGGATATCGGGCTGGACTCCGGCGCCAGCTTCGCCAGCTACTTCGTCGGCGCCAACGCCGAGGTGGTGGACGCGGTGCGGGCCATGGCCGAGGGGCGCGGCGAGCCGCTGCTGTATTTGTACGGCTCGAGCGGCCTGGGCAAGACGCACTTGCTGCAGGCGGCGTGCCGCCTGGCGGCGGAGCGGGGCGCGCTGGTCGCCTATCTGCCGCTGAACGAGGCGGTGAGCTGGTCGCCGGACGTGCTCGACGGCTTGGAGACCATGGGGCTGGTCGCGATCGACGACCTGCAGGCGATCGCCGGCCGGGCAGAATGGCAGGAGGCGCTGTTCCATCTGTTCAACCGCCTGCGCGGCGCGGAAGGGCGTTTGCTGCTCGGCGCCGAGCAGCGGCCGGCGGAGTTGGGACTGACGCTGCCGGATTTGGTGTCGCGGCTGCAGTGGGGGTTGGTGCTGCGCCTGCAGGATCACGACGACGCGCAGAAACTGGCTGGTCTGCGCTTTCGCGCGCGGCTGCGCGGTCTGGATCTGCCCGAGGACACCGCGCAGTACCTGCTCGCCCATTTCCCGCGTGAGTTGGACGCGCTGTTCAATTTGCTCGACCAGCTCGACGCCGCTTCGCTGATGGCGCAGCGGCGGCTGACCATTCCCTTCGTGAAACAGGTGCTGGAGCCGTACTCGGCGGCCGGCTCCGGCCGCGAGCGCTAATCGCGCGTCAAGCGCACGTAGCGGATGGCCAGCGCGAAATAGGCCAGGCTCAGCGCCACTTCGGCACCGCCCAGCCAGCGCTGTATTCCATCCCCGACCATGCCGGCCACGCCGTGAGCGAAATAGAGCAGGATCAGTAGGGTGGTCCAGGCGTAGGTGTAGCGCCGGCCATGCAGCAGGCCGCGTAGCGGCAGCGTCCAGGGCAGCAGCAATACCAGCAGGCTCAGCGAGATCAGCACCCGCGGCGGCGGCGACAGCCAGGTCAGCCATGCCAGCAGCAGCGCGCCCAGGGACAAATAGCAGGCTAGCGCGAGACGGCGTACGGTGGTCGGCGAGTTCATCGGCGGCTCGTCTTCAGCGCCTGGGCGACTTCGGCGACGCGGCGGCCCAGGGCGATGCACAGCCCCTTCTCGTCGTCGCTGATGGTCCGGTCGTTCTTGGCGCCGGCCCAATGGGTGGCGCCGTAAGGGCTGCCGCCGGTGCTGCTGGTATGCAGCGCCGGCTCGGTGTAGGGCAGGCCGACCAGTAGCATGCCGTGATGGAGCAGCGGCAGCATCATCGACAGCAGCGTGGTTTCCTGGCCGCCGTGAATCGTGCCGGTGGAGGTGAACACCGCCGCCGGCTTGCCGGACAGGCCGCCGCGCAGCCACAACGGCGAGGTGCCGTCGAGGAAGTAGCGCAACGGCGCGGCCATGTTGCCGAAGCGGGTGGGGCTGCCGAGCAGCAGTCCGTCGCAGGCTTCCAGGTCGTCGAGGGTGGCGTAGGGCGCGCCTTGGTCCGGCACGCTCGGCGCTACCGCCTCGGACACCGCCGACACCGCCGGTACCGTGCGAATGCGCGCCCGGGCGCCGTCGACTTCCTCGACGCCGCGCGCGATCAGATCGGCCATGCGGGCGGTGCTGCCGAAGCGGCTGTAGTACAGCACCAGGATTTCGGTCATTGCTCGAGCAGCTCCAGTACCCGCTCGGGCGGCCGCCCGATCACGGCGCGGTCGGTGGTGACCGCGATCGGACGCTGCAGCAGCTTGGGATTCTCGTGCAGGGCCTGGATCAGTTGCTCGCGGCTCAGTTCCGGCCGGTCGAGGCCCAATGCCGCGTACTCCGGTTCGTTGCTGCGCATGAGTTCGCGCGGTTCCGCCCCCAACTTACCGAGCAGGTCGACGATGTCCTGCCAGTCGAGCGGGGTCTTCAGATACTCGATCACCGTCGGCTCGACGCCTCGCTCGCGCAGCAACTGCAGTGCCTGGCGAGACTTGGAGCAGCGAGGATTGTGGTAGAGACGGATTTCCATAGCTTGGCTGCCTTCGTTCCGGCGCGATATCCTGCGCGCACTATAACTACAAAGCGGGCGTCGGCGGCGGTCGAACGGAGCCGGCCGGGGCGCGACAAGGCTAGAGCGATGGAACGTATGGGATCAAGCCTTCGTCTTGTGGGCTTCGCCCTATTGCTGGCGGCGGCGGGCTGCTCGTCGCTCCCCGTGCAGGAGATGAGCGACGCCCGTCAGGCCATTTACTCCGCCCGCGCCGTGGGTGGAGACCACTACACGCCGGAGAGCCTGCACGAGGCCGAGCGCCTGGTCGCGCAAGCGGTCGAACGATTGGCCGACGGCGACTATCAATCGGCCCGCGCCGCGGCGCGCGACGCGAAGCGGCAGGCCATCTCGGCCCGCGAGGCGGCGCTGGCCGTCAGCAGCGCCCATTGATGCGCAAGCTCGTCGACAGGCTGCATGGCGCGCGCGCGCGGCTGGCGACGGTCCGTCAGTTCGCGCTCTATTTCTGGGAGCGCTTCTGGCGCGATGACTGCCTGACCCACGCGGCAACCTTGTCCTATACCGCGCTGCTGTCCATCGTCCCGCTGATGACGGTGGCGTTCGCGGTGATCGCCGCCTTTCCCGTGTTCGAGTCGCTGGACGACCGCATCCGCAGCTTCTTGTTCTCCAATCTGGTGCCGGCGTCCGGCCAGGTGGTGCAGAGCTATCTCGAACGCTTCGCCAGCAAGGCGGCCGGGCTCACCGCCGCCGGCGTGCTTGGTCTGCTGGTGTCGGCGCTGTTGATGATGTCGGCGGTCGACAAGGCGCTCAACCAGATCTGGCACGTGCCGCAGACCCGGCGCGCGCTGCAGGGCTTCATGATCTACTGGACCTTGCTCACCTTGGGGCCGCTGCTGCTGGGCGCGAGTCTGGCCGTCAGCTCCTACGTCGAATCGCTGGCGGCGCTGCGCCGGTTCGGCATGGCGATGCCCCGCCAGAGCTTGCTGGGTCTGGTGCCGCTGTTGATAGAGTTCCTGGCCTTCCTGTTCATGTACGCGGCGGTGCCGAACCGGCGCGTTCCCCTGCGCCACGCCGCGGTGGGGGCGCTGACCGCGGCGGTGCTGTTCGAGATCGCCAAGAAGGGCTTTGCCTGGTACGTGGCCTCGTTCCCCACCTACGAAGCCATCTACGGCGCGCTGTCCGCCTTGCCGGTGTTCCTGCTGTGGCTATATCTGTCATGGATCGTGGTGCTGCTGGGGGCGGAGTTCACCGCCGCGCTCGGCGCCTTCCGCGCCGGGCGGGCAGGCGTGCTGGCCGATCCGCGGCTGACGTTCGTGCTCGCGGTGCGCGTGCTCGGCCATCTTTGGCACGCTCAGCGCCATGGTCGCTCGATCACCCGCAGCGGCTTGGCGCGGCGGGAACCGAACGCCGGCGACGACGCGATCGAGGATTGCCTGCGGGCGTTGGAGCAGGCCAAGGTGGTGCTGCGCACCGAGCGCGGTACCTGGGCGCTGGCGCGCGATCCGAACCACTACAGCCTGCTCGATCTCTACCGCAGTCTGCCGTTCGTGCTGCCGCAGCCCGATCCAGCATTCGGCGCGCGCGACGAGTGGGATGCCCGGCTAGCGGCGTTGTTGCGCGCCGCCAACGCCGGGGTGGATGAGGCGTTGCGTGTGCCCTTGCACGAGTTGTTCGCGAACGCCGCCCACCCGGCCATCGAACCCGCGGAGGTGCGAGGATGAATCGAAGCATGCGCTATTTCGTCAGCGGCAGGGTGCAGGGCGTGTTCTATCGGGCCAGCGCGCAGGCCGAGGCGCGCCGGCTGGGATTGAACGGCTATGCCCGCAACCTGCCCGACGGGCGGGTCGAGGTACTGGCGGCGGGGCCGGAGGATGCGCTCGCCGAACTCGAGCGCTGGCTCTGGCAGGGCCCGCCGCTGGCGCGGGTGGAGGCCGTGCGCGCCGAGCCCAGCGATGAGCAGCCGGGACAGGGTTTCCATACCGCCTGAGCGGCTGGCGAGCTTTACGCCTGTGCCGATACGTGAAAACATATGCGCGCGCTCCGCCTGCTTTTGCGGGATGAGTAAACGGAGAACGAATTGAGCGGTGAAACGCCCTGCTTAGCCCTCCCCAGGTGCGGGGGGCTGGCTTGGCAGTCCTAGTTCGAGAGGGGGCCAATGAGAGCGAAAAGCTTGTTTGTGCTGGGAGGTGTGAGCCTTTGGCTGGCTGTTGCGACGGTGGCGCAAGCGGCCGGCAATCCGGACGAGGGCGCGAAGAAGGCCAAGACCTGCCTGGGCTGCCATGGCGTCGTCGGCTACCGCAACGCCTATCCGACCTACCACGTCCCCCGCTTGGGCGGCCAGCACGCGGACTACATCGTCTCCGCGTTGAAGGATTACAAGGCCGGCAACCGTTCCCACAAGACCATGCAGTCCCAGGCGGCGAGCCTGAGCGACCAGGACATGTTGGACATCGCGGCCTATTTCGCGCAGTCCAAGGGCCAGACCGAGTAAGGCGCGGGGCTAGAACATGGCTATGAACAACTATCTGCTTGCCGCAGCGATCGTTGCCGGCGCTTTGGTTTCGGTTCCGGCGAGTGCCGCCCGGGTGGGCGATGCCGCGAAGGGCGCGCAGGTCGCCAAGACGGTTTGCGCCGCCTGTCACGGCGAGACCGGCAGCACCAACAATGCGCAGTTCCCAAAGCTGGCGGGACAGTACGCCGACTATATGCGCCAGGCGCTGCAGGCCTATAAGAGCGGCGAGCGCAATAACGCGATCATGAAGGGTATCGTCGCCAACTTGTCGGCCGCCGACATCGAGAATGTGTCGGCTTACTACTCGCAGCAGCCCAGCGATCTGCACGTTCCCAGCGTGCTGTCCAAGTAGCCGCGGGCCTTCGTGCAAGGGGCGCTGATCGCGCCCCTTCTCATTTGGACGGCATGGGGTCGGGCGCCCGCTCCGCCTCGGCCGCCACCACCGTGTTGCGGCCCGCCGCCTTGGCTTGGTACAGGGCTTTGTCGGCGCGGTTGAACGCGTCATCGCCGCTGTCGCCGAGAGTGAACTCGGCCACGCCGAACGACATCGTCACCGGAATCCGCTCCCCGCCGGCGTGGAAGGGGCGCGCTTCGATCGCTGCCCGCAGCTTGTTGGCGGCGAGCGTCGCCTGCTGCAGGTTGGTGTCCGGCATCAGCACCACGAATTCCTCGCCGCCGTAACGCACCAGGAAGTCGGTTTGGCGCATGTTGGCCTGCAGAATACGGGCGACGCTGCGCAGCACCTTGTCGCCGGTGCTGTGGCCGAAACGGTCGTTGATGGCCTTGAAGCGATCGATGTCGGCCACCGTCAGTGACAGCGGGTGGCGCGACCGCCGCCAGCGCGCGTACTCGTAGCTCAGCCGCTGCGCATAGGCCTCGCGGTTGGCAACCTCGGTGAGCGGATCGATCTGCGCCTTCAGTTGCTGCGCCATCAGCGAGGCGCGCAGCCGGTCGGCCTCGCGCTCGGTCTGCGCCAGTTTCTCCGCCAGCTCCCTCGCTCTCTGCTCGGCCTCCATGCTCAGCCGCTGCTGGGCTTCCTGGAACGCGGTCATGCGCGAGATCACGCCGTCGAGCTGGCGGCTGATCGCGCTCTTCAGCCGCTCCAGATCGGAGGCGTTGCGCAGGCTGCTGTGGATGCCGTCGACCTGGGCGCGGATGTCCTGATCGAGCTCGGCATTGCTGGCGACGCTCTGCGCGCGTCCGGATTCGGCGGCCTGCAGGAATCCCTGGATGCCGTCCAGCCGGTCGGTCAGCTGCTTGAGAAATTGCTCGAGCTGCTCGCTCTCGGTCTGGGTGCCGGCGACCACCAAGGCCGCCACGTCCTCGAGCACGGTCGGCAGCTCGGTCAACGGCAGCGGCTCCTGCAGCTGGGTTTGCAGCTGCCGCGCCTGCGTTTCCAATTCACTCGGCACGCGCAAGCGCCGTAGTAGGTCCAGCAGGGTCGTGCGGGCCCGGCTCGGCAGGCTGACTTCCTGTGCGTCGGTCGAGGAACGCTCGGGACGAGGCGCGCCGGTCCCCATTATTCGTCGCAGCCAGCCCGACTCGCGCCGGCTCCCGGCCGAGGCGAGGACCTGCTCCAGCAGCCGGGTGGCTTCTTGCCACTGCGCGGCGCTGGGTGGGGCGTGGCGCAATTGGTCGAGGAGCTTGTCCAGTCGCGCCTTGTCGCTGCCCGTGGCTATCTGGCTCAACCGCGTCAGCCACTCGGCCAGAACCGCATCGTGGTTGCGGGGTGCCGGGCGCGGCTGCTGCTCTAGCCGCAGCAGCGTCTGGGCGATGTCGTCGAGGTGCTGGTTGAGCGCGGCGGGATCGGCTCCGTCGCGGACGCTGTCGCGCAGGCTGCGCAACTGCTGATCGAGCTGCGGGTCCAAGCCTTGCGCGGCGAGGCTGACGCGCAGCAGGGCGCGGCGCAGTGCCGCGGTGGTCTCTTGCCAGTGCCGCTCGCGCTGCTCGAAATCGCACGGAACGTCGGCCGGGCCGCCGTGGCGGCCGGTTGCTTGAACTGAGGGCTGGCTGTCGACCATGGCGGCCGTGATCCGGTACCTGTGGGAGCTGCTAGCATAATGGGCCGGCGGCGTCTTGTCCTGACCCGAATCAAGAAGATTTTCGATGAAAACTCTACTGTTAGTTGCCCACGGCAGCCGGCGCGAGGCCTCCAACGACGAGGTCAGGACGCTCGCGCGCGCTCTCGCGGCCAAGGTCGCCGACCGCTATGACCGCGTCGAGGCGGCTTTCCTGGAGTTGGCGACCCCCTCCATCCCCGACGCCATCGACGCGGCGATCGCGTCCGGTGCTGGCGAGGTGGTGCTGTGCCCGTATTTTCTCTCGGCGGGCCGCCACGTGTCGGAGGACATCCCGGCCATCGTCGCCGAGCGCCGAGCGGCGCATCCGCGGGCGAGCATTCGCATCACCCCTTACTTGGGCCAGCACGACAGGCTGGCCGAGGTGTTGGCGCAACTGGTCTAGGCGCCGGATTCGAGCAGGGCCGCGTAGCCTTCGCGGTAGCTGGGATAGCGCAGCCGGAAGCCGGTGGCCTTGAGCTTGTCGTTGCGGCAGCGCTTATTGCTGCCGCGGGCGCCGCCGGGCGGGGCGCCGATCCGCTCTGGGCGCGGCAAACCCATGCGCTCGGCCAGCCAGTCCATCAGCTCGCATTGCGTGCAGGGAGCGTCGTCGACCGCGAGATAGATGCCTGCCGCGACCTCGGCGCGCGCCAGGTGCGCCAGCGCGGCCACACAGTCGTCGCGGTGGATGCGATTGGTGTAGAGCGGCGGCTCGGCCGGGCAGGGCTCGCCGGCACGCACCTTGCGCAACATGCGCTCGCGGCCGGGACCGTAGATGCCGCCGAAACGGACCACGACCGTGTCGATGCCGCTGCCGAGCGCCAGTCGCTCGGCCTCCAGCATGCGCCGGCCGGAGAACGCTCTCGGCTCGGTGGGGGAGTCTTCGTCCACCCAGCTGCCGTCGAGCTGGCCGTACACCGTGGTGCTGGACACCAGCACCAGGCGTCGCGGCTGCGCCGGCAGATGCGCCAGCAGATTGCCGAGGCCTTGCACGTAGGCGGCATGGTAGGAGGCATCGTCGTAGCCGGCCGGTGTCGCCAGGTAATAGACCAGGTCGGCGGCAGGCAGCTGGCCGAGGCTGGCGGGCACGGTGAGATCGGCCCGCAGCGGGCGCAGCGGCGGCGGCACCGGCGTACTGCGGCGCAGCCCGTGCACGGTGTGGCCGGCGGCGGCGAGCCGCCGGCCCAGGTCGGTGCCCAGGTCGCCGCAGCCGGCGATCAATACCGTCTCGCCCATGTCCGCTCCTATTGTTTGAACCAGCGCCTGTTCAGCGCGTTGAACACGCGGCCGGCGTACTCGTAGCGGCCGTAGCTGCCGTTGTAGCGCGCCAGCGCCTCGGTCAGATCGCCCTTGGCCATGTCCAGGTAGTAGCGGAGGATGGCGCAGCCGAAGCGCAGGTTGGTGGGCATGTGGAACAGGTTGTCGTCCGGGCGGCCGATTTCCTTGAGCCAGAACGGCATGACCTGCATCAGCCCTTGCGCGCCCACCGGCGAGATGGCGTAGGGATTGAAGTTGCTCTCCACCTCGATCACCGCCAGCACCAGCTCCGGTTCGAGCCCGGCGCGGCTTGCCTCGAAATGGACATGGCGCAGCAGCTCCAGCCGCGCCTCGGGATCGGGTATGCGCTGCTCCAGCCGCCGCGCCATGTCCAGCAGCCACACCTCGGCGACGTAGCGGTTGGCGAAGGTTTCGGTGCTGGAGACCGCCTGGATCAGCGCCTCGCGCAACGCCGGCTCGACAGGTTCGGCCGGCTTGCTGACCTCGGCGTAGGTCGCGCTGGCCCCGAGCAGGCCTAGGGCGAGCGCGACGCTATGGAGAGAGCGGCGCGGGCTCATGCACCCCGGCGTTGCTGCAGGAAGGCGACGATGTCGGCGAGTGCCACGTCCTGGCTCTCGCTGTCGCGGCGGCCGCGGTATTCCAGCGTGCCCGCGCCCAGGCCGCGCTCGCTGACCACCACCCGGTGCGGGATGCCGATCAGCTCGACGTCGGCGAACTTGACGCCCGGGCGAGCGTCGCGGTCGTCCCAGAGCACGTCGAAGCCGGCGGCCTGCAGCTCGGCGTAGAGCTTGGCCGAGGTCTCGGCCACTTCCGCCGACTTCTGCATGTTCACGGACACCAGCGCGACCTGGAACGGCGCGATCGCCTCCGGCCAGATGATGCCGCGCTCGTCGTAGTTCTGCTCGATGGCGGCGGCCACCACGCGCGACACGCCGATGCCGTAGCAGCCCATGGTGAGCACGTGCTGCTTGCCGTTCTCGTCGAGCACGCTGCAGTTGAGCGCGCGCGAGTACTTCTGGCCGAGCTGGAAGATGTGGCCGACCTCGATGCCGCGGGTGATGATCAGCTTGCCCTTGCCGTCCGGGCTGGGGTCGCCGGCGACCACGTTGCGCAGGTCGGCGACCTCGGGCTCGGGCAGGTCGCGGCCCCAATTCACGCCCATCAGGTGCTTGCCGTTGACGTTGGCGCCGCAGACGAAGTCGGCGACGTTCAGCGCCGAGCGGTCGGCGATGACGCGGATCTTCAGGCCGACCGGACCGATCGAGCCGACATCGGCGCCGATCACCTCGCGCACCCGCTCCGGCGCGGCCATGCGCAGCGGCGCCTGGATGCCGTCGATCTTCTCGGTCTTGACCGCGTTGAGCTGGTGGTCGCCGCGCAGCACCAGCGCCACCAGCGCGCCGTCCTCGCCTTCCACCAGCAGGGTCTTGAGGCAGCGCTCGGCCGGGACGTTCAGCAGCTGGCTGACTTCCTCGATGGTGCCCGCCTTGGGCGTGTCGACCTCGCGCATGGCCTCGCTCGCGGCCGGGCGTGGCGTGCTCGGCGCCAGCGCTTCGGCCAGCTCGACGTTGGCGGCGTAGTCGCTGCTGTCGGAGATCGCCAGGGCGTCCTCGCCGGCGCTGGCCAGCACGTGGAACTCGTGCGAGTAGTTGCCGCCGATCGAGCCGGTGTCGGCCTGCACCGGGCGGAACTGCAAGCCCAGCCGGGTGAAGATCCGGCAGTAGGCGTCGTACATGTCCTGATAGGTCTCGGCCAGCGAGGCGTCGTTCATGTGGAAGGAGTAGGCGTCCTTCATCAGGAACTCGCGCGCCCGCATCACGCCGAAGCGCGGCCGGACCTCGTCGCGGAACTTGGTCTGGATCTGGTAGAAGTTGACCGGCAGCTGCTTGTAGCTCTTCACCTCGCGCCGCACGAAGTCGGTGATCACCTCCTCATGCGTGGGGCCGAAGCAGAACTCGCGGTCGTGACGGTCCTTCAGCCGCAGCAGCTCGGGGCCGTAGAACTCCCAGCGGCCGGATTCCTGCCACAGCTCGGCGGGCTGCACCGCCGGCATCAGCAGCTCCAGCGCGCCGGCGCGGTCCATTTCCTCGCGCACGATGCGCTCGACCTTGCGCAGCACGCGCAGGCCCAGCGGCTGCCAGGTATAGAGGCCGGAGGCGAGCTTTTGGATCAGCCCCGCCCGTAGCATCAGCTGGTGGCTGATCACCTCCGCGTCGGCGGGGGTTTCCTTGCTGGTGAACAGGGGGAAACGGGAAGCTCGCATTGGGGGTTGGCCTCTGGTGGACTCTTGCCGGGAGCCGAAGGTTATACCAAAGGCGCGGTCATGCGCGACGCCGCGCCCTGTCCCGAGTGGCGCCCCATCGTCGAGGACGCGGCGGCGCGCCTCGAGCGCGTGCTAGGTGCCGCTGCGTCCTTCCTGCTGCTGCAGCTTGTCCTCGATGCAGAACTCCTGGACGTGCGCCTTGGCTTTGCTGATCTGCTCCTCGCGCTGTTCATCGGTGAGGTAGATCGCGTCCTTGCCTTCTTCAAGTCGAATGCGGCGGTGGGTGAGGTCTTGCAGCACCGCCAGGTTCTGGCGCGCGATCTCGCAATTCTTCCTCAGCGCCTCGCGCCGCTCCTGCCGCGCCTTGTCCTCGTCGGCATTGTTGGCGGTCTTGGTGGCCGGGGTCGCGGCGGCGTCGGAAGCCGCTGCTTCCTCGCCATTCGACGCCGGCGTGGACCGTACGTTTACCGTGGCGGCCGGCCGGTCGGCGGGCGGATGAGCGGAGTAGTGCACCCGGCCCTGGGCATCGGTCCATTTGTAGACGGCGGCGGACGCGCTGTGGGCAAGCAGCAGCGTGGCGCAGCAGACGAGAATTTCCCCCGGCCGGATCAAGCGCATACGGTCGACTCCATGAGAGCTTGGAATTGTTATGGAGCAGATTATGCCGGGTATGCGCGCGCGACAAGGTGAGGCAGGTCACGACCCGCAGCAAAACAAGGGCTTCTACCTTGACGAGCCGCCCGTTCCCAAGTAGCTTGGCTGCCTTCCATCGTGCCCTTCCGGGGCGCCTGCCGGGGGATGGGGCAGGGCGTCGCCGCGTCAGCGCGGGCGCGAATCTCCTTTCATGCCGGCGGCGGGCCGCACGAGGCGGCTACCGGTAAGCATTAGGCGGCTCGACAACAGATATGCGGCACATCATCTCGATCCTGGTGGAAAACGAGTTTGGAGCGCTGGCGCGCGTCGCCGGCCTGTTCACGGCCCGCGGATACAACATCGAGTCGCTCACGGTAGCGCCCACCGACGACGAAACCCTCTCGCGCATGACGCTGGTGACGGTCGGCAACGACCGGATCATCGAGCAGATCATCAAGCAGCTGAACAAGCTGCTCGACGTGGTCAAGGTGATGGACATCACCGAGGCCACCCACATCGAGCGCGAGATGATGCTGGTCAAGGTGCAGGCGATCGGCAACGACGCCCGCGAGGAGATCAAGCGGCTGGTCGATATCTTCCGCGGCCGCATCCTCGACGTGACCGACAAGATCTACACCATCGAAATGACCGGCGACAGCCGCAAACTCGATGCCTTCATCACCACGCTCGGCAAGGACGGCATTCTCGAGGTCGTCCGCTCCGGCGTGATCGGTATCGCCCGCGGCGAAAAGCACCTGCGGGTCTAGGTTTTTCCATTGACGTCCGGGCCCGCGCGGCCTGAAGCCAACTCCCACGGGGGAACGATGAAGATCTATTACGACAAAGACGCTGACCTCTCCATCATCCAGAGCAAGAAGGTCGCGATCGTAGGCTACGGCTCGCAGGGCCACGCCCACGCGCTGAACCTCAAGGACTCCGGTGTGGACGTCGTCGTGGGTCTGCGTCCGGGTTCCGCTTCCGCGCAGAAGGCCGAAGGGGCCGGTCTGAAGGTGCTGCCGGTCGAAGAGGCCGTCAAGCAGGCCGACCTGGTGATGATCCTCATCCCCGACGAGCACCAGGCCAAGACCTACCGCGAGCAGATCGAGCCGAACCTGAAGCAGGGCGCCGCCCTGGCCTTCGCTCACGGCTTCAACATCCACTTCGGCGCCATCGTGCCGCGCGCCGACCTGGACGTGATCATGATCGCCCCGAAGGGCCCCGGCCACCTGGTGCGCGGCACCTACGTCGAGGGCGGCGGCGTGCCCAGCCTGATCGCGATCCACCAGAATGCTTCCGGCAAGGCCCGTGAGATCGCCCTGTCGTACGCCTCCGCCAACGGCGGCGGCCGCGCCGGCGTGATCGAGACCACCTTCCGCGAAGAGACCGAGACCGACCTGTTCGGCGAGCAGGCCGTGCTCTGCGGCGGCGCCGTCGCGCTGGTGCAGGCCGGCTTCGAGACGCTGGTGGAAGCCGGCTACGCGCCGGAAATGGCTTACTTCGAGTGCTTGCACGAGCTGAAGCTGATCGTCGACCTGATGTACCAGGGCGGCATCGCCGACATGCGCTACTCGATCTCCAACACCGCCGAGTACGGCGACTTCACCCGCGGCCCGCGCGTGATCACCGAGCAGTCCAAGGCGGCCATGAAGGAAATCCTCAAGGAGATCCAGACCGGTCAGTTCGCCAAGGAGTTCATCCTGGAGAACCAGGCCGGCGCGCCGACCCTGAAGGCCATGCGCCGCATCGCCGCCGAGCACCCGATCGAAGAGGTCGGTGCCCGTCTGCGCGAGATGATGCCGTGGATCAAGGCCAAGAAGCTGGTGGACAAGAGCAAGAACTAAGCTCGCGTCAGGCAGTCGAAAAAAGCCGGGGTCTCCCCGGCTTTTTTGTTGACGCCTCACTTAGCGCCGCCGGCCAAAACGGGTACAGTGTTGGCCGCAGGCGCCGCCACCTAGATCATTGTGACCATGAACGAACTGGATACCGACACCGAAGTCAGCGAAGTCGTCAAACGTCGTCGCGGCATCTACCTGCTCCCCAATCTCTTCACCACCGCTGCCCTGTTCTCCGGCTTCTACGCCGTGGTGGCGGCCATCAACGGCGACTTCTGGATCGCCGGCATGGCGATCTTCGTTGCCATGATCCTCGACGGCATGGACGGCCGGGTGGCGCGCCTGACCAACACCCAGAGCGAGTTCGGCGTTCAGTACGACAGTCTCTCCGACATGGTTTCGTTCGGCGTGGCGCCGGCGCTGGTGGTGTTCGAATGGGCGCTGTCCGGCATGCAGGACATGGGGCCGACCTGGGGCAAGCTCGGTTGGATCGGCGCCTTCACCTACACCGCCTGCGCCGCGTTGCGCCTGGCGCGCTTCAACACCCAGGTGGGCGTGATCGACAAGCGTTACTTCCAAGGGCTGCCCAGCCCGGCGGCGGCGGCCGTGGTGGCGTCGCTGGTGTGGGTGGGCGACGATCTGGGCGCGCACGGCCTGCCGATCGAGGTCGTGGCCTGGCTGCTCACCGTCAGCGTCGCGCTGCTGATGGTCAGCAACATCCGCTACTACAGCTTCAAGGAGTTCGACTTCCGCTACCGCGTGCCGTTCATGGCCATCGTGGTGCTGGCGGTGGTGTTCGCCGTGGCGCAGGTTCACCTGCCCATGACCTTGTTCCTGATCTTCCTGGTGTACATGCTGTCCGGTCCGATCCTGACCGTGCTGCAGCGGCGCCAACGCCGGCAGCAGCGGGTCGGCGGCGGCGAGATCGAGTAGATTACCGATGTTCCGGGCTGCGGCTGGCGCTGACCGGACGGGGACGATGGAGCCCGAGACATGAGCAACAAAGACAAGCTGATCATCTTCGATACGACCTTGCGCGACGGCGAGCAAAGCCCCGGCGCCTCCATGACCAAGGAGGAGAAGGTCCGCATCGCCAAGGCGCTGGAGCGCCTGCGCGTGGACGTGATCGAAGCGGGCTTCCCCGCCGCCAGCAACGGTGACTTCGAGGCGGTGCAGGCGGTGGCGCGCGCGGTGACCGAGAGCCGTATCTGCGGCCTGGCGCGCGCCCGCGACGCCGACATCCGCCGCGCCGGCGAGGCGCTGAAGGACGCGCGCGCGGCGCGCATCCACACCTTCCTCGCCACCTCGCCGATCCACATGAAGATGAAGCTGCAGATGCAGCCGGACGAGGTGTTGGCGCAGGCGGTGGCGGCAGTGAAACTGGCTCGCCAGTTCTGCGACGACGTCGAGTTCTCGCCCGAGGACGCCGGCCGTTCCGAGCCCGATTTCCTGTGCCGGGTGATCGAGGCGGTGATC